>JAAIGF010121166.1_pt1 | contig 49360 bp, 40 predicted proteins | sample 6487441 | NCBI WGS metagenome assembly JAAIGF01 (sample SAMN13974129, study PRJNA590717) | phyllosphere metagenome | biome: pepper field; feature: multiple bacterial spot infested pepper fields; material: pepper leaves; isolation source: leaves from pepper fields | host: Capsicum annuum ...
CGCAGCAGCAGGAAGGTCGGCAGGTTCGGCGCCAGCGGGCACAGCACGCCCAGCAGCATGAAGGCGGCGATCATCACCAGGGCGAAGCGGCGCAGCGAAAAGGTCACGGCACACCAGGGCGCGAAGGCCATGGCGCTGACCGACATTGCGCTGTACACGCTGATGATCCAGCTGCCGTCGTCGACGCTGAAACCCATCGCGCCGCGGATATCGGCCAGCGCGACCTTGGTGATGTTCTCGTTGAAGCCCGACACCAGCACCACCAGCAGCACGCCGCACAGGCCGACCACGATGCGGCGGTCGAAGGCGGGGGCAATGGGGGCGGCCGGAGCCCGTGGCAGGGCGACCGCGCTCATCGGCGGCGGCCGATCCGTGCAGCGCACGGCAGGTGAAGCGACATGGCGTGCGCTCCGTGAATGTGGGGAGCGCAGTCTAGGCAGGCCCAGTGCTGCGAAAAATGGCGTGGATGCGATGCCAGCCGTGCGCCAGACGCACGGGTTGTGAATTACTGGTAGGTGCCGACCGTTGGTCGGCACACGAGGCTGGTAGGTGCCGACCGTTGGTCGGCACATGACGCTGGTGGGTGCCGACCGTTGGTCGGCACGCCTTTCGGGCTCGGCTCTACACAGCGTCCGCGTCGCACATCGACTTGATCGCGCGGCGCAGCCAGCGGTGTGCCGGATCGTTGTCCATGCGCGGGTGCCAGGCCTGCACCAGGGCCACCGTGCGCACCGATACCGGCAGCGGGAACATCCGCAGCGGCAGCCCCATGTAGGTGATGCGATCGAGCATGACGCTCGGCATCTGCGGCAGCACCAGATCCGACGATGCCGCCGCGAAGATCGCGCCATGGAAGGTGGGGATCACCATCGCCACGCGTCGGCTCAGGCCGAGTTGCGCCAGCTCATCATCGATCGGACCGTGGGCGATGCCGCGCCGCGAAACGGAGATGTGGTCGCAGGCAGCGAAGCGCTCGGCGGTGATGTCCCCGTCGAACAGTGGATGATCCTCGCGCGCCGCACCCAGCAGCGCCGTGGTGAACAGGTTCTGCACCTTGGTCTCCGGCGCATGCTTGCCGGCCGTGCTGATGAACAGGTCGATCCGGCCCTGCACCATCGCATCATCATCGGTATCGCCTTCGGGCATGAAGCGCAGCGTGCAGCGCGGCGCCTGCTGGCGGAACACCTCGCGCAGGCGGCCGCCGTAGCTGCCGATGAACACATCGTTGGCGCGGATGCTGAAGGTGTGCTCCAGGGTCTGGATGTCCACTTCGCGGCCGTCATGGAACACCCGGTGCGCCTGTTCGATCACGTCGCGCACCTGCTCGCGCAGCTCCAGCGCGCGCGGGGTCGGCGCCAGGCCGCGGCCGGCGCGCACCAGCACCGGGTCACCCAGCGCGTCGCGGATCCGCCCCAGGGTCCGGCTCATGGCCGGGGCACTGAGGTTCATGCGCCGCGCCGCCCCGGCGACGCTGCCTTCGTCCAGCAGGACGTCGAGGGCGAGCAGCAGGTTCAGGTCAGGCAGGGGCATGGCAGTCTCCAACAGTTGGAGTGACTCTACGACACCCTTGATCAAAGTCGATTGCATCCGGTGCAGGTATTGCCTGCGCCGCACGGCATGGGTGCACGGCGCGGCATGGGCGACCATCACCTCCTGCCAAGGAGCCCCCCATGTTCACAACCCTGCTGGTCGCCCTCGACGGCGGCCCCCAGCACGACACCCTGCTGGATCTGGTCACCCACGTTACCGGACCGCGCAGCCGCATCCACCTGCTGTGCGTGCTCGATCCGGAGTTCGCCCTGCCCGTCGATGCCAGCGATGCCGACCGCCGCGAGTACCCCGCCGCCGAACGCCAGCGGGCGAAGGCCGAAGGCCTGCTGCAGGACGCCATCGCACAGCTGCGCGAGCGTGGGGTGGATGCCCGCCCGCTGCTGCCGGCAGGCGATCCCGCCGAGGTGATCAGCACCCAGGCGCGCGAGCTGGACGCCGACCTGATCGTTATCGGCCATCGGCACCTGTCACGGCTGCAGCGCCTGCTCGACAGCTCGGTGGCGCAGTGGACGCTGGACCACGCGCCGTGTCCGGTGCTGGTGGAGACGCGCGGCGGCTGACCCGACCAGAAGGCTGCCAACCAAGGTTGGCAACTACCGGTGCCGCGTCCGCCTCAACAATCGATCACGCCTTCCTCGCCGCTCTCGTCGTCCAGCACCCGTGCGTGCAGGGTCACCTGGTTGCGGCCGGCGCGCTTGGCGGCGTACAGCCCGGCATCGGCATCGGCCAGCAGCTGGTCGGCGCTGGCCGTGGCCGGCGGGTGCAGGTAGGCCACGCCGATGCTGATGCTGACCGGGCCTTCGGGCAGGCTCAGTGCCTCCACCGCCATGCGCAGCCGCTCGGCCAGTGCCAGCACGCCCGACAGCCGACTGCCCGGCACGATCACCGCGAACTCCTCGCCGCCATAGCGCGCCACGCTGTCGGCCGCGCGCCCGGCGGTGGCCTGCAGCACCGCCGCCACCGCGCGCAGGCAGCGGTCGCCGGCCGGGTGGCCGTGCTGGTCGTTGAATGCCTTGAAGTGGTCGATGTCCACCAGCAGCAGCGCCATCTCGGTGCCGCTGCGGCGGGCACGGTTCCACTCGGCCTGCAGCACGGTGTCAAACTGCCGCCGGTTGGCGACGCCGGTCAGGCCGTCCTGCCGCGCCAGCTGGTCCAGTGTGGCCTGGCCCTCCAGCAGGTCGATCTGCAGCAGCGTGCTGCGCAGGCCGAAGCCCAGCGTGGCCACCACGAACCCGGCCACCGCCAGCGGCCGCGCGTGGTCCACCACCAGGGTGCCGACCACCAGCAGCAGCAACGGCAGGATCATCGGCCCACCGGCCTGCACCAGCCGCGACAGGCGCGGGTGCAGCATCCGCCCCGGCACCGGCGACTGGCGCAGCGCCAGCATCGCCAGCAGCAGGAACGGCACGTCGATCAGCAGGTCGTTGTAGGCACCGAAGGACTGCTCGGCGGTGTAGTGGTTGATGTAGTACGCCACCACCAGGTAGCCCAGCGCATACAGCGCCAGCGCACGGAAGAACGCACGACGCTCGGGCACGTCGCCGGCAAGCCAGCGCACCACGGCAAAGGCAGCGATGCACAGGTTCTGGATGTCGAACATGTGCTGCATGTTGGCCAGCGCCCCGCTGTCGATGTCGATGCGGTCGGCGAAGGACTGGGTGTGCACGAAGAACAGCACGCCCAGCAGGGCGGCCATCAACCCGTCGATGAGGCTGATGGTCCAGCGCTCGCGGCGTGCCCGGGCCAGGATGAAGACCAGCGGCACACCGTACAGCACGTACAGCAGCAGGCTGGCGCTGGGGGTGATGTTGGAGCGGCCGGCGCTGAGCGCATCGACCATGTTGAAGCCCATGCCACCGGCCCACAGCAACAGGGCCAGCGCGGTGGCGCGCCAGCCCAGCGCCGCACGGTCGCGCTGGGCCCGCCACAGGCAGGCGGCCGCGGCCAGCAACGGTGCCGCGGTCAGGAAGGCGAAGGATCCGCCACCGGCCGTCCCAGGCCAGAACGCCACGACCAACCCGTGGCACAGCACGTACAGCAGCGCCAGCACGACCGGCATGCACTACCCCCCATCCGTAAGGCCGTATGCGCGCACCATAGCGCAGCCCGCGGCCACTGCGGCGTGATCCGCTTTGGAAAAAGCGGATCGGCGACGCGCGTGGGCCCGCCGGGAGGCCGCTGGGCAGCCGCGACCGGTAAATGCGAAAATCCACCCCCATCCCAGCGAGCGCCTGTGCGCCGGCCGCCCCGAGATCCCGTGAGAACCCCCGAAGCCCTGCGCGCGCTGATCGACGACGGCGTGATCGATGAAGTACTACGCCCGCTCAAGAGCGGCAAGGAAGCGGCCGTGTACGTGGTACGCAGCGGCGACGAGGTGCGCTGCGCGAAGGTCTACAAGGACATGGCCCAGCGCAGCTTCCAGCAGCGCGTGCAGTACCAGGAAGGTCGCAAGGTGCGCGGCAGCCGCGAGGCGCGTGCGGTGGGCAAGGCCAGCAAGTACGGCCGCAAGCAGCAGGAGGCGGCCTGGAAGAACACCGAGGTGGACGCGCTGTACCTGCTGCGCGATGCCGGCGTGCGCGTGCCCGAGCCGTACGGGTATTACCATGGCGTGCTGGTGATGGAGCTGGTCACCGATGCCGACGGGTTCTCCGCTGCCCGCCTGGGCGAGGTGGAGCTGGAACCGGAGCAGGCCCGCCAGTTCCACCAGACCCTGGTCCGGCAGGTGGTGCGCATGCTGTGCTGCGGCCTGATCCATGGCGATCTCTCGCCGTACAACGTGCTGGTCGGTCCCGATGGCCCGGTGGTGATCGATTTCCCCCAGGTGGTCAGCGCAGGCGGCAACAACGCCGCGCGCAGCATGCTGCTGCGCGATGTGAACAACCTCACCGCCTACCTGGGCCGCTTCGCACCCGAACTGCTGGACACCTGGTACGGCGAGGAAATGTGGGCGCTGTTCGAGGCTGGCAGCCTGCTGCCGGACAGCGAACTCACCGGCACCTTCGTGCACGATGAATCCACCATCGACCTGGACAGCGTGCGCTACGCCATCAACGATGCGCGCGAAGAAGCCCTGATCCGCCAGCAGGGCCGTGAAGCGGCGGAAGAAGACGACCTGTAGCGTCGAGCTTGCTCGACTGCTGCTTCCGTAGAGCCGAGCCCGCGCTCGGCTGCTCTGGTGCCCAGCCGAGCATGGGCTCGGCTCTACAACTCAGGCCTTCAGCGCGCGGGCGTGATGGGCGACGTGCTCGCCGATGAAGCTGGCGATGAAGTAATAGCTGTGGTCATACCCCGGCTGCAGGCGCAGGGTCAGCGGGTGGCCGACGGCATCGCAGGCCTGCTGCAGGCGTTCGGGCTGCAGCTGGTTCTGCAGGAACTCATCGGCATCGCCCTGGTCGACCAGCAGCGGCAGCCGCTCGCTGGCGGTGGCCACCAGCGCGGTGGCATCCCACTGCGCCCACTCGGCCGGGTTCTCGCCCAGGTAGGCAGTGAACGCCTTCTGGCCCCACGGCACCTGACTCGGCGCCACGATCGGCGAGAACGCCGACACGCTGCGGTAGCGGCCCGGGTTGCGCAGCGCCAGCACCAGCGCGCCGTGCCCACCCATCGAATGGCCACTGATCGCGCGCGCATCGTTGGCCGGGAAGTTCGCTTCGATCAGCGCCGGCAGTTCGTGCACCACGTAGTCGTGCATGCGGTAGTGCTTGGCCCACGGCTGTTCGGTGGCGTTGAGATAGAAGCCCGCGCCCTTGCCCAGGTCGTAGCCTTCGGCATCGGCCACGTCATCGCCGCGCGGGCTGGTGTCCGGCGCCACCAGGATGACGCCATGCTCGGCGGCGTAGCGCTGCGCGCCGGCCTTGGTGATGACGTTCTGCTCGGTGCAGGTCAGCCCGCTCAGCCAGTACAGCACCGGCAGCGTCTGCGTGGCCGCCTGCGGCGGCAGGTACACGGCGAACTGCATGTCGCAGCCCAGCGTGGTCGAATGATGGCGATAGACGTCCTGCCAGCCGCCGAAACAGGCGCGGTGTTCGATGCGTTCCATGGAGTGCTCCCAGCGGCGGCAGGCACGCGGCCTGCCGCCTGGCGTGATTCAGAAGTGGACGACCGAGCGGATCGACTTGCCTTCATGCATCAGGTCGAAGGCTTCGTTGATCTTGTCCAGGTCCATGGTGTGGGTGACGAACGGGGCCAGTTCGATATCGCCCTTCATCGCGTCTTCCACCATGCCCGGCAGCTGGCTGCGGCCCTTCACGCCGCCGAAGGCGGTGCCCATCCACTTGCGGCCGGTGACCAGCTGGAACGGACGGGTGGAGATTTCCTGGCCCGCACCGGCCACGCCGATCACCACGCTCTGGCCCCAGCCACGGTGTGCGCATTCCAGTGCCGCACGCATCACGCTGGTGTTGCCGATGCACTCGAAGCTGTGGTCCACGCCCCAGGTGGTCATTTCAACGATGACCTGCTGGATCGGCTTGTCGAAGTCCTTCGGATTGATGCAGTCGGTGGCACCGAATTCGCGGGCCAGCTCGAACTTGGACGGGTTGGTGTCCACCGCGATGATGCGGCCGGCCTTGGCCTGGCGCGCACCCTGGATGACCGCCAGGCCGATGCCGCCCAGGCCGAACACGGCCACGCTGTCGCCTTCCTGCACCTTGGCGGTGTTGTGCACCGCGCCAATGCCGGTGGTGACGCCGCAGCCGAGCAGGCAGACGTGTTCCGGGTTCGCTTCCGGATTGATCTTGGCCAGCGAGACGTCGGCCACCACGGTGTACTCGCTGAAGGTCGAGCAGCCCATGTAGTGGTAGATCGGCTCGCCGTTGTAGCTGAAGCGGCTGGTGCCGTCGGGCATCACGCCCTTGCCCTGGGTGGCACGCACCGACACGCACAGGTTGGTCTTGCCGCTCTTGCAGAACAGGCACTCGCCGCACTCGGCGGTGTACAGCGGAATCACGTGGTCGCCCGGCTTGACGCTGGTCACGCCCTCGCCCACTTCCACCACGATGCCGGCGCCTTCATGGCCCAGCACCACCGGGAACAGGCCTTCCGGATCATCGCCGGACAGGGTGAACGCATCGGTGTGGCAGACACCGGTGTGGGTGATCTTGACCAGCACTTCGCCGGCCTTCGGCGGGGCGACGTCGATCTCGACGATCTGCAGCGGCTGGCCGGGACCAAAGGCGACGGCGGCACGGGATTTCATGGCGGACTCTCCAAAAGACAGGCAGTAACAGGATGGGCGGCGCTATGTTGCGCCGTTGTTTACTTCAGGTACGAGCGGATCAGCCCGCTCATCTCGCGCACGCGTTCGGCGCGTTGTTCATCGGAGGTGGCCGGCTGGCCGAATTCCTCGCGCAGGTGGGCTTCCATCACCTCGGACATCAGCCCGTTGACCGCGCCACGGATGGCCGCGATCTGCTGCAGCACCGGCCCGCAGTCGGCGCCCGCCTCCAGCGCGCGGTCCAGCGCATCGCACTGGCCGCGGATGCGGCGCACGCGGGCCAGGACCTTCTTCTTTTCTTCGGGGGAATGCGGCATTGCGAGCCACCTGCAGAACTATACTGGGGGATAGTATACACAGGCAGCGCCGGGGCTCAATCCGCGGGGCGCTCCAGGGCGTTCAATCGAACGCACCTGCCGCGGCCAGCCGGGTCAGTTCATCCACCACGAAGCGTACTTTCGGCCGCAGATGGCGGGTCGGCGGCCACAGCGCGTGAATCTCGATATGCCGCTGCATGCACTCGTCCAGCACCGATTGCAGAGCGCCGGACTGCAGGTGCCGACGGACCAGCGAGACCGGCATCTGGCAGATGCCGAGCCCGGCGATGGCACCGTCGATCACCGCATCGCCATCGTTGAGCTGGTGGGTGGCCTGCGGAATGAAGGTGCCGCCCTCGCCGTCCGGGCCGATCCGCCACGCCATCGGCTGGCCGTGGCGGTAGCCGACGATGCTGCGGTGCTGGCGCAGCTCGTCCACGCTGCGCGGCACGCCGTGCGCCTGCAGGTAGGACGGCGCGGCGCAGGTGACCAGGCGCTGGCTGCCCAGCCGGCGTGCCACCAGGTGCTCGGCCTGCTGCAGGCCACCGAAGCGGATCAGCAGGTCGATGCCTTCCTCGATCGGGTCGACGAAGTGGTCGGTGAAGGTCACCGTCAGCTGCAGGTCGGGGTACTGCTGGCACAGCTTCAGCAGCACCGGCATCACCACCAGGCGGCCGAACGATGACGGCATGTCGATGCGCAGGCGCCCGCTGGGCAGGTGCGCGGCCGAGCCCAGGCAGGCCTCGGCGGCGGAGATCTCATCCAGCGCGGCCGCACACGAGGCGTAGTAGGCCTCGCCGTCGGTGGTCAGCGAGATGCGCCGGGTGGTGCGGTGGAACAGGCGCACACCCAGCCGCGCCTCCAGCCGGGCGATGGCCTTGCCCACCGCCGAGCGCGAGATGCCCAGCGCCTCGGCCGCCTCGGTGAAGGTGCCGGCGCGCGCCGTGGTGACGAAGGTCACCAGGCCGTTCAAGGATTCCACGGGCAGCATCTGCAGCCTCCATTGGGGACACGATGTCCCGCCACGAGGGAAATCGAAGCTCTTTATGTGCCTCGATGTCAACTCCATCCTGTGTGCATGGCGCCACGCGCGCCCTCCCCCACACCGAGATGACCGAGATGACCGACCTGCTGTTCCGCCCCTTCGACCTGGCGGGAACCCCGCTGCACAACCGCATCGCGATGGCGCCGATGACCCGTGCCCGCAACCCGGGCGCCGTGGCCAACGAGCTGACCGCGCAGTACTACCGTCAGCGCGCCAGCGCCGGCCTGATCATCAGCGAAGGCACGCCGGTGTCGCCGCAGGGCCAGGGTTACATCGACGTGCCGGGCATCTGGTCGGCCGAACAGGTGGCCGGCTGGAAACTGGTGACCGACGCGGTGCACGCCGCGCAGGGCACGATCTTCGCCCAGCTGTGGCACGTCGGCCGCATGTCGCACAGTTCGCTGCAGCCCGACGGCGGCCAGCCGGTCAGCGCCGGTACGCGTGCGGTGGGCAGCGACCCGCGCAACTTCGCCTTCGTATACCTGGATGACGGCAGCCGTGGCCGCGTCGATCCGACCCCACCGCGCGCCCTGCGCACCGATGAAGTGCCAGGCATCGTCAGCGACTTCGTGCGTGGCGCGGAAAATGCCATCGCCGCCGGTTTCGATGGCATCGAACTGCACGCCGCCAATGGCTACCTGTTCGAGCAGTTCCTCAACCCGCTCACCAACGATCGGCAGGATCTCTACGGCGGCTCGCTGCGCAACCGCGCACGGCTGATCCTGGACACCGTGGATGCGATGTCCGCGCGCATCGGCGCGCACCGCGTCGGCGTGCGCCTGGCGCCGAACAGCCAGGTCTTCGACATGCCGGCGTATGCCGAGAACGAAGCCAGCTACCTGTACCTGGCCGAAGAACTGGGCAAGCGCGGGCTGGCCTATGTGCATCTGAATGACAACTATCTGCGCGGCGAGCGCGCCATCGGCGAAGACTTCCTGAAGGCCTTCAAGCAGGCGTACGGCGGCACCGTGCTGCTGGCCGGCGGCATGACCCGCGAGTACGCACTGCGCCTGGTCGACGAAGGCACGATCGACATCGCCGCCTTCGGCCAGCCGTTCATCGCCAACCCGGATCTGGTCGAGCGCCTGCAGCAGGACATCGCGCTGGCCGCGCCGGATCGCGACACCTACTACGGTGGTGGCCGCGAGGGCTATCTGGACTACCCGGCGGCGAGCTGATCGAGCACGGGGTCGGATCCCTTTCCAACGGAAAGGGCTCTGACCCCTGCTGCACGCGGCGCAAGGCTGGCAGACCCATCAACGCGACAGGTAGACCTCGGCATTGAAACTCTGCAGGAAGTCGATGGCCCGGGCTTTCGTCATCCCCTTGGACATCGTTTCCTTCAGCGCGCTGCGGAATTCAGGCGTCTCCCTGAACGCTTGGAACGCCGTGCTCTTGTAGGCCTCGAACGCGGCTTCATCCATGGAAAGGTGCTCCAGCACCTTGCCGTCCTTCACCCGGAACAGCTGGTAGTGGTCGTAGCTGGAGCCATAGCCCATGTGCACGTATCGGGTCAGCTCGCCATCCGGGATGATCAGCATGCCGGTGTACCAGTCGGCCACCACCCGCGCCTGCCCAGGGAACAGCTCCGCCTTGATGCTGCGTTTTCGCCGCTTGTACACGCCGTCATCCATGCCGCCTGGCAGATCGATGGTGGCATCGACCAGCACGAGCGCGTCGCCATCGATCCGCCAGCGGGCCACGTAGCCACGCCAGTTCGCGGTGGACTGTTCGGCGTCGTCCGGCGGGCTCCAGCCCCTCGCCTGCAGCTGGGCGCTGAGTGGATTGGTGTTCAACGGCAGCGGCTTGCCGTCGATCTCGATGGTGTCCGGAATCTGCGCGGTGGCGCCCGCCAGCGCTGGCAGGGTCGACAACAGCAGGCACAGCGCCCAGCGCGTGAGAGTAGACATGCGACATCCTTGGTCAGCCAGGGAGAACAGCGTGCCGCGGTGATGACGCCTGCCGCAGCATCCATCCAGCGCAAGCATCATGCACGCCGACGCAGGCGCGCAAGGGGCGCTCAGGTCCGCACGTAGGCGAACGACTCGTCCAGCCGCGGAAAGCCGACCACCTGTTTCACCAGCGCCTGCGCTTCCTCGTCGCTGATCCGCCCTGCGGCAATGTCATCGGTGCGGGCAAACAAGGCCTCAAGCGCCGTCGCCTGGTCGTCGCGCAACCAGCTGCGGTGGCTGCCCAGCCAGGCCTGCAGGTTGGCGGCCAGATCACCTTCGAGCAGCGTCGTGTACTCCGCTTCCAGTTCCGTCACCGCCTCGACCATCTTGCGGAACAGGAAGTCCTGCAGGTTGGCGGCCAGCACGTCGGCGCGGTCGTCGTCGTGCCACACCAGCAGCACCGGCGCTTCGGCGAACCCCGGCGCATTGGTCCAGAAACAGTAGGTATCGCCGGCACCACTGCGCGCGAACGGCAGCAGCTGCAGGTCCTCGCGCAGCGGGTTGTAGTGGTCCTCGGCGGTCAGGTCTTCCCAGGCTTCGCGCAGTTCGCCCTGTTCAATCGGCTCGAACTCGTTGGCGTGCAGCAGCAGCGGCGGCTGTGCCAGCAGGGTGGGAAACACTTCGCGGAACCACGGGTTGCCCAGTGCACCCCAGTCGCTGCGCCCTTCGGCGGCGATCTGATGAAACAGCGGCGGAAAGGCCTGGCCGGTGGCCTGTTCGATATCGGAAAGCGTGCTCATGGAGGTCCCTGTCGAAAGCAGCCCTCTACCTTGCCTGAATCCCGCCGACAGATGAACCGGCAGCCTGCTCCGGCAGGTCTAGACTGCACGCAACCGGCCGCCGCAGATCCCTGCCATGGACTCCCCCGCCCGCACCTTCATCGTCAACATCGATGTGCCCGACCTGGCCGCTGCCGAGGCGTTCTACGTTGCAGCCTTCGGCCTGCGCGTCGGTCGCCGGCTGGGGACCGGTGCGCTTGAACTGCTCGGTGGTCCCACTCCGCTGTACCTGCTGCAGAGTGATGCGGGCAGCGTGGCCACCGACGAGGGCGACGTGCGCGATTACGAGCGGCATTGGACGCCGCTGCATCTGGACTGGGTGGTGGAAGACATCAACGTCGCGTTGTCACGCGCAGTGGCCGCCGGCGCGGTGATCGAACTACCGGTAAGCGAGCGCCGCTGGGGACGGCTGGCGGTGCTGGCCGACCCGTTCGGGCATGGGTTCTGCCTGATCCAGTTCGTCGGCCTGGGGTATGACGCGTTGGTGGAGTGATTGGCCACACAGGTGGGTGCCGACCGTTGGTCGGCACGGCATCCCCCTCACTCCCGCAGCATATCCACGAACGCACGCAGCGCCGACGACATCTGCCGCTGCTTCGGGTAATACAGCACGAAGCCGGGAAACGGCTCGCTCCAGTCCTGCAGCACCGCCACCATCGTCCCGGCCTCGATATGCGGGCGCGCGGCATCTTCCAGCACGTAGGCCAGGCCGAATCCATCAAGCACTGCGCGCATGATGGTGGTCTGCTCGCTCAGCGTCAGCCGCCCGCGCACATCGATTTCCAGCGACTGCCCATCGCGGTCGAACTGCCACTTGTACAGGTGCCCGCTGGCGAAACGGAAGCGGATGCATTCGTGCTGCAGCAGGTCGCGCGGGTGCTGCGGCGCCGGGTGCTGGCGCAGGTATTCCGGCGAGGCCACGATCATGCCGTGCAGCGCCGGTCCCAACGGCACCGCCACCATGTCTTCGGGCACGAACTCATGCAGGCGCACGCCAGCATCGAAGCCGTCGGCGACGATGTCGACCAGCCCATCGTTCTCGGTCAGCTCCAGCCGCACATCCGGGTGCGCGCGCAGGAAGCGGGTCAGCCGCGGGCCGAGCTGGGTCGGCACCGCCGCACGCGCCGCGTTGATGCGCAGCAGGCCGGTCGGGCTGTCCCTGAACTGGTTCATCTCTTCCAGCGCGTCGTGCACCTGGCCGAGCGCCGGCTGCAGCCGGTCCAGCAGGCGCTGCCCGGCCTCGGTCAGGGCCACGCTGCGGGTGGTGCGATGGAACAGGCCCACGCCCAGCCGCTCTTCCAGCGCGCGGATCGCATAGCTCACCGCCGAGGTCGACAGGGTCAGCTCGCCGCCGGCCTTGCGGAAGCTGCGGTGGCGGGCCACGGCGGCGAAGGCGGCCAGGTGGGAGAGATTGTCAGAGGCCATTGTGCAGTCTGCCTTGATGAATCATGCCGATATCCGGGCTTTGTAGGCCGGTACGAGGGGCGTATTGTAAAGCGCCTTTCGACAAACCCCGCCAAGGATTCCCCATGTCCCTCGCCCATGGTTATGCGGTGCGCACCAACACCGCCCCGCTCGAGCCCTTCACCTTCGAACGTCGCGCCGTCGGCGCCAACGACATCCGCATCGAAGTGCTGTACAGCGGCATCTGCCATTCCGACCTGCACCAGGCCCGCGACGATTGGGGCGGCGCCGAGTACCCGATGGTGCCGGGCCACGAGATCATCGGCCGCGTGGTCGAAGTCGGCCCGTCCGTCACCACCCTGAAGGTCGGCGACTTCGCCGGCGTCGGCTGCATGGTCGATTCCTGCCGCCATTGCGATGCCTGCGACCACGACCTGGAGCAGTACTGCGAAAAGGGCCCGACCTACACCTACAACAGTCACGACCGCAACACCGGCGAGCTGACCATGGGCGGTTACTCCGACCACATCGTGGTCGAGCAGCGCTTCGTGGTGAAGGTCTCTGAAAAGCTGGACCTGAAGGCCGCCGCGCCGCTGCTGTGCGCCGGCATCACCACCTACTCGCCGCTGCGCCACTGGAAGGTCGGCCCGGGCCAGAAGGTCGGCGTGATCGGTCTGGGTGGCCTCGGCCACATGGGCGTGAAGTTCGCCAAGGCGATGGGCGCCACCGTGGTGATGATCACCACCACCCCGGAAAAGGGTGCCGACGCCAAGCGCCTGGGTGCCGACGAAGTGCTGGTCTCGCGCGACTCCGAGCAGATGAAGGCCCACGCCAACAGCTTCGACTTCCTGCTCAACACGGTGCCGGTCAGCCATGACACCAACCCGTACATGAGCCTGCTCAAGCGCGATGCCACCATGTGCCTGGTCGGCGTCATCACCGAACTCGACCCGCCGCTGATGGGTGGCACGGTCATCTTCGGCCGCAAGCACGTCACCGGCTCGGCCATCGGCGGCATGGCCGAAACCCAGGAAATGATGGACTTCTGTGCCGAGCACGGCATCGTCAGCGATGTTGAAGTGATCAACATCAAGGACGTGAACCAGGCTTGGGAGCGCATGGCGAAGAACGATGTGCGCTATCGCTTCGTGATCGACATGGCGACGATCAAGGCCTGATCGCTGCAGTGATGGAATGAAAAAACCCAGGCATTGCCTGGGTTTTTTCTGCGTACACCACCCGCCGGGCATGGCCCGGCGCTACCGAACCCTGGCAGGTAGCGCCGGGCCATGCCCGGCGGGCTCATTTTCAGTACGCGAATTCCTTGAACACCGGATCGACGTCGCCATGCCAGCGGCCATGGAACAGCGCCAGCTTGCGCTCGGCCGGGGTCAGGCCCGATTCGACGATCTCCTGCAGCACGTCCAGGAACTTGCTTTCGTCCTGGCCATCGGCATTGCGCGCACCGCGGCGCTTGAGGCCTTCCACGGAAATCTTCACCGCTTCGCGGGCCAGGTCGCGCACGGTGCCGTTGCGGAACGGCAGGCCCATCGCGTACTTCGGCACGCCGTCGCGCAGCGCGTGGCGCTCGGCCAGGCTGAAATCACGCACCAGGTCCCAGGCCGCATCCAGCGCGGTGTCGTCGTACAGCAGGCCGACCCAGAACGCCGGCAGCGCGCACAGGCGGCTCCACGGGCCACCGTCGGCACCGCGCATTTCCAGGTACTTCTTCAGGCGCACTTCCGGGAAGGCGGTGGTCATGTGGTCCGACCAGTCGCGCAGCGTCGGCAGCGCACCCGGCAGCACCGGCAGCTTGCCCTGCATGAAATCGCGGAAGCTCTGCCCGCTGGCGTCGTGGTAGATGCCATCGCGGTAGGAGAAATACATCGGCACATCGAGCAGGTAATCGACATAGCGCTCGTAACCGAAGCCATCCTCGAACACGAAGTCGAGCATGCCGGTACGGTCGGCGTCGGTGTCGGTCCAGATGTGCGAGCGGTAGCTCAGGTAGCCGTTCGGCTTGCCTTCGGTGAACGGCGAATCGGCGAACAGCGCGGTGGCGATCGGCTGCAGCGCCAGCGACACGCGGAACTTCTTCACCATGTCCGCTTCGGTGGCGTAATCCAGGTTGACCTGCACGGTGGAGGTGCGGGTCATCATGTCCAGGCCCAGCGAACCGACCTTGGGCATGTAGGAACGCATGATCTTGTAGCGGCCCTTGGGCATCCACGGCATTTCATCGCGCGTCCACTTCGGCTGGAAGCCCATGCCGAGGAAGCCGAGCTGCAGTTCGCCGGCCACCTGCGCCACTTCGTTCAAGTGGGTGCCGGTCTCCACGCAGGTCTGGTGGATGGTTTCCAGCGCTGCACCGGACAGCTCCAGCTGCCCGGCCGGCTCCAGCGTCACCGAGGCGTTGTCACGCAGCAGGGCGATGGTGTTGCCGTTCTCCTGCACCGGCTCCCAGCCGAAGCGGGTCAGGCCGTTGAGCAGGGCTTCGATGCCGCGCTCGCCTTCGAAGGTCGGCGGGCGAAGATCGTCCAGGCGGAACCCGAACTTCTCGTGTTCGGTACCGATGCGCCACTGCGCACGGGGCTTTTCGCCGGAGGCAAGCACCTCGACCAGCTCCGAGCGGTCGGTAATGGGCGTATCGGCGACGTGGCTGGGGCTCGACAAGGGGAGGACTCGCTGGACAGTGGCAGGGGATGTGGGGCTGGGGGCCCTCCATCGCAAGGGCGCACTATAGCGTGGCGGCCCTTCGCAGCATGCGACGGTGACGGGTTTCAGCATCCTACCGACGACCTCTTGACCCCCGTACACTCAGGCCATGAGCCGCCATTCACGACACCCGGAACTGCACCGCGCCGACCGCGTCGGCTGGCTGCGCGCCGCCGTGCTGGGGGCCAACGACGGCATTGTCTCGGTCGCCGGCCTGGTGGTCGGCGTGGCCGCCAGCGGTGCCTCGGCCAGCACGATCCTGGCCACCGGCGTGGCCGGCACCGTGGCCGGCGCGATGTCGATGGCCGCTGGAGAATACGTTTCGGTGCAGACCCAGGCCGACACCGAAGCGGCCGACCTGGCCGTGGAAACGCGCGAGCTGCACGAAGACCCGCACAGCGAGCTGGACGAGCTGACCGCGATCTACCGCCATCGCGGCCTGCAGCCGGCACTGGCCCGGCAGGTGGCCGAGCAGCTGACCGCACACGATGCGCTGGGCGCACACGCACGCGACGAGCTCGGCATCACCGACACCCTGCGCGCACGCCCCCTGCAGGCCGCGCTGGCCTCGGCCGGTGCGTTTACCTGCGGCGCCGCACTGCCGGTGCTGACCGCCCTGTTCTCCAGCACGGCGCAGGTCACCGTGGCGACCACCGCCAGCACCCTGATCGGCCTGTGCCTGACCGGCGCGATGGCCGCCCGTGCCGGTGGCGCGCCGCCGCTGCGCGGCGCGGTGCGGGTGATGTTCTGGGGCGCACTGGCGATGGCCGCCGCCGCGGGCATCGGCAAACTGCTGGGAGCCCACCTGTCATGACCACGATGCTGCCCCCTGACATTGCCCTGCTGGCCGAGATGGCCAGCCTGGCCGGCTGCGATCGCGCCGAAGGCTATGCCTGCATCACTGCGCGTCGCGAGCACGGTGCCAGTTCGGTGGAGATACCGCAGCCGCAGTTCGTCATCCTGCTGGAAGGTCGCAAGCAGGTGCGCACCGCGCACCAGGCGCTGGACTACGTGCCCGGCGACATCCTGCTGGTTACCCAGCGCTGCCGCATTGACGTGGTGAACACGCCCGACCCACGCACTGGACGCTATCTGAGCGCCATCGTGCCGCTGTGTGCCGAGGCCCTGACCGCCGCCCGCACGCTGTGGAACGAACCGCTGCCATCGCCTGGTGCCAGCGTGGCGCGGCTGGCCCTCCACGACCATGGCACGCTGCTGCGGCAATGGCGGCATCACCTGCAGGACGGCCACTACAGCGAAGCACGCTTGGCTCTGGCCAGCCTGGTACTGTCGTGGTCCCGCAAGGGCCACGGCAACCTGCTGCTGCCGCAGGCGCCCACGCTGGGCGAACAGATCCGCGACCGCATCGCCATCGATCCCGCGCGCAATTGGCAGTCGCGCGATGTGGAAGACCAGTTCGCGCTGAGCGGCGCGACCCTGCGCCGGCGCCTCGCCGCCGAACGCACCAGCCTTCGCCAGCTGTTGACCGAGGCGCGGCTGGCGCACGGCATGACGCTGCTGTACACGACCGATCTACCGCTGAAGACCGTGGCCGCCCGCGCGGGGTATCGCTCGGCGGCGAGTTTCAGCAAGCGCTTCGCCGAGCAGTACGGGCTGGCTCCGACAGACATCTAGGGTGGGGTTTTCGGCAGGGCTTGCAGCCCTGCACCTGCTTCAATCAACGTCAACGGCAACGGCAACGTCAAAAGCGGGCATTCCGTGGGATGGCGGGGCGGTGTAGGTGGTCAGGACACGCCGTAAACCCATCCATGGGGGCTCGATGGCGCCATCCATGGCGCCAACGGTCCTGCCCACCCACACCGCCCCGCCTCTGACAGTTTCCCGCGACTGTTGGTGGGTGCCGACCGTTGGTCGGCACATCTGTCGGATATCGGATAAATCATCCACGCATGGCGTGGATCTACTGGTAAGGGCGGCTGTTGGTAGGTGTCGACCTTGGTCGACACAATCTGTCAGACATCGATATCCGCCCCCGTGCCGACCAACGGTCGGCACCCACCAAAGCAGAAAGCCGTTCCGACAGCCGCGGGAAACTGTCGAAGGCGGGGTGGGTCCGGTTGAGGGGGCGTGAGCGCCATGGATGGCGCGACCGAGCTTACAGGGACGTACTTGCAGCGTCCCCCTCAACCGGACCCACCCCGCCATCCCACGGAATGCAGGTTTTTGACGTTGACGTTGATTGCAGCAGGTGCAGGGCTGCAAGCCCTGCCGAAGCCCCCCCCCTGAGCATTCCACGCAGTGGTTTGAGCGCATCGCGCGCACGCCACCCGGCACGCTGCACAGCGACGGAATATCCCGCCTTACCGAGCCCCACCTCATGACCCTGCGTCACCTGCCCCTGCGCGGCGCCCTGCTGCTCGCCCTGTCCTCCCTGCCGCTGGCCGCCCTGGCCGAAGCCACCTCGCCTGCCCCCACCCAGCAGGTCCCCGGCGTCTACCACCAGCGCATCGGCGCCCTGCAGGTCACCGCCCTGTTCGATGGCGTGGTCGCGCTCGGCCGCCAGGAAGTGGTCGATGTATCGCCCACCCTGGTCACCCGCCTGCTCGACGGCCGCTACGTGCCCGAGGACAAGAAGGGCCTGCAGACCGCGGTCAACGCCTTCCTGGTCCGCCAGGGCAACCACCTGACCCTGGTCGATACCGGCACCGCGCAGTGCTTCGGACCCGGCCTGGGCCAGGTGCTGGGCAACCTGCGCGCCGCCGGCGTCGATCCGGCCGAGGTGGACGACATCCTGCTCACCCACGCCCACCCGGACCACATGTGCGGCGTGCTCGACGCACAGGGTCAGCCGGCCTACCCCAATGCCACGGTGTGGCTGTCCAAGGCCGATGCCGACTACTGGCTGGACCCGGCCAGCGAAGCCGGTGCGCCGGAGGGCGTGCGTTTCGCCTTCCCGCTGGCCCGCAACGCGGTCGCGCCGTACCAGGCCCACGGCAGGCTGCGCACGTTCAAGCCGGGCGATGCGCTGCCCGGTGGCGCGGTGGCGATGGACACCCACGGCCATACCCCCGGCCATGTCTCCTACCGGTTCGACAGCCAGGGCCAGTCGTTGCTGGTGTGGGGCGATGTGCTGCACTTCCACGCGGTGCAGTTCGCGCACCCGGAAGCGGCGTTCGAGGCCGATGCCGACCGCAAGGCGGCCATTGCCAGCCGTCGCGGGCTGCTTGAGCAGGCCACCGCCAAGGGCTGGTGGGTGGCCGGTGCCCATCTGCCGTTCCCCGGCCTGGGCCATGTGCGCCGCGAGGGCGAGGCCTATGCGTGGGTGCCGGCGGAGTATTCGCCGTTGAAATGAGCCGGTGAGCCCTTGTAGAGCCGAGCCCATGCTCGGCTACCGGGGCTGCACCGCGCTGCGCGCGGCAACCGAGCGTGGGCTCGGCTCTACCGGAAGGCTGCCGGGCAACGCCCGGCACACTTCATTGTTACGCCAGCCCCAGCCAGCCGCCGATCACGCCGCGGGCTTCGTCCACGCCGGTGCGGTCCTCACCGGAGAACACCTGCACGCTGACGCTGTCGCCATAGGCCGAATGCAGTTCCTTGCGGACCTTCTGCAGGGTCTGCATCTGCTGGCTGCGGCTGAGCTTGTCGGCCTTGGTCAGCAGCGCGTGCGCGGGCATGCCACGCTGCACGGCATAGGACAGCATCTGCCGGTCGTAGTCCTTCAGCGGGTGGCGGATGTCCATCACCACTACCAGGCCCTTGAGGGCTTCGCGGGTGCGGAAGTACCGGTCGATGAAGGCCTGCCAGTGCGCCTGCAGGTCCAGCGGCACCTTGGCGTAGCCGTAACCGGGCAGGTCGACCAGGTGCGCTTCCGGGGTGATCTGGAAGAACACCAGCTGCTGGGTGCGGCCGGGGGTCTTGGACACGCGGGCCAGGGAGTTCTGCCGGGTCAGCGCGTTGAGGGCGCTGGACTTGCCGGCGTTGGAGCGGCCGGCGAAGGCCACTTCGGCTCCTTCATCGGGCGGCAGCTGCCGCACGTTGTGGGCCGAGAGGTGGTAACGGGCGCGTTCGATGAGCAATGACATGCGCCTAGGATCGCATGTTGCGGCGCCCCGCGCCCGTTCCGGGGGCCGCAGGCCGGGAAAATGCTGCACTGCTGCGTTGACCGTGCGCAGAAACGGCGTTGATAATCCGGGCGATGCCGGCGGCCACGCCCCGGCCCGGTCCAACGGAGCTTTAGCATGCGCCACGCTCGCGTTCTTGCCGTATCCGCTCTTGCCACCGCCGTTGTCGTCGCCGCCGCTGCGTTCGCGCAGACCACGCTGACCCCGCTGCCCGACAACGGGCCGATCCGCACCGCCTCACTGGAAGTGGATTTCAGCAAGACCACCTGGGGCGACGCCAAGGCCGGCCAGACCAAGGCGTCGGCCTGCGCGGCCTGCCATGGGGCCGACGGCAATTCCACGGTGGAGATGTACCCGTCCATCGCTGGCCAGAGCGAACGCTATGTCGCCCAGCAGATGGCCCTGATCGCCAACGGCCAGCGCACTTCCGGCGCGTCGGTGGCGATGGTGCCCTTCGTGCAGAACCTCAGCCCGCAGGACATGCGCGATATCGGCGCGTTCTTCGCCACCCAGAAGGCCGCCGCTGGCATTGCCGACGACACCGCCGTGGCCGACGGCCCCTACAAGGGTATGAAGTTCTACGAGATCGGCCAGCAGTTGTACCGCGGCGGCGACGCCACGCGCGGCCTGCCGGCCTGCATGGCCTGCCACGGCCCCAGCGGCGCCGGCAATCCCGGCCCGGCCTACCCGCACATCGGCGGCCAGCACGCCAGCTACGTCGCCCGCCGCCTGCAGGAATACCAGGCCGGGCAGACCAACGAGACCGACAAGGCGCATTTCCAGATCATGGCCGCCGTCGCCCAGAAGCTGAGCGAGCAGGAAGTCCAGGCGCTCTCCAGCTACCTGCAGGGCCTGCACAACAAGGCCGATGACATCGCCGCCGAGGCCACCGCCACGCAACCGGCCGCCGCCCCCTGACCACCACTGGTCGGCCCGGGTCGCCACGGCGGCCCGCGGCTGCGGTATGTTTCCTTCACGCCGGCGGCTGCGCCGGCGTTGTTATTTTCAATGGAGATGCGTGTCGATGAGGTTGATTCCCCGCCTTCTGCTGTCCCTGCTGGTGATGCTGCCGCTGGCCGCCTGCGCCGCCACCCCCGCCAATGCCCCGCTGGTTGAAGGCAAAGACTACGAGCGCATCGCCAAGTCCGGCCCGTTCCAGCCGCTGGCCGGCAAGATCGAAGTCGTTGAAGTGTTCGGCTACACCTGCCCGCACTGCGCTCACTTCGAGCCGCAGCTGGAAGCCTGGGCCGCCAACCTGCCGGCCGACGTGCGCTTCACCCCGGTCCCGGCCGCCTTCGGCGGTGCCTGGGATGCCTGGGCCCTGGCCTATTACGCGGCCGATGAAGTGGGCGTTGCCAAGCGCAGCCACGCCGCCGTGTTCAAGGCCCTGCATGAGGACGGCTCGCTGCCGATGCAGAACGTCTCGGCCGATGAGCTCGCCAGCTTCTATACCGCCTATGGCGTGAGCGCCGACCGCTACAAGCAGGCCCTGCGTGGCGATGCGGTGCAGAAGAAGGTCGCCGAAGCCCGTGCCTTCGCCCAGCGCACCCAGGTGCCGGGCACCCCGGCCATCATCATCAACGGCCAGTACCTGGTGCGTGGCAACAGCTTCGACGACCAGCTGCGCATCGCGTCCAAGCTGATCTCCGAAGCCCGCGCCCGCGGCCGCTGAACCGATCCCGACCATCGACACGGCGCTGTCGCCGCCGCATGTCATCATTTCCCCCTGGCCGGCGCCCGCCGCTGGCCCCACCTTTCCAGATGCTGGAGACGTTTCAATGAAGACCCGTATCGCTGCTTTCGCACTTGCAGCCCTGCTGCCGATCCTGGCGGCCTGCAAGGCCGACGACGGCACCACCAACACCACCGCCCCGGCTGAAGCGGCCGCCACCCCGGCTGCCACCGAGCCTGCCGCGGCCCCCGCCGCCGAGCCGGCTGCCGCCACCGAAGGCGCTGCCCCGGCCGCCACCGAAGCCGCTCCGGCCGCCGCACCGGCCCCGACCACCACCGCGCTGACCGGCCCGGCCCCGGTGGAAGGCAGCGACTACCAGGTGATCAGCAACGGCCAGCCGTTCCAGCCGGCCGCCGGCAAGGTCGAAGTGGTCGAGATCTTCGGCTACGTCTGCCCGGCCTGTGCCGCCTTCCAGCCGCTGGTCGGCCCGTGGAAGGCCGGCCTGCCGAGCGACGTGAACTTCGTCTACGTGCCGGCCATGTTCGGCGGCACCTGGGACAACTACGCCCGTGCCTTCTACGCCGCGCAGACCCTGGGCGTGCAGGAGAAGACCCACGAAGCGCTGTACGCCGCCATCCACTCGCAGCAGACCCTGAAGGGTGAGCGCGGCGCCGACTCGGTCGACGACATCGCCAAGTTCTATGCTGGTTACGGCGTGGATCCGAAGCAGTTCGCCGCCACCATGGGCAGCTTCGCGGTGAACGCCAAGACCAACTCGGCCAAGCAGTTCGCCCAGCGCAGCGCGATCAGCGGCACCCCGTCGATCATCATCAACGGCAAGTACCTGGTGAAGGGCAAGAGCTTCCCGGACATGCTGCGCATCGCCGACCACCTGATCGCCCGCGAACGCGGTGCGGCCCAGGCTCACTGATCCAAGAGAAAGCATTACCGGCCGTGACTTCCCCCCACACACGGACCCTGCGCTTGCTGACGGCCAACATCCAGGCCGGCTCAAGTACCCGCCGCTACAGCGACTATGTGACCCGCAGCTGGTCACATGCGCTGCCGGCGGGACGCAAGCGCAGCAGCCTGGACGCGATCGCCACTCTGGCGCGCGGCCACGACATCGTCGGCCTGCAGGAGGCCGACCCGGGCAGCCTGCGGTCGGGCTTCACCAACCAGACCCATTACCTGGCCCAGCGTGCCGGCTTCAATTACTGGAGCCACCAGCCGAATCGGCGCATGGGCGGGGTGGCGTCCAGCGCCAACGGCCTGCTGAGCAAGCTGGAACCGGTGGAAGTACAGGACCATGCCCTGCCCGGCCGCATCGGCGGGCGCGGCGTGCTGCTGGCCAAGTTCGGCGAAGGCGAGGACGGCCTGGCCGTGGCCGTGGCCCACCTGTCACTGGGCGCGGGTTCGCGGATGTCGCAGCTCGGCTTCATTGCCGAGCTGCTGTCGGACCACCCGAACGCGGTGCTGATGGGCGATTTCAACTGCCTGGCCGAGCGCCCGGAAATGCAGGTGCTGTACCAGAAGACCCGGCTGCAGCCGCCAGGCTGCGTGGTGCCGACCTTCCCCAGCTGGCGCCCGGACCGGGCCATCGACCACATCCTGGTCAGCAGCAACCTGCAGACCCGCAGCGTGGAAGCCGTACCGGCCGCGTTCTCCGACCACCTGGCCCTGGCCATGGCCATCGACGTCCCGGCCGAAGCCCTGCGCTGACCGGTAGCGCCGGGTCATGCCCGGCGAACGGAATCCAATCCGCCGGGCATGGCCCGGCGCTACCAATACATCCCGGCGCTACCCGGCCTGCACCACCGGGGTCCTCAGCCGCCGTGCGGTCATCGTGCTGCCTACCGAGGCCACCACCGTGCAGCCGATCGCCAGCCACTGCACGCCCTCCAGGTGCTCGTGCAGCAGCAGCATCGCCCACAGCGCGGCCACTGCCGGCTCCATGCTGATCAGGATGCCAAAGGTCTCTTTCGGCAGGCGCTTGAGCGCCATCATCTCCAGCGACATGGGGATCGCACTGGACACCAGCGCCACCAGCAGGCCCGCCAGCAGGATCTTCGGCTCCAGCAGCGCCATGCCCGCATGGGCCACGCCCACCGGCACCACCACCAGCGACGCCGCCAGCAGCCCCAGCGAAACCGTGTGGCCGGCATGCAGGTGGCCGGCGCGCTTGCCGAACACGATGTACAGGCCCCAGCACGCGGCCGCCCCCATCGCATAGAGCACGCCGGCCGGGTCCAGTGCCGGGCCGCCGCCCAGCGGCAGCAGCAGCAACAGGCCGACCAGCGCGCAGCCCACCCAGAGGAAGTCGATCGGCCGCCGCGAGGACAGCATCGCCACCGTCAGCGGGCCGGTGAACTCGATGGCCACGGCGATGCCGAAGGGAATGGTGCGGATGGCCATGTAGAACAGCAGGTTCATCAGGCCCAGGGTCAGCCCGTAGCGGAGGATGGTCATCGCATCCACGCGGCTGGTCTTCCAGCGCCACGGCCGCCAGAACAGCAGCAGCAACAGCGCCGAGAAGCCCACGCGCAGGGCGCTGGTGCCCTGCGCGCCGACCAGCGGAAACAGGTGTTTTGCGTAGGAAGTGCCGATGGCCAGCGCGGTAACCGAGCCGAGCACCGCCAGCGCCGGCAACATCGGCGCGAATCGGGACGTCTGCATGCGCCCAGTCTATTGCGCTGGCGGCGAGCACTTGGCTCAATTGACGGCCCGTCCGCGCAATTTCTGCTCGCCATGGCCACCGCCCCCGTGCTGGACAGCTTCGACCACGCCATCCTCGACCTGCTGCAGCGGGACAACGCCCTGCCGCAGCGGCAGATCGCCGAGGCCGTGCACCTGTCCACCCCCGCCGTGCAGCGGCGCATCAAGCGCCTGCAGGACAGCGGCGTGATCGCTGCCAACGTGGCCGTGCTCGACGCGGCCAAGGTCGGGCGACCGCTGACCATCATCGTCGAGGTGCGGGTGGTCAGCGAGCAGCGCGAGAAGGTCGCCCCGTTCCGCCGCCGCGTGCAGGACGATCCGGCCGTGCAGCAGTGCTACTCGATCACCGGCGACGGCGATTTTCTGCTGCTGCTCTCGGCGGCGTCGATGGAAGAGTACGAAGCGATCACCGATCGCCTGTTCGGCGGCGATGACAACATCGAGCGCTTCCGCACCTCGGTGGCGCTGGGCACGTTGAAGCGCAGCTTCGCGGTGCCGCTGGCACCGGTCGTGTAGAGTCGAGCCATGCTCGACTGCTGTTGCCCCTGCCGTTGTAGAGTCGAGCCATGCTCGACTGCTTTTCCATGCAGTCGAGCATGGCTCGACTCTACATTGCGGCCAGTCGAGCATGGCTCGACTCTACATTGCGGAAAGTCGAGCAAGCTCGACTCTACCTGGAAGCCATGACCTCGCCGCCCTCCCCTGCCCGACGCCTGCGCCGCTGGCTGCTGTCCGGCGCATTGCTGCTGGCCGCCGGCATCGCCGCGCTGTCCCTGTGGAACAGCCCGTGGGCGGCGGCACCGAAGATGCTGTGGGCGCTGGGACGCATGCCACCGGCCACCGAGCTGCCCGTGCCCGTGGACGGCGTGCGCCCGCGGCAGATCGCCGACACCTTCGGTGCCCCGCGCGGCAGTGACCGCACGCATGCCGGTATCGACATCTTCGGCAAACGCGGCACGCCGGTGCGCAGCGTTACCGCAGGCGTCATTGCCGATGTGAGCGAACGCGGGCTCGGCGGGCGCCAGGTATGGGTGATCGGCCCCGGCCGCGAGCGCTACTACTACGCGCACCTGGAAGACTGGGCCGAGGGCCTGGCGCGAGGCCAGGTGGTCCAGGCCGGGCAGCTGCTGGGTCATGTCGGCGACAGCGGCAATGCCAAGGGCACGCCGCCGCACCTGCACTGGGGCATCTACGGCAAGGACGGCGCCCGCGACCCGTTGCCGCTGCTGCGTTGATCGCGTGGCGCTGCGGCTCGACTCCATGACAGGCCAGCCGCATCATCAGCCACAGTGACAGGGAGAGCACGCCGATGGCCCAGCTTCGCGCCACCCCGCTGTTGATCGCTACCGTGATTCTGGCCACCGGCTGCAGCACCCTGCAGGCACACCGCGACCCGTGGTGCAGGCAACTGGCTGCCTACGCCAACACCGCACAGGTCGATGCCCCGCGATCGATTGAACTGGTGACCGACTGGAGCCGCTGGAGCAAGGGCTGCGAGGACGATGGCAGCGACGCCGGCAAGCAGTTCTGCCACTGGCTGATCCCCAACACCTCGACCGAATTCGCCTCGGCCAATATTCGCCACACGCTGGCCTGCCTGGACCCAACGGCCATCCATGCCGGGCGTCTGCGCAGCACCCCGGTGTACATCACCGGCAAGGTGGAGGTGTACGGCGCGCCCATGATCGATGAAGACGTGATGGTCACCGTCGAGTACGCCGATGGCATCGAGGGCCAGTTGCCGCACATGAAGATCCAGGCCGAGCGCATCCCGCTGGACGACTGACGCGGCGAAGGGACTGGCACGCCCCGGCGCCATTCACGCCCCGGCGTCATTTGTAAATAGAAACAATTCGCATTACCATATTTGCGTTTTCCGGGCAGCCAGGACGGTTCGCCCTCCTCGCATTGCCCAGCCACCGTCCTGCAGCGCAGGGCCCCGCCAGCGGCGTGAGACCCCCACCAGCCGCGGCGCCAGACCATCCGGGAAGCCGGTCGGACGCACGCACGTGCCCGTCCAGGAACCCACATGATCCGCTCGACCCCTGCTCTCCTGCCGCATCGCCTGTCCGCGGCGGTGCTCTCCGCCCTGTGCCTGGCCGCCGCGCCGGTCGCCTTCGCCGAAACCGCCGCCGACCCGACCACCCTCGACAAAGTCGTGGTGAAGGGTGAGCGCGCCGAAGGCTATTCGGTGCGCAAGACCTCCGCCGGTACCCGCTTCGACCTGGCCCCACGTGAGATCCCGCAGTCGGTCAGCATCATCAGCCACCAGCGCATCGAGGACCAGAACCTCGACGACATCATCGACGTGCTGGGCAACACCACCGGCGTGACCAGCACCCAGAGCGATACCGAGCGCACCGAGTTCTACGCGCGCGGCTTCTACATCGACAGCTACCAGTTCGACGGCCTGCCGACGCAGATGGTGCAGAACTGGAGCTACGGTGACTCCGGACTGGACCTGGCCCTGTATGACCGCGTCGAGATCGTCCGCGGCGCCACCGGCCTGCTCAGCGGTGCAGGCAACCCGTCCGCGTCGGTCAACCTGATCCGCAAGCACGCCGACAGTGCCGAATTGACCGGCAGCGTCGCCGTCAACGTAGGCAGCTGGGGCCGCACCCGCACCACCGTGGATGTCAGCAGTGCACTCAACAAGAGTGGCAGCGTGCGCGGCCGTGTCATCGGCAGCTATCTGGACACCGAAGCGCAGATGGACAACTACGACCAGCACAAGACGCTGGGCTATGCGGTCATCGATGCCGACCTGACCCCCGATACCCAGCTCAGCGTGGGCTACGACTACCAGCAGAAGCGCGCCAACGGTGCGACCTGGGGCGGCTTCCCGATGATGTACTCGGGCGGCACCCAGACCAGCTATTCCACCTCGTTCCTTGCCAACCCGGAATGGACCTACTGGGACACCACCAGCAAGCGCGCGTTCGCCACCCTGCAGCACGCCTTCAGCAACGGCTGGAAGTTCAAGATCGGTGCGACCCACGACAAGACCGACGCCAACGACAAGCTGTTCTATCCGTCCTACACCGCACTGGACAAGAACACCGGCGCAGGCGTCACGCCGATGGCCGGCCTGTACAACACCCACCGCAAGGTCACCGGTGTGGACGGCTACATCGATGGCCCGTTCCAGCTGTTTGGTCGTGAGCACCAGTTCATGGCCGGCCTGAGCTACAACCGGCGCGAATACGCCAACTACGGCGATTTCCAGATGGGCTGGGCCGATCTGCCGAGCTACCCTGCCGACCTGGCCGGCTTCCCCGAGCCGAACTGGCTTGAGGTGCTGCCGCTGCAGAGCCAGGGCACCATCACCCAGAAGGCCGGCTATGCCGCCACGCGCCTGAACCTGGCCGACCCGCTGAAGCTGATCATCGGCGCGCGCTATACCGACTGGAAGAGCGAAGACGAGGGCTTCGACCGCAACCACAAGGTCACCACGCCCTACGCCGGCCTGGTCTACGAGATCGATCCGGTGTGGTCGACCTATGCCAGCTACACCGAAATTTTCCAGCCGCAGACCCTGCGTACGCAGTCGGGCAGCTATCTGGACCCGGTGGACGGCAAGAGCTACGAAATGGGCGTCAAGGGCGCCTGGTTCGATGATCGCCTGAACGCGTCGCTGTCGGTGTTCCGCATCGAGCAGGACAACGTTGGCCAGGCGACTGATGAGAAGGTCGTAGGCAACGAAAGCGAAACCGCCTACATCGCCGCGCGCGGCACGGTCAGCCGTGGTTTCGAGTTCGAGCTCAACGGCGAACTGAAGCCCGGCTGGAATGCCAGCTTCGGCGCTTCGCGCTATGTGGCCAAGGACATCAACGGCACCGACATCAACACGCGGCTGCCGCAGACCGCGATCAAGGCCTTCACCAGCTACACCCCGCAGACCCTGCAGGACCTGACGGTCGGTGGCGGCGTGAACTGGCAGAACGGAATCTACTACGCCATTGCTGGCGTAGGCCGCGTCGAACAGGACAGCTACGCGCTGGTCAGTGCGTTCGCGCGCTACCGGCTGGCGCCGCAGTTCAGCGTGCAGGTCAACCTCAACAACCTGCTGGACAAGAAGTACTACGCGCAGATCGGTGCTTACGGCGGTTACGGTGATGGCCGCAACGGCTCGATCACTTTCAACTGGTCGTTCTGATGCAGAGGGCGCCGGGTAATCCCCGGCGCCTTCTGTAGAGTCGAGCCATGCTCGACTGGCCCTGGCCCAAAGCGGCCGAGCGCAGGCTCGGCTCTACAAAGGCACGGAGCAACCGAGCATGGCTCGGCTCTACAAGTGCACCTGCCGCGCCGGGATGATCCCGGCGCGGCATCCAGGCCCTAGAACCGCAGGTCCGCGCGCATGTACCAGTAGCGGCCACGCGGGATGTCGTAGGTCGAGGCGTCGTAGCCGTTCAACGAGCACGACAGGCAGATCGGCGGATCCTTGTCGAACACGTTGTTCAGGCCCGCGGTCAGCTGCAGCCCCTTCATCCAGTCGATTTTGTAGCCCACCTGCAGGTCGTGGTACGTGGTGGCGGCCAGCGTGTTGGTGCCGGCGGCCTGGTTGCCGCACACCGGGAAGGCCACCGCATCACCGCAGTCCTCGGTCAGCTCGGAGATGTGGCGCACCGTCCAGTTGGCGCTCCAGTTGTCCAGCGTCCAGCCGATGCTGGCATTGCTGGTCCACTCCGGAATCGAGCTGTCGGCCACTTCCACGCCCGGCTTCTGCGGCTGCCGCTGGCCGGCCGCACCGGTGGCCTCGTAGCGGCCGACGAAAGTGTTCTTCCAGCCCAGCTTGAACTGGCCGATGTCGCTCTGCGGCAGCGTCCAGAACAGATCCACGTCCCAGCCATCGGTCTTGATCGAACCCAGGTTGGTCAGGCGGTTGTTGAAGCTGTTGACCGCACCGGTGCTGGCGCGGGTGATGCCATCGCAGTAGACCGGGTCCAGCGTGTCCACGCACAGGTCCAGCTGGGTCTGCGCATTGATCGCCTGGATCGCGCCGTCGATATTGTGGCGGTAGAAGGTCACCTCCACGTCGAAGCGTTCGGACCAGGTGGCGTTGTTGCCGAACCACGGGCTCCACACGAAGCCGGCACTGAAGCTGCGCGAACGCTCCGGCTCCAGCTCGCGGTTGCCGCCGGTGGTCACCGAGATCTGCGAGTTGGCCTGCTGGAAGCCGGTCGGCACGCCCAGCGCGGCGCAGTTGGCAGGATTGCCGCGCGGTGCGGTACCGCCCAGGCCCACCGAGCAGGGATCGAACAACTGCAGGTCGGCACGTGCGGCCGAGCCGTACAGCTCGCCGATGGACGGTGCACGGAAGCCCTCGGCATAGGTGGTGCGCAGCACGAAGTCATCGGTCACCTGCCAGCGCAGGCCGTACTTGGGGGTGAACTCGCCACCGAAGGTCGAGTAATCCGAATAGCGCCCGGCCAGGCTCAGGTCCAGCTTCTTGCCCAGCGACGAGTCGGCGAAGATCGGAACGCTCAACTCCAGGTAGGCCTCGTTGACGTCGTAGGAACCGGACGTCGGCTGCGAGGGCACGCCGTTGTAGTGGCCGATCACCGTCAGCGGATCGGGCTGGTACCAGCCTTCATAGCGCCGGTGTTCCAGGCCGGTGGCGAAGGACACCGGGCCGGCCGGCAGGGTGAACAGATCGCTGGACAGATTGGCAGTGATCAGGCTCAGCTCATTCTGGCTGCGGTCGCGCACCACCGGCTGGATCCAGCGCAGCATGTCCGGGGTGATCGAACCGACGCCACCGAAGATGTTCAGCGGCACGCACCCCGGCGTGGCCGCGCACAGCGCCGGATCACCCAGCGCCAGGTTCACGTTGTAGATGTTGTAGCTGCCGTAGTTGGTCTGTTCGGCCTTGTTCTTGCTGTACATGCCGTTGACGTCCCAGTACCAGCTGCGGTTCGCCGCCTGGAAGCTGCCCACCAGGCCGGTGGCGAAGTACGTGGTGTTGACCTCCTGCTCGAACACGCGCGCGCCGCCTTCCACCGGTCGGCGACCGATCAGGCTCATGTTGTCGCCGGACACCAGGTCGAAGCCGAACGGGTTGTACGGGTTCAGCGCCGACACCACGATGTTGTCGGCCAGCGGATTGCCGGTGGCACCGTCAGGTCCGAAGAACAACGGTTCCGGGCCGGCCTGGTTGGTCGATTCGCGGCGGTTGCCCAGCGCCTTCACGTACCACTGCACATCGTCGGTGATGTCGAAGCGGAACTGGCCGAACACGCCTTTGCGCTCGGACGGGGTCAGCACCATGTTGTATTCGGCGAAGTTGAAGCGGTCGGCGCTGGTGAAGCAGTGGTAGTCGTCGCTGCGGTTGCAGCCGGCACTGCCGTCATAGCGCGGGTTGCTCACGCCGGTATTGGGCACGATGTCCTGCTCGGCGCCGGTGTTGGGATCGACGAAGGCGAAGCGCCCTTGCGGGATGCCGCCGCTGCCGAAGGCCAGGCCGGTGCCGGGAATCGGGAAGCGCGACTGTTCGCGGTCGCGCGCATACACCGCATCCTGCCTGGTCCAGCTCGCGCCGAGGAACAGGCTGTAGCGCTCGCCGCTGGTGCCCCAGGCCAGGTCCACGCCCTTCTGCGTGCCGTCGCCCTTGCTGTACTCGCCGTAGTTCAGGGTCACCTGCCCGCCATCGAAGTCGCGCCGGGTGATGATGTTGACCACGCCGGCGATCGCATCGGAGCCGTACAGCGACGAGGCACCGTCTTCCAGCACTTCGATGCGTTCGACAATCGCCAGCGGAATGGTGTTGAGGTCGGTGGCCGCGCCCACGCCCGACGCCGAGGATTCATTGACCCAGCGGATGCCATCGACCAGCACCAGCACGCGCTTGGCGCCCAGGTGGCGCAGGTCGACCTGTGCCGAACCGGCACCGACGCCACTGCCATCCGGCGGGAAGCCGAAATTGCCGGACGAATTGAACTTGGCGTTCAACGCCGAACCCGAACCGGTGAGCTGCTGCAGCACTTCGCCGATCGAGCTCAGGCCGGTGCGCTCGATGTCGCCCCGGCTGAGCGTCTGGATCGGCACCTGGCCTTCCACTTCTGCACGCTTGATGCGCGTGCCGGTCACTTCGACGGCATCCAGGGTGGTGGCCGTCTGGGCCAATGCCCCCAGCGGTGCCAGGGCCGTCACGCACAGCGCGACAGCGACCGCCAAGGGGCGGTAATGCAGGTGATTCATTCGCTCTCTCTCCAAAGGAATGTCGGGACATGGGCTGCCGCGCTCCCCCCTGCGTGGCGGCAGCGTCTCCTTTGTAAACAAGCTGTAAAAAGAATGGCGTGACCTGCGGCACCCTTTCACGCCGTTCTGATGAATGGAACATCTGCATCCAGTGCCGGAAATACAGGGCTGAGGCCCAGCTCCTAGGAACAATCCGAAATTGCCGGGAGACCGAACATGTAGGCTGAAACAATGGGAAAGCTGTCACTCCCGACCTGCCGAAGAGGTGCTTGTGATGAGGGCCAACAACGTCGCTTTCACGCAATGACCGTGGCGCTAGTGGCACTGATTCCTGCAGGGCACGCCCGTGCGGGGGCGTGATTGAATGCAACAACTGCGCATCGCCCAGAGACCGGGCACTTCAGTCCGGGCCGGGCCTGACGGTCATCGTGGATTTCGAGAATGCGCAGCTGACGGCGTTCGACGTTGACTACGATCACGCGCAGGGGCGCTGGCGGGCAGACGCAACACCCATTCCAGCCCAGATAGAGGCGGCATTTCTGCGGGTTGTGGAGTCAACGCTGCCTGATACGGGGCCGCTCCATCAGCTGATGTCCGGCGCCCATCCCGACGCATCCCGTCCCTGACCGCCGTTGAGGGAGCACAGCCCCCTCAACGACGCACAGCCCGGTCATCGCACGAACGCGATCCGCTCCATTCCCGTGGCCTCGGCGGCCGCCAGGATCTTCGCCATGCCTTCGTATTCGGCAGACGGGTCGGTGGCGATGCGCAGCTCCGGGAGGTTGCCGGCGTGCTCGCTGGCCTGGGTGCGCAGGCGCGCCTGCAGATCATTGATGGCCATCGGCTGGCCGTTCCAGCTCAGCTGGCTGGACGCATCCAGGCGCAGCTCGATCGGCGGTGGTGGATCCGGACGGTCGATCCCCCGGTCCGTTGCCTGTGGGAGCTGCACCGCGATGGGCCGCGACAGCATCGGCGCGGTCACGATGAAGATGATCAACAACACCAGCATCACATCCACCAGCGGCGTGACATTGATCTCCGCCAAAGGGCCGCTTTTTCCTGCGCTACTGAACGCCATGTGCCACTCCTTGCACCCGGGCCGTTCGCCCAAGCCGACAGTACGTCGCCGGTGCAGGCGGGCGGCAGTGTCTGCGCGAGCAGCATTCAGCTGCCGTTGCCCGGTGCGATCCGTGCACGCGATGCGAAACTGAATTCAGCCAGCCCCCGCTATGCTGGGCCCATGACCCGACGCTCTTCGACCGCCCTGTCCCTGCTCCCGCTGTCCGCATCGCTGCTGATCGGCTGCGCCAGCGCCCAGTCACTCGACGCCCAGAGCGGCCAGCTCAAGGCCGCCATCGATGCGGCCGAACGCGGCCAGCTCGATCCGCGCCAGGCCGCCGCGCTAAGCCGCCACCCGGCCTATGGCTGGGTCGAGTTCGCCCAGCTTCGCCGCAACATCGACACGGTCGATACCGGCCAGGCCCAGGCCTTTCTCAAGCGTTATGACGGCCAGGCTGTAGCCAACAGTTTCCGCAGCGTCTGGCTGCCCTCGGTGGCCCGCCGCCAGGACTGGACCACCCTGCTGGCCAACTGGGCACCCACCGACAACCTCGGCCTGCGCTGCGCCCAGCTGACCGCGCGCCAGGCCACCGGCAAGGTCGATCCGCAGTGGATCAGCGAAGCACAGGACCTGTGGCGCAAGAACGGCAAGTCGTTGCCCGATGCCTGTGACGCGGTGTTTGCCGTACTGCAGGCGCAGGGCGGCATGAGCGATGCACTGCGCTGGGAACGTGTCGACGCCGCCGCCGATGCACAGCAGCCGGCAGTGATGCGCAGCGCCGCGCGCGGCCTGCCCGCGGCCGACCTGGCTATGGCCAACACCTACGCCGCCTTCGTCGACAAGCCCAACGCCAGCGCGCTGAACTGGCCGCGCAACGAGCGCAGCCGCCGCATCGCCACCGACGGCCTGGAAAAGCTGGCCAAGGCCGACCCCGGTGCCACCGAACAGCAGCTGCCGCAGTACGCGCAGGCGCTGGGCCTGAGCGCCGACCAGCAGGCCCAGGTGCGCTACCAGATCGCGCTGTGGACGGTGGCCTCCTACCTGCCCGACTCCGCGCGCCGGCTCAACGCCGTGCCCGAATCGGCCTACGACGAGCGCCTGCACGAATGGCGCGTGCGTGAGGCGATGTCGCGCGGTGACTGGGCGGCGGCGCTGACCGCCATCCGCAAGATGGGCAGCAAGCAGCGCAACGATTCGCGCTGGGCGTATTTCGAAGGCCGCATGCTGGAAAAGACCGGGCAGGCGCAGCAGGCCCAGCCGCTGTTCCGCACGGCCGCGCGCGCATCGACCTTCCACGGTTTCCTGGCCGCCGACAAGCTGCAGCAGAACTACACGCTGTGCCCGTGGAAGCCCAATGACAGCGCGCAGGCGCAGGCCGCCGTCGCCCGCGATCCGGCCATCCAGCGCGCGATGGCGCTGTACCAGATCGACCGCAACGGCTGGGCCGTGGCCGAATGGAACAGCGCGCTGTGGCGTTTCGATGACACCCAGCGCCGCCTGGCGGTGCGCGTGGCGCAGGACAACGGCTGGTTCGACCGTGCCGTGTTCGCACTCGGCAAGCAGCCGCAGGAACAGCGCCTGTACGACCTGCGCTTCCCGCTGCACCACGACAGCACCATCCGCCGCGAATCCTCGCGCAACGCCATCGACCCGGCCTGGGTGGCCGCGGAGATCCGCGCCGAGAGCACCTTCACCCCGCGCGCGCGCTCGCCTGCCAACGCCATGGGCCTGATGCAGGTGCTGCCGGCCACGGGCGCGGGCGTGGCGAAGAACATTGGCCTGACCGCCTACGGCGGCGCCGAGAGCCTGTACGACCCGGACACCAACATCGCCATCGGCACCGCCTACCTGCGCCAGCTGATGAACAAGTACGACGGCCTGCCCTACGTGACTATCGCCGCCTACAACGCCGGACCGACCCCGACCGCACGCTGGCAGACCCAGCGCCCGGGCTTCGACCCGGACCTGTGGATCGAGACGATCAGCTACAAGGAAACGCGCGAGTATGTCGCCCGCGTGCTGGCCTTCAGCGTGATCTACGACTGGCGCCTCAACGGCAATGCGCTGCCGCTGAGCGACCGCCTGATGGGCCGCCTGGTGGACAAGCGCAAGGCGTTCACCTGCGCGGCGGATGCCGACCAGGGCGGGGATTAATCGACGCGGGAAGTGCCGCCGGGCATGGCCCGGCGCTACCCCGCAATGCCGTCCGATCCGGTAGCGCCGGGCCATGCCCGGCGAGCACGCAGCGCGGCGGCACCCGCCCATGCGATCATCCCCAGCATGAAGATCTATCTTGTCGGCGGCGCCGTACGCGACCGCCTGCTGCAGCGCCCCGCCGGCGACCGTGACTGGGTGGTGGTCGGTGCCACCCCCGCGCAGATGGAAGCGCAGGGCTACACCGCCGTGGGCCGTGATTTCCCGGTGTTCCTGCACCCGAAGACCGGTGAGGAATACGCGCTGGCGCGCACCGAGCGCAAATCCGGCCGCGGCTACCGCGGCTTCGTGGTCGATGCCGATCCGGAGGTCACCCTGGAAGAAGACCTGCAGCGCCGCGATTTCACCATCAATGCCATCGCCTGCGATGAGGCCGATGGCACCCTGGTCGATCCCTATGGCGGCGCGCGCGACATCCAGCAACGCGTGCTGCGCCACGTCGGCCCGGCCTTCGTTGAAGACCCGCTGCGCGTGCTGCGTGCAGCGCGCTTCATGGCCCGCTTCGCACCGCTGGGCTTCAGCGTCGCTGAAGAAACCATGGCGCTGATGCGCGAGGTCGCCGCCAGTGGCGAGCTGGATGCACTGGTGCCCGAACGCGTGTGGCAGGAACTGCGCAAGGCGCTGGTCTGCGAACGGCCATCGGCCTTCCTGCGCACCCTGCATGACGCGCATGCGCTCGGCCCGATCCTGCCGGAGCTGGAAGCGTTGTATGGCATACCGCAGCGCGCCGAATTCCACCCGGAAGTGGATACCGGCATCCACCAGGAAATGGTCAGCGACATGGCCGCCCGCCTGGCACCCGGCGACGATCTGGTCGGCTTCGCCGCACTCACCCACGACCTCGGCAAGGGCCTGACCCCGCCGGACGAATGGCCGCGCCACATCATGCACGAGCAGCGTGGCCTGAAGCCGCTCAAGGCGCTGTGCGCGCGCCTGAAGATTCCCACCGAGCACCAGCAGCTGGCCGAAGCGGTCTGCCGCGAGCATTTAAACGTGCACCGCATCGACGAACTACGCGATGCCACTGTGCTGGAGCTGCTGGGCCGCTGCGATGCACTGCGCCGGCCCGAGCGCGTGGCCCGCATCGCCCTGTGCTGCGAGGCCGACAAGCGCGGCCGTCTGGGCTTTGAAGAAGGCGATTACCCGCAGGGCGAAACGCTCAAGCGCCTGCACCAGGCCGCGCTGTCGGTACAGGCGCGTGATCTGGACCTGAGCCACCTGAAGGGCCCTGCGGTGGGCGAGGCGCTGGCGCGGGCCAGGGTGAAGGCGATTGCTGGGGCACGGTAGGGATGTGCCGCTCGCTGGGGAAGCGTGGTGTCAGCCGCTGATGGTCAGTACCTGAAATAGGTATCGCCCAAGGCGGGGTGGTCGCCCGGCTGGCGCTTCTGCTTGGTGATGCGTCGAAGATTGACGCGCTTTGCATTGGGCCAACCCAGCGTTCCGAATATCGCATCGGCCATCTTTGCGAAGCGTGTGAAATGGCGCCCAATTCTGTATCCAAAGTAGAAGCAAACTAGAACGCATATCAAATACGTATCCGCGATCATCTCCAGGGGGGGCAGTCCGTCTCCCGTGAGAACGTCGATCAGGAAAAACAGGATGTAGATCATGTACAAGGGCACAGATAGCGCCAGCGAGTACTTGGCCACCGCGGTCCAGTGGGCCCAGCTACCTGAACTGACATACGGATAGGAAAAGATGAGTCTCTTCTGCTCATCGAGCACGGACAAGGCGATGAAGTTCCCCGCCTTGTCCCGACGCCCAACCACCCGGACGGAGTCGCCCTCTTTGAAGGGCCAATTCCAGAACAGCCCCTTCACCAGCATTTCGCCAAACCGAAATTCCACTCTCGTAGCTGGTTCTTCCGTTTCCTCATTGGACATCATCGCCATGCCAGCGGCGGGCCCGCTAAGGCCCAGCGCCGCAGCAGCGGCGCCCGTGGCCGCCATCCTTTCGCGATCCCCGTCGCGCCAGAAGACGTTCTGCACCACATGTCTGACCCGCAGATTGGAAATGATGCCGGTTTCCGTCTCGAACAGCACCTTGCCGGTCGAGCCCTGCTTACGTTTACGATTCACTGCAAATCCACCTGGGAAATGCCACACGCTGACAGATGCGTATCCGTCATCGAAATCATCAAAAGATTCTCAGTATCTGAAATAGGTATCACCAAGCGCAGCAGGATCACTCGGGCTTCTTTTGAGTTTTGTAATACGCCTTAGATTCACACTCTTACTGTCGCCCCAGCCAAGCGACCCAAATATGCCGTCAGCAAGCCGGGCAAACCGGTGAAATCGATAGCCAATACTGACCCCAACAGTGGCAGCGATGAGCAGGAGCCCAGCAAATATGCAAAGCAGCAACTTCAACAACAACCATCCGTCCTCCAGGATGCCGAGAGAATTCAGGCCAATACCTACGGTGAAAAATGTGCATATCGGCAACGAAATCAATGACGTGTACTTCCAGACCGAGATCCAGTGAGCGCGACTGCCAGCACTGACGTGTGGGTAGGAGACAATCAGTCTCTTGCGCTCATCCAATACCGAGAACGCGATAAATACTCCGTCCGGGTTTCGGCTTCCGACCACTTTCACGAGATCTCCTTCCTTGTAGGGCCAGTTCCAGAGCAGGCCTTTCACGATCAAATCGTCTAGTCGGAACTCAACCCGGACAACTGGCTCCTCCATCTCCTCGGAGGACATCATCGCCATGCTGGCCGCAGGACCACTGAGACCGAGTGCAGCAGCAAAGGCTCCAGTGGCGGCCATACCCTCGCGATCGCCACTACGCCAGAACACATTTTCTACAGTGCGCTTGATTCGCAAATTGGAAATCACGCCGATTTCAGTTTCAAAGGGCGCACACGCGCTTTGTCTTGCCTTCACTTTAGCGGTCATCGCGGCCTCACAGACACTGAGCCAATGGCCTTGTAGAAGGCGATCTGCTGATCTTCGGCTGTGGTGAAGCGCTTCTCGTTTGAGTTGCCTTTACCGATTCCGCCATGAGAATTTCTTCCAAAAGCACTACTTCTGGCCCACTTCTCCAGATCATTAGGACTAATGAGCCCAGATAAGCACCTCTGTAGCTAGAAGTGCCAAACCGACCTGCCACCCACTCAGTCGTAGTACCCACACGCCAACGCGTTTCATTGCTTGCGATGCAACTACTCCCGCACCGTCCACAGCAGCTGCCGCTTCCAGTCCGGCTCTCAATCCCCTTAGACCCAAGCTCAGTGAGTTACGTCCAAGCGTTCGCTCAATCACAGGGGCCGAGTAGGCAAGCGCAGTCATGAACTGTGCGCTACCTACAGCGCCTCCCGTGGCTCCGCGAATATTGAGCAAGACGTAGGTCGCATAGCTTTTTCTTTCGAGCGCAACCGTTGCATCCGCAAAACTGTAAGCCGCGCCAATAAAACTACCCGCTCCCGCCAGCAAACTGCCGGCAGCCTTCATCCGAATGGCACTGACACTACCCGCCCCAAAGAACTCCTTGGCTACCGTTTCATGCACACTGGTATACACAGCCACGAGCGACATGCCGGACGCCAATAACGTCGCATAGTCGCGCGTGTCCTTATCGACCTTGGTTGCCAGATGGATGAAGTTCACCATCTCCAACACGCCCGTGAGGGAGTTCAGACCGACGACATTACGGCTGCTTTCCGCCGCTGCCTGCCAGCGCTTGCGCATTGCCAGTGCACCATGGTGCAGCTCCAGATCGCGGAGCGCGAACTGCATCGGCAGCGCACTCCCCTTCTTGCGATAGAACTGGATGCGCTCCAGGAAATAGCGCTTGCCCTGCTGGCCGCTGCTCAGCTCTTCGGCTACCAAGCTGATCGCCTCGTCGCGCTCCATCAATGCCCGTGTCAGGAGCACCACGCGGACCATGGCATTGCCGACAGTGTCCTGGATGCCCTTCATCGGGAATCGATTCAGGAGGTACGCACCTGCGGTAGTGACGAAGCGATCAACGCCACTGTCGCGAAGGATGCGGGCACTGGCGGTGGGGGGCGCGGCCTCCTTCTGCGCCACCTCCAACTTGCGGTAAAGGGTCACGAACGACTTCAGATGTGCGGTGCCTGCAACGAATGCCGTCCAGCTTGCGCCGGCCACCTCAAGAACTGTGTCGGCCCAGACCTGCGCCGCCGTGAGTGTCTGCTCCAGCTCCCCGCGAGGCTCTTTCTGGTTCTTGGCGACAGCTCGCCAGAGCAGGGATCCTCTTCCAGTAACTTTTGTGTCGTTGGCCAATTCAGTCAGAAATGCACGACCGATCTCGTGCATGCCGAGCGCCGCGATGGCATCGGTGATTACTTCCTCGAACCACACGCCCTGGGCCGCAGACTGACCATCGAAGTCCTCCAGCGTCGCCAGCAGCAGATCATGGCGGAGCCATGCCACCAGCACCGATATCTTCGGTCCCAGCCGATCGAGTACCTGCTGCGCCATCGCGTCCATGTTTTTCTTGAACGAGGTGAAACGGGGCTCATCAATCAGCGGCCAGTACTTGTTCTTCCACGCGTCCTGGGCGTCCTTCAGATAGAGCGGCAGGAACTAGCGCTCATACTCCCGCGCGAGTTCCCGCTTCTCCTCCTCGGAGAGCTTTACCTTGGGATCCCATGTGGGGAGCGAGGGATTGCCGAGGCGGCGCTGACGCTCCACTTCGCGCACCGTCTGTGCCGCGTAGTTCCCTGCCATTACCGCACCATTGAGCTCCAGCAGGCGCGAGATCTGTTCGATCTGGTCAACAGCGCTGACTTCCAGCTCGCGCTCGCTCTTGAACTGGTTGATGCAGGCAACCAGGTCATTGCAGTAGCCGCTGAGCTCGTGCACGACGCCAACTGCATCCCATAGGCCCAGCAGCATGGGCGGGTACTCCTGGCGATCACTGCCGATTCGCCCGTTGCTGCTGTGTTTCTGCAGCAGCTGGAAGTGCAGTTCGCTCGGGTCGATACCATCATTGCGGGGTAATCCCGCCGTGACCATGGGTGACGCGTGCCGTGCTTTCGCAGCCGTGCGGTGCTGAGTGCGCCATTACTCAATTGCCACCCTTTCGTGAACAATTACATCCCTGCCATCGAGAGGATCTCGAATTACAAACTCAACTACCAGCGCAGGGAATCAACTACTTTCAAATTGACCAGATAACGTCAAAGTACAGCCCATCTCCTCCCCATTCGTGGACCCGACCTCTACATATCTTTTAAAAGAAGCAATCACTCAATCACCCTGTTCTCTTGATCGATAACACCGCTTCCTCGAGAGCGTCACGCATGCTCAGCTCTACAGAATCGTGGAGAATCTTCCGCCTTTCATATACCGCAAAATGGTCAGGGCACGAGATCAGCGGGCTGGCGTCAGCACGTGCAGGCGCCCGAGCCAACACGCCCTCGGCCGATCTTTCGTTAGCGTCTCGGAGCAGACCAAGCCTCAGACTCTGAGAGCTTTCGACCCAATGCCGCCATTGCCTCATCCGGGAACTTGGGAAGTCGGCCCGTGCTGAAGGTCTTGAATCTCTCGCCTTGGTCCAAAGCAGGGCCGCCATCGTTCATGTATCGGCGAATATGTCCCCAAAGCTGCAGCAATTCGAAATCGTCACCCCACCCCTTGAATCCTATATTCATTTCGCAGGCAACCTTTCGCGGATCATCCTCTTGACCAAAGACCAGTGTCAGAATGTAGGCCCAGCGAGCGGAGCTTATTCCCGGCGCAACCTCAAAAATCCTGTACGTCCGAGGCTTCAAACTTTCCCAGCTGTGGCGTTCAAACCTCACAGGTTGAAATTCAAAGATTCGGAAGAATGATGGCATCGTAGGGACCGTAACCCACACATCCTTGGTCTCCCTGTTGAAAATAACCGGAAAATCCGATGGCATCATTACGAGAATACGAAATAGAACACTGAACCCACTGACTCCAAATAGAGCGGCAAACAAGACCCCAAATACGACGCAGATCGCAACGCCGGGTTCCTGTGCCAGAAGCTGCCAGCCCCCTTTGAGCAAGATAGAGGCACCATAGAACGATGTCGCAACGAGACCCAAAGCTGGAAGAAAGCCGAACCACGCAACCAACGAAAGGCTTGCGGACCCTCTCAGCCCACTAATCAGGATGCCGTTTTCATAGGCCGCCAGAACAACATCGGACGATGAGGGACCACTATGAACATGGACGCCGTCAGTGGAATCCAGGATCCGGCGAGGTTGAGCTACTCCAACCTGTCCGGCGCCCTTGGTTCGCTTCTTTGCAAAGTCCGCATCAAAGAAGGGCTCCTCGCCCTCCCACTCTTCGATCAATACTTTGCCATGCCGCCTCGTGGATATATTCACTCAACTACCATCCTCTCATAGACGATAACGTCTCCTTCAGCAAGAGCATCTCGGATTTTCAGCTCCACCGCCAGAGCCGAGAATCGACCACTTTCAACATGTCCGGAGATCGTCAATGCCCCAACCGAGGCGTGATCCATTTTGCCTTCTGATACGCCCCGGCCCCAGTTCTCGCCGGCATTACCCAACTCATCGGTGGAATAGCTGGCGATGCTCTCCATCCCTGCAGCCCCTTGACCACTCACAAAAATACTTATTCCCAGCCGTTTCCTCATCTGCTCTACAAGTTTAAGCTTGACCAGAAACTCCCTGGTGAGTCTTGCACCTGAGTCATGGGCGGTCACGCGCTTCACTACCCCCCCGATGATCACGTCATCTGCAGACGAGACGTTCTTCCAGCTGAAAGCGCTTCTATAAGTACGGCTCATCCCCTTCCCATTCCGGGACAACAACCTCTCCACACATATTTGAAGAAGCATCTACTCAATCAACATCCTCTCCTGCACGATAACGCCCCATCCTCAAGATCGTCACGCATGCTCAACTCTACAGAAAGCATGGAGAATTTTCCGCTTTTGATATTTCTTAAGATAGTCAGGGCGCGAGGTCCGCGCGCTGGCATAGGTACGTGCAAGCGCACCAGAGTGCCAATATGCTCTCGCGGCAGGCAACTGCCACGCCAAAGATCTAGACCGAGCCAGCACGCCCCGGCCGATCTTGCGTTAGGGGCTTGGACCAGCCCAAGCCTCAGACTCTGAGAGTTTTCGCCCCAGTGCCGCCATTGCCTCATCTGGAAATTTCGGAAGGCGCCCCGCACTAAAGGCCTTAAACTTCTCACCCCGGTCCAACGCAGCCCTCCCACCGTTCATATACTGCCGAAGGTGCTCCCAAAGCTGCAGTAGTTCGAAGTCATCACCCCACCCCTTGAATCCTATATTCATTTCGCAGGCAACCTTCCGCGGATCATCTTCTTGACCGAAGACCAGCGTCAGAATGTACGTCCAGCGGGCAGAGCTCACTCCAGGGGTAACCTCGAAAATTCTATAGGTCCTTGGCCGGAGGCTTGCCCAGCTGTGTCGTTCAAATTTGACCGGCTGGACTTCAAATATTCGAATAAAAGATGGCATCTTTGGGATTGCGACCCAAACGTCCCTGGTTTTTTTATTAAAAATCACAGGGAAATCCGAAGGCATCAGCACCATTCCGCGGAACAGAACACTGAAAGCACTAAGCCCAAACGAAAAACTAAATAATGCAATAATCAGAAAAGAAAATGCCAAACCGGGCTCATGAATCACGCCTTCGCCCATCTTAAGCAAAATTGAGATGCAGTAGAACGACGCCAGGATCATGCAAAAGGCAGGCAGCAACCCAAACCAAGCGAGAATGGATAGACTGGCAGATCCCCTGAGTCCACTGATTACCACGCCATTCTCATAGGCCGCGAGAACGACATCAGATGAGGACGGGGCGCTATGAGCAGGCGACTCGTCAGTTGAACTGAGCATTCTACGTGGCTGAGCCACACCGACCTGTGCTTGCCCCTTGCTGCGGTTCTTTGCAAATTCTGCATCGAAGAAGAGCTCTTCACCCTCCCACTCCTCTGCCAAAATCTCGCCATGTCGCTTCGCAGAACTATTCACTGAATCGTCATCCTTTCGTAAACAATTACGTCTCCGCCATCGAGAGCATCTCGAATTATAAATTCAACCGCCAGAGCGGAGAATCGACCGCTTTCGATGTGCCCAGATATTGTTAGAGCGTCAAGCGAAGCGTAATCCATATTTCCACCTGATACGCCATCACCCCAATTCTCACCCGCACCACCCAAACTATCAGTGGAGTACTGGGCAATTTTCTCTACCCGACCCGCAGATTGCCCGCTCACAAGGACACTAATACCTAACCGCTTCCGCATTTGCTCTACCAGCTTTATCTTAATGACGAACTCTCGCGTAAACTCCGCAGCCGGATTCCGCCCTGTCATTCTTTTTACCACCCCATCAATAATCACTTCATCGACCTTCGAAACATTCTTCCAGCTTAGAGAACTCCGATATTGGGCATCCAGCCCCGCCCCCAAGAGCACTTTATTTAGCTCCCGGACTTCTTCGTCGTGACTTATCCAGGATGATGAAATGGAACTACCCCACAGAGTTCTAGCGACCCAATCCTCAAGCGGATGCGTCATAAAGAGCAAAGCGACTAAGCCCAACGCGAATCCGATAGCAATAAAAGCAATACCCCAGCCTAACCAAGAGGTAGATACGCCAAAGCCTTGAACCAACAAAGAGAACGCGTAGATGCTAAAGGCAACGCCACCTACGAAAAATGAGACCCCCTGCATAGCATGTGCAACTGATGCGGCCCCTCTGCCATTCCTTACGTCGTCCGAGGTAGACACAAAGCTCTGCGCCGAATCAATAAATGACCCGATCGCTGCAAAAATCGCAATCGTCATCTCCAGCCGCTTCGCCAAAAGCTTCCTCAGGAAATTTTGCGCATACGTCTTCGCAACATCAACAAACGCAGAAACAACCCCAAACCCTGCCGAGAAGAAGCTGAAGATGGCATCCCTGCGCTCCTTCGCAATGCCTACTTCCATCTTCTTCCATGCCTTGGCAATTTCCATTGCCTGGATGATGCCTGCGCCGGCACTCATCACCGTAGGCGCATCGGCAATCACCTTGGGAGTGGCCGAAGCCAGGCTCATCAGACCACTGGACCCCATGGTAATGGGAGCCGCTGCAACTGCAGCCGCGGCGCCCGCAGCCGCTGTCGATCCCGGCGCCGGTCGCGCACTTGCAACCGATTGCCCCGGCTGAGCCGTCGATGAAAGCGCGCGCAATTGGTCTTCACTTTGGTTTGTCCACAGATGAAGCTTGACACGCGCGTCCGCCGCTTCACCGGCACCGGCCAGCTGCAGCGAGCTTCCGCTTCCAACCACCAGGCTCTTCACGCCATTCTGCTTACCGGCCGGCGTATCGGCCTCAGCCGCAGTGAGCGCCCTTGAGACCTCGCGCCAGGCACGACCGGCCATCCGAAGGGGCGCGTCAACAATCAGATGCGTAATGTGGGGGGCGGCTCTTTTGACCATGCTACTGACCAAGGCCATCACGCGGTCGTAGAGTGTCGGAGAAAGGGTCTTCTTCACCTTGCCCGCGCCAAGCGCAACCGCTCCCACCATCGCGATCAGGGGGCTGGCATAGGCACGCGCAAGAACGCGCAGCGCGTTAACGTGCTTCACCGCGAGTGCGGCGGCTTTCCCGCCCTGGTCGGATTCGCTGAGCTTCTCTGCCAAGTCGAGCAGGTTGTTCAGAATATCGGTCGCTTTGCTTCTCTGGCTCTCGTCGACGCTCCACTCGGCAAACTGCTCGAAGTTGCTCTTCTGATTGCCCAGCATCGCGCGGACCAAAAGGTTGTCCTTGTTGTTTGGGTCGTCCCTTACGAAGTCGGCGTACCACTCAACCGCTTCATCGTCGATCGGTCCGCCATGCAACAGTTTGGCGACCACTTGACTGTAGTGAATGCCATCCGCTGGGCTGGTCTCATCAAAGTCGAAGTCAGTGATCAGCTTGCGGCCAGGCCACGACAACAGATCTCGATGATCGCCTTGGATCCGCTTGCGCAACGCCTTGTCCTCAGTAGAGAACCGGCCGAATTCCTTCAGATAGTCTTCCCAGCCCAGCGACTTCCCGGTGATGGTGTCACGTGTTCTGCCCGATGCTTTTTTTCTGATCTTTTCGATCAGCTCGCGCGCATCAGCCTCGAACGCGCCACTCGGCACATTCACATTGCCGTAGCCGTTCTGTCCACTTGAGGCGACACCATTGCCCCAAGGGCCACTCAAGGGAATTACGACCGGCGACCAGTTCGCGGACGATGGAACGATGCCTGCTTGTTGACGCGCCTCAAACTCCGACTTGGTGATCCTTTCCGCACCAAAATCCATGGCATGCATCGCCGGCGGGTTGCGCTCACGGAAGTCAGCCTCCCGCACTCGAGCTTGCTCGAGCAGCATCTGCTGGAGGCCCACCAACGTTACGGCAGTCTGCAAGCGTCGTGCACCGTCCTTCTGCGCGATCAGCCACTTCACAGCCTTGCTCGGCAGCGACAGGCGCAAGTGGGCGGCTTCATGGGCCATGCCAACAGGATCACTGACACCCAGGATCAGCGGCTGCTTCGCCGCCGAGTCCCGGCTCATCGCGGCGATAGCTGCCGCAGCCTCCGCAACGTCTCTGGCCGATTCGCCTCGCTGGTTGGTCTGGGCGTCGTCCGAGACTGGCTTTTCCGGTACTTTCCCATCCTTGTTCAGTGCGACCTGGCCGGGGCGATGAGGAATCCCGCGCAGGCCTTCGAGCATGCGCCCACGCTCAATGTCGTAGTCCGCTATGGTTCCCTGGATCGCACTTTCTGTCAGTGCCAGTGAGCGGTCACTCTGTCCCGTGGATGCATCCAGGCGGGTAAAGCGCTGGTCCAGCAGCTCAGGCTCTGCTGCATAGTTCTGTCGCACCTTCAAGGACAGCGGCACTTCGCTGAAACCTATCCAGACTTCACCCGCCTGCGAGGGCTCCTTGATGTTGATCAACATGGCGGCGGCATAGCCCGCAGCACGCTCGCAACTGAAGCGGGGCAGCTCCTCCGGCAAGGGAGGATTTTCCAATGGAACGGGTGTGACATAGCCCGCTTCATCGACTGCAAACGCCTCCCAGCCTTCCCCGCCTATTAGGGCGTGCATCGCCGGAGCCTTGTAGTAGACGTAGACGTATCCCGTACGCAGCGCGCGCATCACGTAGCCGGAGAACTTCAGGTCTGGCGCTGATAGACCCAGCATCAACCGTCGCGTCTGCATGCTCGATCGAGCTGCGTATCCAGCTTCAGCCAGCCCTGGTCTGGCGAGCAGCACGGGCAGGCCCGACTTGATGCATGACGAACAACCGCCTGCTCCACACGCCTTGGTGCCCCTCGCTGCGCTGACAGCGTTGCTCGAGTACCGGTTGACTTCACCTGAAGCCATGTCGTCTCTCTCCGTCGGTTGAGTCCAGGTGGTATGCGCTGGAACGGTCTTTTCGTACGGACATGGCCATGGCATCCCACCTGCTATCCGGAACCGTAGAAAGGGCCAGCGTGAGGTTCACGGCCTGCGCCTGCGATGCGGCGACAAGACTCCGAAGCTCTGGCGACCTTAGAACGCAGTTATCTACCTGCAGCGCGTACGCTCCGAGGAGCACTTGATCGTGGAGGCCATGAGCGCCAGCAGCACGAGCCTCAGAGAGCGCAAACTCGGCCAGCTCGAGGTAGTTCTCCGGCACGGAGCGCTCGAAGCGCTGCCAGCCTCTAAGCATGCTCTGCACGGCCTCGCACTGTTCGAGCATGGTCAGGTCGAAGGTCCATGACGGTGGGCTAGGCTTCTGCCGTGGCGCCACGGAAAAATCGAGCTCGGCAACACTCAGATCTCGCCCCAACAACAGGAGTTTCGTCATCGGTCCTGCCAAGAAACTCTTCTGGGCCACATCCAGGTGACGCCATAGCCATTTCAGCACCCGCCGATCGGCCAGGCGAAGGTATCTGCGCCCCTGTCCTGCAACACGTATCGTGCAGATGGTGGCCCAGTGCCTGATGACTTCGTCTGGATCGGCGTTGAAGCCGATCCATGGCCCGATAGCGAATCCATGCTCTGCCTCACGATCAGGCTCCCGCTGCTCTTCCAGCGCTTCAAGGCAGGTGGTGTGCAGCAAGGCGACGCCATGAGAAGTTGCTTCCAGCAGAAGCAGGTAAGGAAGGCGTGATGTCGCCTTGTCACGCAGCGGCGCGTTTATCCTGAGCTTTGCCGCGCCCATTTCCGCGACAAAACCATCATCGAACGGATCGCGCACAAATGGATCAACGATCACTGCGGCCCAGCGCGATTGACGCGGTCCATGCAGCCTTTCACCGACGTCCCGGACCAACGATTCAAGCAAGTGATGATTCATCTCAGATAACTGCAGCGCCGGCGGCCGCCAGCTCACTGTCCTTCGTTGGGCAAGCCTTGATGTCACCGGCTGGAACCGCCAGATTGCCCACCAAGCTCACCGGCCCGGTCCACTCCCGCTGGCTCGCCTTGAACTCCACCTTCCCTGGCGCGCCCAGTTCGATGTTGTCGCCCTCGATCCGGATGTAGGCCCCCGCCGCCGTCGCCAGCAGGTGCTTGCTCGGCGCCGACAGCATCACGTCCGCCTCGGTGCTGGCGATACGCACCTGGGTCTTGGCCGCCACGATTGCCTGGTTCTTGTGCGCACGCGCGCTGACCTTGCCCTGCGCGGCGTGCAGTGCGATGCCGCGCTCCTGGTTCGGGCTCTCGCCGCTGGGCTGCACACCGGCGGTGTACAGCACCAGGCCACCGGCAACTGCCAGCGTCAGCGAGCCCTGCGTCATCCAGTTCAGTGCGACGCCGCTGGCCAGGGTGGTGTGCGTGCCGCTCACCCAGACTTGGTCGGCCGGGGTCAGGCTCAGCACGCCGGCCACGCCACTGCCCAGCAGAATCGGGGCGCTCCAGCCGGGCGCTTCGCCATCGCCCCCGGTGATGCTGCCGGCCGTGCTGCCGCTGTGGGTTGCACGCAGATGTTCCTGCAGCTCGCCCAGCGTGGTGTCCGCGGGCAGCTCGGCCGGGTTGCTCGGCAGCTGCGCCTGCTGGTTGGCGGCAGATTCGGCCAGCTGCTGCAGCAGCTGCTGTCCTTCCTGCAGCTGGGCCAGCGCCTGCGGTGCGGCCATCTGTGGCGTGCCCGGCTCGGTGGTCAGCAGCAGGCCGCGGCCAGCGCGCAGTGCGCCCTGTGCCTGCGTGGCCAGCTCCACGCCAAAGCCGCGCTCGCCGTCGCGTACGTTGTCCTGGCCGCCCTTCAGGTGGCCCAGCGTCAACGTGGTCTCGTGCTGGGTGGTGGACAGCTGGGCACGGCCCTGCCCGGGCGTGTCGTCGAAGCGCAGCTGCTGGTAGCCGCCGGTGCCGCCCTGGCTGTCGGCCAGCGCCTGGCTCTTGAAGCCGGTATACACCGCCGCGTGGTCATTGCCCTCGAACCACGCCGCCGCGTTGCCGGTGGCGTTGCCGCCACCGCCGTTGATCTGGTTGTGCTGCGCATCCTGCTGGCCACGGCCGTTGTAGACCGCACCGACCACCACCGGACGGTCGATGTCGCCTTCCAGGAACGCCACCAGCACTTCCTGCCCGCGCCGTGGCAGCACCACGCCGCCCCAGTTGTCACCGGCCCACGGGGTCATCACCCGCACCCAGGTCCAGGCGCCGCCGTTGGCCGGGGCGTTGTCGTCCCCACCGGGGTGGGCCATTCCGTTGCTGGCGTTGCCGCCACGCTGCCAGGGGAACTGCACCTTGATGCGGTGATCGCGGTCGGACAGCAGCGGGTCGCCGTCGCTGACCACGATCGCGCTGAGCGTGCCGGTGATCGTCGGCCGCGGATGCAGGTGCGCGCCGTGGCCATCCTCGGTCTGCGGGCGATACACCACCTCAGCCGGAATGGCCACGAAGCGGTTGTCGTAGAACGCGGTGGACACCTCGCCGGGGGCATCGCCATAGGCCAGCCCGGACAGTGCGCCGGGCAGTGCCGGGGCCGCGACGCTGGCCGGGCCCAAGGTCTTCTCCAACGCATCAAACACCTCGGCATCGAGGTTGTTGCGCGCCTGGTGCCGCACCGACAGGCACAGGAAACGGGCGTCCTCGCCCACCTGCGGGTGCTGCGACAGGCCAAATCGTGCGCCGGGCGCCAGAGCACGCCACTGGCCGGCACCGTCGATGGTCTGCGCGCGCACGCGCAGTGCATCCAGGTGCTGCTGTGCGCGGCGCTGGCCGCGGGCATTGTCCTGCCAGCCGTAAGGACCGCAGGTATCGCGATCGATGATGCCCAGGTCGTTGCCCTGCCCGGCCTCGGCACTGGCCTGGCGGCACTCCAGGGTGCGGTAATCCCAGGTGGCACGCTCGACCTTGCCCGGCCGCCAGCGCTTGGCGATGGACCACTGCTGCACGCTGTCGCTGCGCTCGCTCTCGTCGCGGCGATGGAAACGCACCACGCCCAGCTCGGCGGTGTCGTGGCTGTGGTCGGCGAGCACCAGCGTGTGCGTGCCGAAGTCCGCGCCGCCGGGCTCACCGGCATGCTCGAACCAGTAATAGATGCCTTCCTCGGCCAGCAGGCGCTGGATGAAGGCCAGGTCGCTTTCCTGGTACTGGGTGGTCAGGCTGCGCCGCGCGTACTGGCCGGCATCGCCCAGCGACCAGCGCCAGGCCGGCGCCAACGCGCCGTAATCGGCGAACAGGTCCTCGACGATCTCGACCACGGTCTTGTCGTGGAAAACGTAGCTGTCCACCCGCTGCGAGAGGAAGGCCAGCCAGGGCTGCAGGCGCAGCCGGTAGCGCGCCAGGCCGCCGTTGCTGCCCAGCCGCTCGGCGGCGGTGATGCGTCCATGCACCGGCCGCACGCTGCCATCGGCCTGTTGCAGCTGCAGCAGCGCACCCTGCCCGATCAGCGGTGCCAGCGCCAGGCTCGCATCCAGCGACAGCGCCGTGATCGTCCATTGGAAGCCGATGCCGTCGATCTGCTCGACGCCATCGAGGGTTTCGGCCACCAACACATCGGGACCGCAGGTCGTATGCAGCCTGAGGAAACGATGCACATCGTGCGGCTTTGCCAGCGCCGAGCGCAGGGCAAGCCAGTGCGGAGCAGAAGCGGAGCCATCCATGGAGCAGCGCGCGCAGGGCCAAGGGGCCATGAGCGTGTTGCGGGAGCGCGGGCAGGTGAAGAGGCAAACGCGACACGGGACCTGCAGCACCCGCGAAACACAGGCGCTGCTGGGGCACCGGTCGTACTAGGAAAAGTACGAATTACCCAAGGCGGGCCAAACCGTGCCGGAAAACAGCAGCAGGCCCGCCTGAAAACGGCAGCGCGCGGGCTGCCGGAGCGTCAGTGCGCCATGCCGCGGGTGATCGCCGCGGCGCGATCCTTCAGCTGGGCCACGGCGTCGGGAATCATCTCCATGCCCACGTCCAGGCCCGGGTTCAGCACCAGGCCGACGCCCTCGCCGATACCGGCCAGCAGCGCGTGCACGGCAATCGGCATGGCATGGGCGAAC
>JAAIGF010045944.1_pt1 | contig 49165 bp, 45 predicted proteins | sample 6487441 | NCBI WGS metagenome assembly JAAIGF01 (sample SAMN13974129, study PRJNA590717) | phyllosphere metagenome | biome: pepper field; feature: multiple bacterial spot infested pepper fields; material: pepper leaves; isolation source: leaves from pepper fields | host: Capsicum annuum ...
CGCCGCCGCGTCCAGCGCGGGCAGTCGCCCGCCGCCCGAGCCTGCCGGCGACGACCCGTCGGGTGCCCGGGCCACGCTGCAGCAGCGCGGGGCCACGCCGGTGCCCAGCATTCCGGTGCCGTCCGCGCCCGAGCCCGTGGCGCCTCCACCCGTTTCGCCGCCACCCGTGCGCGAGCCCGTCCCGGCACCCGCGCCCGAACCCGTGCCCACGCCGCCGGCCCCGCCGGTGATCGCGCGCAGCGACGTCCTCCCCGAGCCCACGGCACGCGGCAACTTCGCCGCGCAGCGCGGCAAGCTGCGCCTGCCCGCCCGCGGCGACATCACCGGGCGCTTCGGTCAGTCCCGTGGCGGCGAGGGGACCTGGCGCGGGGTCTTCATCCGGGCCTCCGAAGGCACGCCGGTGCATGCCGTGGCCACGGGGACCGTGGTGTTCTCGGGATGGCTGCGTGGCTTCGGGAATCTGTTGATTCTTGACCACGGCAACGAGTATTTGACGGTTTATGGCAACAACCAGGCCATCCTGAAGCAGGTCGGTGATAACGTGACGGGCGGCGAACCCGTCGCCTCGGCCGGATCTTCCGGGGGGCAGGCCGAAACGGGCATATACTTTGAACTCAGACACCGGGGCTCTCCGGTCGATCCGCTTCAATGGACAGCGCAGCGCTAGCCGGGAATCCGGCAGCCGCTGTCCGGGGGAAAACATGAGCAGTACGAAATTCCGCAATGTTGGCCTGGTGGCTGCTGGCGTACTGGCCGGCGTGGCGATCAGCCTGGGTGTCACCGCGGTTGCGCAGCGCCCCGGGCCGCTGCCCCTGGACGAGCTGCGGCAGTTCTCCAGCGTGTTCGCGATCATCAAGAACAACTACGTCGAGCCGGTCGAAGACCGCAAGCTCCTGAACGGCGCCATCGCCGGGATGGTGTCCGACCTCGACCCGCATTCGGCCTATCTGGATGCCGATGCCTTCCGCGAGATGCAGACCGTCACCCAGGGCGAGTTCGGCGGCCTGGGCATCGAAGTCGGCACGCGCGATGGATTCGTGAGCGTGATCTCGCCCATCGAGGACACGCCCGCCGCGCGCGCGGGCGTGCGCGCCGGCGACCTCATCATCAAGATCGACGACACGCCGACCCAGGGCATGCCCCTGCAGGACGCGGTCAAGCTGATGCGTGGCAAGCCGCAGACGCCCATCGTGCTGACCATCATGCGCGAAGGCGAGGCCAAGCCCATCGTCGTCACGCTGATGCGTGACGTGATCAAGGTGCGCAGCGTGCGCAGCAAGACGGTCGCCCCGGGCACGGCCTATGTGCGCGTGTCGCAGTTCCAGGAAAAGACCGGCGAGGATCTGGCCCGTCACCTGAACGAACTCGGCAAGGGCGGTGCGCCCAAGTCGCTGGTGTTGGATCTGCGCAACGATCCGGGTGGCCTGCTCAACGCCGCCATCGGTGTCGCGGGCGCCTTCCTGCCCCCGGGCGCCGAGGTGGTGTCGACCAAGGGCCGCACGCCGGATTCGAACCAGCAGTACACCGCCACGCCGGCGGATTACCTGCGCGGCGGCCCGGACTACCTGGCCACCCTGCCGGCCTGGGTCAAGACCGTGCCGATGGTCGTGCTGGTCAATGGCGGCTCGGCGTCGGCCTCGGAAATCGTGGCTGGTGCGCTGCAGGATCACGGCCGCGCCCAGGTGCTGGGTACGCGCACGTTCGGCAAGGGCTCCGTGCAGGTCATCCTGCCGATCAGCCGCGAGACGGCGATCAAGCTCACCACGTCGCGCTACTACACGCCGCATGGCCGCTCCATCCAGGCAACCGGCATCGAGCCGGACTACCTGGTCACGGAAACCGCCAAGGGCGATCTGTACGAGCGTCCGCGCGAGGCCGACCTGGTGCGCCACCTGTCCAACGATCAGGACCGGCCAGAAGTGAAGTCCAGCCTGAACGTGACGCAGGGCGCGACGCGCGAGCTGCCCAAGCCGGTGGAGTTCGGCAGTGCCGAGGACTACCAGCTGCAGCAGGCGCTGAATCTGTTGCAGGGCAAGCCGGTCGCGCAGTCGGCGGCCGCGGCCGAGCCGCAGCCCGGCACCGAACTCGCCGAGGGGGCGAACGCCAAGCCGCCGGTGGGTGAGTCGGGCAGCCGCATCAACCAGCGTCAGCAGAACACCACGGTCCCGCCCGAAAAGGCGCCGGGCACCGTGCCGGCGCAGCCCGGGCGGCAGTGAACGACGGGCAGCTGCTGCGCTACGCGCGGCATCTCCTGCTCGACGAGATCGGCATCGAAGGGCAGGAGCGGCTACTCGCCGCCCGCGCCCTGATCGTCGGCGCGGGCGGACTGGGTTCGCCCGTGGCCTTGTACCTGGCGGCAGCCGGCGTGGGCGAGATCGTCATTGCCGATGACGACACGGTCGACCTGACCAACCTGCAGCGCCAGATCGCCCACACGCAGGCCGACCTGGGCCGACCCAAGGTCGAATCCGCCCAGGCCGCCATGCTGGCGCTCAATCCCGAAGCCCGCGTCCATACGCTGGCCCTGCGCCTGCAGGACGACGAGGTGCTGCGTGCGCAGGTGGATGCGGCCGACGTGGTGATCGACTGCACCGACAACTTCGCCATCCGCGTGCTGCTGAACCGGGTCTGCTTCGCCCAGGGCACGCCCCTGGTGTCGGGCGCGGCCATCCGCTTCGAAGGCCAGATCAGCGTGTTCCATCCGCAGGTGGCGGCCTCGCCCTGCTACGCCTGCCTGTTCCCCGAGTCCGCCGACGACGTGCAGGAAGTCAGCTGCGCGACGATGGGCGTGTTCTCGCCGCTGGTGGGCATGGTGGGCAGCACGCAGGCCGCCGAGGCGCTCAAGCTGTTGTCGGGCGCGGGCGAATCCCTGGTCGGACGTCTGCTGCGGGTCGATGCCCTGCACATGGACTGGCGCACGGTGAATGTCGTGCGCGATCCCGAGTGCCCGGTGTGCGGGCACCGTCCCCTGCCGGACTGAGGCGTCCGGACAGGGTGGGGCGAGGCCGCTGGCCCCGCCCGTCGCCGCTCAGGCGGACTTGATCATCGTGCCGACGCCAGCGTCGGTCAGGATTTCCAGCAGCAGGCAGTGCTCGACGCGCCCGTCCACGATGTGCACGGTGTTCACGCCATTCTTGGCCGCGCCGAGCGCAGACGAGATCTTGGGCAGCATGCCGCCCGAGATCGTGCCGTCGGCGAACAGCTCGTCGATGCGCGTTGCCGTCAGGCCGGTCAGCAGCTTGCCTTCCTTGTCCAGCACGCCGGGCGTGTTGGTCATCATGACCAGCTTTTCCGCACCCAGGACTTCGGCGATCTTGCCAGCCACCACATCGGCATTGATGTTGTAGGCCATGCCGTCGTCCTCGCCCACGCCGATGGGCGAGATGACGGGGATGAACTGGTCGTCCTGCAATGCCTTCACGACGGCCGGGTCGATGCGCACGATGTCGCCCACGTAGCCGATATCCAGCGTCTGGCCCGGGTTCTCGCGGTCCGGCATTTCCAGTTTGCGCGCGGTGATCAGCGCGCCGTCCTTGCCGGTCAGGCCCACGGCCTTGCCGCCATGCTCGTTGATCATCTTCACGATGTCCTGCTGCACCTGGCCGCCCAGCACCCATTCGACGACTTCCATCGTCTCGGCATCGGTCACGCGCATGCCCTGGATGAAGGTGCCCTGCTTGCCCAGGCGCTTCAACGCGCTGTCGATCTGCGGGCCTCCACCATGCACGACGACCGGATTCAGGCCGACGAGCTTGAGCAGCACGACGTCGTGCGCGAAGCCGCGTTGCAGGGCCTCGTCGGTCATGGCGTTGCCGCCGTACTTGACCACCACGGTCTTGCCATGGAATCGGCGGATGTAGGGCAGGGCTTCGGCCAGGACATTGGCCTTGAGCGCCGGCGTCACGGTTTGCGACGTGGCTGCGGAAGAAGGTGATGCGGATTCGGACATAGCGGCTCGATCAACGCGAAAGTGGCTCACACAGATTGTAGCGGCGTGGGCGCGCCGCTCCCTGGGCGATCGGTCATAATGATCGACTATAACGAGTCTTCCGTTCCGAGTCTTTCAATCCAGAGGATGCATCCGTGACATCAGGCAACACGCCCCAGTCGTCGTGGCCCGCCAGCGTTTTCAAGGCCTACGACATCCGCGGGATCGTGCCCGACACGATCAACGCCGGTTTTGCCCATGCATTGGGCCAGGCCCTCGCCCAGCGCGCGCGCGAAGCCGCCGTTCGCGCCGTCGTCGTGGGCCGTGACGGCCGCCTTTCCGGACCCGAGCTGTCCGAGGCGCTGCAGAATGGCCTGCTCTCCGGTGGCGTCGATGTGATCGACATCGGCATGGTGCCCACGCCGCTCGTGTACTTCGCGGCCAACACCCAGAACACCGGCTCGGGCGTCGCCATCACCGGCAGCCACAACCCGCCGCGCTACAACGGCTTCAAGATGATGCTGGCCGGCGACACGCTGTATGGCGACGACATCCAGGCGCTGTCGCAGATCATGACCAAACCCGTGGCCAACGCCACGCCGGGCATCCGTCGCGAACTGGATATCGTGGGTGACTACATCACCCGGATCACCAGCGACGTCAAGCTCGCCCGCCCCCTGCGCATCGCCATCGATTGCGGCAACGGCGTGGCCGGCGCGGTCGCCCCGCAGCTTTTCCGTGCGCTGGGCTGCGAAGTGGTCGAGCTCTTCTGCGAGGTGGATGGCAATTTCCCCAACCACCATCCGGACCCGGCCGACCCGCACAACCTCGAAGACATCATCCGCGAAGTGCAGGCCCGTGACCTGGATCTCGGCCTGGCCTTCGACGGCGACGGCGACCGCCTGGGCGTGGTCACCCGCTCGGGCGAGATCATCTGGCCGGATCGCCAGCTGATGCTGTTCGCGCGCGACGTGCTGTCGCGCAACCCCGGCGCCCAGATCATCTATGACGTGAAGTGCAGCCGCTTCGTCGCGCAGGAAGTGAAGGCCGCCGGTGGCGTGCCGCTGATGTGGCGCACCGGCCACTCGCTGATCAAGGCCAAGCTGAAGGAAACCGGTGCGCCGCTGGCGGGCGAGATGAGCGGCCACACCTTCTTCAAGGAACGCTGGTTCGGCTTCGATGATGGCCTGTACAGCGGCGCGCGCCTGCTCGAGATCCTGTCGCGTCACGACGATCCCTCGGCCGTGCTCGAAGCCCTGCCGCAGGCCGTCTCCACGCCCGAACTCAAGCTCGACACGGAAGAGGGCGGCCAGTTCACGCTCGTCGCCGCGCTGCAGCGCGAGGCCAAGTTCGCCACGGCCAAGGAAGTCATCACCATCGACGGCGTGCGCGTCGAGTACGACGATGGTTTCGGCCTGGCCCGTCCCTCCAACACCACGCCCGTGGTCGTGCTGCGTTTCGAGGCCGACGACGAGGCCGCGCTCGCCCGGATCCAGGACGAGTTCCGGACCCAGATCCTGCGGGTCGCCCCTGACGCGGAGCTGCCATTTTGAGCGGATTTTCCCAATCTCCCGAGTGGCAGCAGTTCGCTGCCGCCGCCAAGTCGGCCGACAGCCGTGCCACCCAGGTGCGGGTGCTCGACGCCGCGGGCCTGAAGATCGACGTCAGCGCCCAGCGCATGTCGCCCGAGCTGGATGCGGCCGCCAACGTGCTGCTGGACAAGCGCGGCCTGGATGCCGCGCGCAAGGCGCTGTTCGCCGGCGAGAAGGTCAACAACACCGAGAACCGGGCCGCCTGGCACACCGCCCTGCGTGATCCGGCGCCGCCGCCGGCAGTGGCCCTGGAGCGCGAGCGCGTGCGCGCCTTCGTGCAGCGTGCGGACACCGAGCGCCGCTGGCGCAACATCGTCCACATCGGCATCGGCGGCAGCGACTGGGGCCCGCGGCTGGCCGTGAGCGCCTTCGGCTACACGGGTCGCTGGCGCGCCATCCGCTTCGTCGCCAACGTCGATGGCCATGCCATCGAGGGCGGCCTGGCCGGGCTGGACCCGCACGACACGCTGGTCGTGGTGTCGTCCAAGTCCTTCACCACCACCGAGACCCTGTACAACGCCGAACGCGCGCTGGCCTGGCTGCGCTCGGGCGAGCTCGAGGATCCGTACCAGCACATCGTGGCGGTGACGGCCAACCCGCAGCGCGCCATCGAGTGGGGCGTGCCGGAAGCCCATGTGTTCCGCTTCTGGGACTGGGTCGGCGGACGCTATTCGCTGTGGTCCTCGATCAACCTGCCGGTCGCCCTGTCGGTCGGCTCGGAAGTGATCGCCGGCATGCAGTCGGGCGCGGCCGAAATGGATGCACATTTCCGCCAGGCCGACTGGCAGAACAACGCCCCCGTGCAGCTCGCGCTGGCGGGCGTGGTCAACCGCAGCGTGCTGGGCTATGCCTCGCAGGCCGTGGTGCCCTACGACACGCGCCTGTTCTACCTGGTGTCCTACCTGCAGCAGCTGGAAATGGAATCGCTGGGCAAGTCGGTGGATATCCACGGCAACCCGGTGGACCTGCCCACGGGCCCGGCGGTGTGGGGCATGCCGGGCACCGATGCCCAGCACACCTTCTTCCAGTGGCTGCACCAGGGCAGCGATGGCGCACCGGTGGACTTCCTGGTCTGCCGCCAGGCCGACCATCACTGGCCCGAGCACCATCGCCAGCTGCTCGCCAACTGTCTGGCCCAGCGCGCGGCCCTGCTGCGCAGCAAGACGGTCGAAGAGGCCAGCACGGGCGAGGGCGATGCCCTGGCCGTGCACAAGGCCACCTCGGGCGGACGGCCGTCCAACCTCATCGTGCTGCCGCGCCTGACGCCGCACGCGCTGGGCGCCCTGCTGGCCATGTACGAGCACAAGGTGTTCGTGCAGAGCGTGATCTGGGGCATCAATGCCTTCGATCAGTGGGGCGTGGAATACGGCAAGATCATGGCCTCGGGCATGGCCCGTGAACTGGCCGGCGATTTGTCGCAGGCCGGCCAGCATGACGCCTCCACGTCGTACTGGCTGCAGCGTCTGGCGAGCAAGCCGGCATCATGAGCTTGCGGGTCCTGGTCGTTCGCACCACCTCCATGGGCGACCTGATACACACGCTGCCCGCGCTGTCGGACATGGCGGCCCATCTGCCCGGTGTGCGGGTGGACTGGGTCGCCGAGCAGCCGTTCGCCGAGATTCCCACATGGCACCCCGCGGTCGACCAGGTCATCCCGGTCGCGCTGCGGCGCTGGCGCAAGGCGTGGTTCTCGGCGCCGGTGCGCGCCGAGCGCGCCGTCTACATCCGCCAGTTGCAGGCGCGCCGCTATGACGCGGTGATCGACCTGCAAGGCCTCATCAAGTCGGCGGTGCTGGTGGCCGTGCGTGCGCGCGGCCCGCGGCACGGGCTGGACTGGCAGTCCGCGCGCGAACCCCTGGCGTCGGTCTTCTACGGGCATCGGCATCGCGTCGAACCCATGCAGGCGGCCGTGACGCGCTATCGCACGCTGGCCGGGCTGGCCCTGGGCTATCGCCCGGAAGGCCCGCCGCGCTTCGGCCTGGAAAGCCTGGCCGGGCCCGCCGACGCGGTCGCCTTTGCCGATGGCCATCGCTGGGATCCGATGGCCGATGCCGGGCGGTTCGCCGCCATCATGCCGTCGGCCAGCCGGGACACCAAGCTCTGGCCCGTGGCCGACTGGCAGCAGGTGCTGCGCGGCCTCGCGCAGGAAGGCCTTGCCCCCATGCTGTTTGCCGGCAACGAGGCCGAGACCCGACGGGCCGAAGCCATTGCCGCCGGCATCCCGGGGGCGCGCGTGCTGCCGCGCATGCCGCTGGCGCAGACGGCGCGCGTGCTGTGCGCAGCCCGGCTCACGGTCGGGCTGGACAGCGGCATCACGCACCTGGCCGCGGGCCTGGGGTTGCCGACGGTGGGCATCTATTGCGCCACGCCGGTCGTGCGCACGCCGCTGACCGGCGCGGGCTTTTGCGCAAGCCTCGGCGACCGCGGTCGGCCACCGACGCTGGCCGAGGTCCAGGACGCCGTGAACGGCGCGCTGGCGGCGCCGCCAGCCGGGCACGTCGAACACAGCCAGGCGGCGCACGTGCGCGACGCCTGGGGTGGCGAGCCGCGGCCCGCGCCATGATCCGCACCCTGTACACCGCCTTGCTCGCCGTGGCGGCACCGGTCTTCTGGCTGGGCCTGCGGCGCCGCGCAAAGCGCGAGGGCGGTCAGTGGGACATCCTGGGCGGCGCGCGCTTTGGCCGCTATGGCGGGCTGTCCGCGCCCATTCCCGGGCGATTGTGGGTACATGCCGTCAGCCTGGGCGAAACGCGCGCGGCCAAGCCGCTGATCGACGGGCTGCTGGCCGCCGGCACGCCCTTGCTCATCACGCACGCCACCGCCACCGCCCGTGAAGAATGCGCGCGACTGTTCGCGCCCGCCATCGCGCAGGGCCGGCTCGAACTGGCCTGGCTGCCCTATGACTTTCCGCGCGCCATGGCGGGCTTTCTGGCGCATTTCCGGCCGTGCGCCGGGGTGCTGATCGAACGGGAGATCTGGCCCAACCTGGTGGCGGCCGCGCGCAAGGCCGAAGTGCCGCTGGTGCTGGTCAGCGCCCGCTTGTCGGCGCGCTCGGCGCGCGGCATGGCGCGCCTGCGGCCACTGATGCGCCCGGCCTTTGCCGGCCTGGACCAGGTGCTGGCCCAGACCCAGGCGGACGCGCGCCGCATCACGGCGCTGGGCGCACGGCGCGTCAGCGTGATGGGCAACCTGAAGTTCGACGTCACGCCCGCCGATGCCCTGCAGGAGCGCGGCCGCCGCTGGCGTGCCGCCTGGGGCCGGCCGGTGATCATGTTCGCCAGCACGCGCGAAGGCGAGGAAGCCCGGTTCCTGGCGGCGGTGGAAGCCACGCCCGACCTGCCCGGCAACCCCCTGTTCCTGCTCGTGCCTCGGCACCCCGAGCGCTTTGACGATGTCGCGGCCCTGCTGGCGGATGCGGGGCTGGCCTTTGCCCGCCGCAGTCGCATGGCCGAGCCCGCCTCGGTCGCCCCCGACACCCGCTGGATGCTGGGTGACAGCGTGGGCGAAATGGCGGCCTATTACGCCACCGCCGACGTGGCCATCATCGGTGGCAGCTTTGCCGACTTCGGCGGGCAGAATCTGGTCGAGGCCAGCGCGGCGGGATTGCCGGTCATCGTGGGTCCGTCCACGCGCAACTTCGCCCAGGCCGTGGAAGATGCGCTGGAGGCCGGCGCCGCGCGCCAGGTCGATGACGCGGCTGCCGCCGTGCGCCTGGCGCTGGACTGGCTGGCGGACCCCGCCGCGCGCCAGCAGCTGCGCGAAGCCGCAGCGGCCTTCGTGGCGGCGCACCGCGGCGCCACGGCCGTGGCGCTCACCGCCTTGCAGGCGTATGTCCAGCCCGCACCGGTGAGGCCCGCGGACCCCGAGGCCTAGCGCGGGCCCGGTGCCGTCAGGGGCGGGGCCGAGGCAGCGACAGGAGAAACCAGGCCGGTGCCGTCAGCGTCTGAGCCATCGCAGGCCAGCGCGGCGCCCGGGACTCCCTGCAGGATCGAAGGCTGCCGGTCTTCATCCTCGCAACGGTCATGTGCGTACCCCCACATCGACCACGCCCGCAGCGACCGCCCACGCGGGTCATGCGCGCATTCCCATACCGACGACGCCCGCCCGCACGAGACCCGGCCGCTGAACGCCGCCCTCACGCCCGGCCCCCGTGAGAGGCGTGCGCTGCCCCGCGCCCTCGTCGCACTGTCCTGCGCCGCTTTCAACCCAGGGCCTGTCCGATGTCCAGTTCCCGCAGCAGGCGCGCCGTCGCCTGGGCGAGCCGCGTGCCAGGCCGCTTGGCCGGCGTGGCCAGCACCAGGTCGTTGAGGATGTCGGGTTTGACGATGCGCGCCATGCGCAGTTCGGCCACGCCCGCCACGGCCGACCTGGGCAGCACGGTGTAGGCCTGTCCACGGGCGGCGAGCTCGCGCAGGGTACCGACCGCGTCGACTTCGGCCACGATGTCCAGCACGACGCCCTGGCGCCGGCAGGCGCGCTCCAGCAGGCTGCGGATGGCGTTGGGCTGGCTGGGCACGACCAGCGGATAACGGGCCAGGCTGGACACGCTGACGCTGCGCGGCAGGCGGGCCGACGTCGCGGCCGATGCGGCCAGCACCAGCGGCTCGCGATACAGCGATTCGAAGACGAGCTGCGGCGAGGGGGCGGGGTCGTAGAGCACCGCCAGTTCCAGGCGCTCGGCCAGCAAGGATTCGCGCAGTTGCGCGCTCAGGCCCTCGGCCACCGTGATGGCCGCGCGGGGCAGGGCCTCGCGAAAGCGCGCCACCAGCAGCGGCGTGATGGCGTGGGCCACGCGCGCCGGCAGGCCGATCACGACCTTGCCGGTCGTCTCCACGCCGCGGTCGCGCACGTCGGCCAGGGCGCGGTCGGCCATGTCGAGCAGGGCCTTGCCGTGATCCAGCATGCGCCGGCCCGCCTCCGTGGGCTCGACGCCGCGCCCGTTGCGCACCAGCAGGTGCGTGCCGGCTTCGATCTCCAGCTGCTGCACCTGCCGTGACAGCGATGGCTGGGACACGCCCAGCAGCTCGGCCGCCCGCGAGAAGCTGCGCTGCTCGGCGACTCGCACGAAGTAGAGGATCTGACGCAGTTCCATGGGCAGCCGGTGGTGGAAAAGGCTTGGCAGGTGCCGGGCTTTGCGATCAGCGGCGCGTGCGATTGCCCGGGCGATCGGCGCGATGCGCCAACGCCGCCATGCCGGGCGACAAGCGCGCGACGGCGGGCAGGCGTGCAGCGCGCCGCACATAGCTATAGCTTTTACGTATAACAGAAATCCGCGCTATAGCGTTGCCGTCCGGCGGGCGCGCGGCCATGATGCGCCCATGACCGAAGCCCTCGTCGCGGATTGCCGCCCTCCCGTTTCCCAGCCGTCGCCGCCGGCGCAGCGTCCGCCTGCCGGCAGCTGGGACTGCCATTGCCACGTCTTCGGACCGCATGCGCGGTTCCCGTATGCCGCGGCACGCCGCTACACGCCGCCCGATGCGCCGGCGGCCGCGCTGCTGGACCTGCATGCGCACCTGGGGCTGACCCATGCGGTGCTGGTGCAGGCGGCCTGCCACGGCGTCGATCATGCCGCGCTGCTCGACGCCATCGCGGCAAGCGACGGGCGCTATCGCGGCGTCGCGCTGCTGCCCGCCGACGCCGACGCCGGCTTCGTGCAGTCCCTGCACGCGGGCGGCGTGCGCGGCGCGCGCCTGAACTTCGTGCCGCACCTCGGAACGCCGCCCAGCGTGTCGCAACTGCGCGACACGGCATCGCTGGCGGCGCGATTCGGCTGGCATTTGTGCCTGCATATCGATGGCGCGGGCCTCGTCGACTGGCTGCCCGAACTGCGCCGCCTGCCCGTGCCGTTCGTCGTCGACCACATGGCGCGGGTGCACGCGTGCGCCGGCCTGGACCAGCCCGCCATGCAGGCCCTGCTGGCGCTGGCCGAGCTGCCCAACGCCTGGGTCAAGGTGTCCGCGGTCGATCGCGTGGCAGGCGCCGCAGGCCTCGAAGCCGGGCTGCCCTTCATGCAGGCCGTGCTGCAGGCGATGCCCGCGCGCACCCTGTGGGGCACCGACTGGCCCCATCCCAATGTGCAGGGTCCGATGCCCGACGACGGCCACGTCCTGGACCTGTTCTTTCGCGCCTGCCCCGATGCCGACCTGCGCCAGCGCGTGCTGGTGCAGAACCCTACCGCGCTGTACGCCTGAGCCACCACAACAAATCCCGGAGACCTGCCATGCCCCGCTTCATCCTTCCCCTCATCCTTGCCGCTGCGACGCCCGTCCTGCCCACGACCGCGCTGGCCGCCGAGCCGGTGCGACTGGTCGTCGCCTTCACGCCGGGCGGCCCGGTCGACACGGTGGCGCGCAGCCTGTCCGAGCCGCTGGGCAAGGCGCTCGGGCGCACCGTCATCGTCGAGAACCGCCCCGGCGCCAACGGCAACATCGCCGCGAGCTATGTCGCCAAGGCACCCAAGGATGGCAACACCCTGTTCATGACCAGCGTGGGCGCGGTGGCGATCAGCCCGGCCCTGTACGCGAGCCTGCCCTATGACCCGGCCAAGGACTTTGCGCCGGTGAGCCGCGTGGTCAACAACGCGACGGTGTTCGTGGTGGCCGCGGCCAACCCGGCCACGGATGCGGCCGACTACGTGGCGCGCACCCGCGACGCCAAGGAGCCGCCCGCCATCGGCTCGTCGGGCGTGGGCAGCATTCCCCACCTGACCCTGGAGATGTTCAAGGACAGCACGCAGGTGCCGCTGATGCACGTGCCCTACAAGGGCGCATCGCAGGTGGTGGCCGATGTGATCGGCGGGCACGCCGGCGGCTTCTTCGGCGATCTGCCCGGCGTGATCGGCCAGATCCAGGCCGGCACGCTCAAGCCGCTGGGCCTGGCCAGCGCGCGTCAGCAGGCGGCGCTGCCGGGTGTGAAGACGCTGGCCGAGCAGGGCGTGGCCGACGTCGAATCCAACAACTGGTACGCATTGCTGGCCCCGGCGGGCACGGCGCCGGAGACGATCACGGCGCTCAATGGCGCGGTGCGCGAGGCGCTGGCCGACCCCGCGGTGAAGGCGCGCCTGGAGGCCTTCGGCGCCGAGGTGGCGCCGAGCTCGCCGCAGGAACTCGCCGATCTCATCGAGTCCGATCGCCGCAAGTGGGGCGAGCTCATCGCGCGCAAGAACATCCAGCCGTGAAGCCGTCGTCCGGAGCCAGCATGCCCTCATTCCGCCTTGCCCCGATCGCGCCCGGCACCCGCCCCGAGCTCGCCGAACAGGAAGCCCGCATTCTTGCGACTCGCGGGCGCATCTCGCCGCTGTATCAGGTCCTGCTGCACAGCCCCGTGCTGGCCGAGGGCTGGGAAGCCCTGCTCACGGCCATCCGGCAGAAGACCTCGGTACCGGCAGACCTGCGTGAGCTCGTCATCCTGCGCGTGGCCATGCTCAACGATGCGCCGTACGAGTTCGATGCCCACGTCCCGCACGCCCTGGCCGCCGGGCTGCCGCAGGCGGCGATCGATGCGCTGCGCGACGCCGGCCAGGGGGCGCCTGCACACCTGAGTCCGCCGCAGGCCGAGGTCGTGGCCCTGACGGATGCCATGACGCGCGACATCGACGTGCCCGATGCGGTCTATGCCCCGCTGGAGGCGCGCTACGGCGCGGCCACGCGGCTCGAGCTGGTGGCGACGGTGGCTGCCTACAACATGGTGTCGCGCCTCCTGGTGGCGCTGCGCATCGATCACTGAGGAGCACGCGATGTCGACATGGCAATGCCTGATCCGACTGCCGGGCACCTGGCTGGCGGCCGACGCCGCGCGCGCCTGGGCGCAGGCGCACGTGGACGAGCCGGGCGAGGTCCGCGTCCTGCATGGCGTGGACGCCGCGCTGACCTATCTGCGCCTGCCGCTGGCCGCCGCGCCCACGGCGCAGGCGCGTGCCGCCTGGCTGCAGGCAGCACGGGAACTCGCGCCCGGCGCGGAGCTCGCCATCCTGCGCCTGACGACGGATCTGCCGGGGGCCAGCACCGGGGCGAGCGCCCCGTGGCACTACATCGTGGAGACCGACATCGCCGAGGGCGTCGAGGCCGAGCTCGACGCGTGGTACGAACAGGAGCACCTGCCGGGCCTGGCCGGCGTGCCCGGCACCGTGCGCGCGCAGCGCTTCACGGACGAGACCGGCTCGCCACGCCACCACGCCTGCTACGACCTGCACACCCGCGAGACCTTCGGCAGCGCGCCCTGGCTCGCGGTGCGCGCGAGCGCCTGGAGCGATCGCGTGCGCCCGCACTTCTGCCACACCCGACGCACGATGTTCCGCGTCGTGGCGTAGGCGTTCGACCGCCGACTTCATTTGTCGGTACATTAAGAAAGGAGACCTGCATGTCCATCCGCCGTTACCTGGCGGCGCTGGCGGCCGCCCCGTGCGTGCTGCTTGCCGCCCATCTGCCGACCGCGGCCATCGCCGCGCCTGCCACGCCCGCCGCCCAGGCGGCCTTGCGCACCAGCCACCTGGTGACCCGGGGCGACGTGACGATCGAATACTTTGCCGATGGCCAGGGGCCGGCCATGGTCCTGCTGCCGTCGCGCGGCCGCGGTGCCGAGGACTTCGAGGAGATCGTGCCCGGCCTGGTGGAGGCCGGCTTTCGCGTGCTGCGTCCGCAGCCGCGCGGCATCGGCCGCAGCCAGGGCCCGATGCAGGACATCACGTTGCATGACTATGCCGATGACGTGGTGGCCATGTTGCGCCAGGACGACGCGGGCCCGGCCATCATCGTGGGCCATGCGTTCGGCAACTGGGTGGCGCGCACGACGGGCGTGGACCATCCGGATCGGGTGCGCGGCGTCGCCATCGTGGCGGCGGCCGCCAAGGACTATCCGCCGGGCATGGCCGAGCACGTCGCGCGCAGCGCCGACCTGAGCCTGCCGGACGCCGAGCGCCTGAAGTCCATCCAGTATGCGTTCTTCACGCCCGGGTTCGATGCGTCGGTCTGGCTGCACGGCTGGTACCCGCAGGTCAGCCGCGCGCAGCGCCAGGCAGGCCTGGCCACGCCGCAGGCGACCTGGTGGTCGGGCGGCAAGGCGCCGCTGCTGGATCTGCAGGCCGGTGCCGACCCGTTCAAGCCCGCGGCCAGCCGCAGCGAAGTCCGTGACGAGTTTGGCGATCGGGTCACGCAGGTCGTGATCCCGGACACCGGCCACGCCCTGATTCCGGAAGCGCCGGACGCGGTAGTGGAGGCTCTGGTCGCCTGGGCCCGCTCGCTGCCCTGATCAGGCCGCCGCGCCGCGCGCGAGGCCCTGCTGCCAGGCCGCGTACAGGCGCTGCCAGCCGGCCTCGCCAGCTGGCCCGCCCAGCTTGTTGAGCGAGCGGCGCAGGCGCTGCAGGTTGCTTTCGCCGACCTTCGCATCATGGGCGCCCTGCGAGCCGCGGTCGAAGTCGATGAGCCACAGCTTGCCCTCGGCATCGATCATGATGTTGTGGGCGTTGAGGTCGGCGTGGTCCACGCCGGCCAGGTGAAAGCGCGCGATCATGGCGCCTGCGGCGTCCCACGGGGCGACGTGCATGTTGCGCGCCAGCCGGCTCGCCAGCGACTCGGCATCCGGTATGCGCGCGGTGAGCAGGGCCTGGCGATAGGTCGGGCCCTGGCGCCACCAGCCCGCCGCCAGGGGCGCCGGCACCGGTAGCTGCTGCGCGTGCAGGGCGCGCAGCAGGCGATACTCGCGCACGCAGCGCGTGCTTTCGACGCCTTGCCACACATAGCGGTCATGGACGATGCGACCGAGCATGCCGCCGCGCCGATAGCGGCGCAGCACGGCGTCGCCGAACGCCCCGGTGACGAACCACGCCGAGCCGCGACCGCCCTCGGCGCCGACCAGGCGGGCCGCGTTGCCGTACGCGTCGGGTGTGAGCCAGTCCTGCGTCGGGGTGGGCCCGCATCGGCCGGCGTCCCAGAGCAGCCCCAGCGCGGGCTGCTGTCCGCGGGCGGGCAGGGTGGCGATGCGGTCATCGGCCTGGAATGCCATCAGGCGTGCCCTCCGGCCAGGCACCACGTCATGCCGCCGCGCCCGGGCTGCGCCTGTCGTTGCAGGCCGGGCGGGCGGGCACGCGCGGGCCGCGTCTGGCGTTGCGTCGGCCGGGCGATGCGGGCGCTCGCGTCAGTGGCGCGCCCCAGCGGGTGATCACCGCGACAGGCCGCCGGCAGCAGGCATCGACCGACGGTCATGGCCGGCCCGCTCCGGCGACCGGCACGGGTCGCAGCAAGCGGTTGAGCGCTTCCAGATCGGTCTCGGTCAGCTGGCCGGCGGCGGCCTTCAGGCGCAGGCCGGCCATCAGGGTCTCGTAGCGGGCGCGCGCCAGGTCGCGCTGGGTGGCGAACAGCTGCTGCTGGGCGTTGAGAACATCCAGGTTGATCCGCACGCCCACTTCGTAGCCGGTGATGTTGGCCTGCAGGGCGCGGCGACTGGATTCCTCGGCGGCTTCCAGCGCACGGATCTGCGCCTGTCCGGTGTTCACGCCGAGAAAGGCCTCGCGGGTGCCGCGCACGGCTTCGCGGCGCGCGTTCTCGTAGTCGTAGCGCGCCTGCTGCTCGCGGGCGACGGTTTCGGTCACGCGGGAGGACACGTAGCCGCCGGTGTAGATCGGGATGGCCACCTGCACGCCGATCGTGCCGCTGCGGCTGCGCTGGCGGCCGTCGGAGATGCCGCTTGCGGCGAGCCCGGCTTCGGGGCGATAGCGTCCGTCGGCATAGCCGTAGCTGCCGACCAGGCTGACTTCGGGCAGGTGGCCGGCGCGCGCGATCTCGATCTGGCGTCCGGCGACCGCGGTGGCCACCTGGGCCTGCACGACGCCCAGGTTCTCGGTTTCGGCCTGGGCGATCCAGGGCTCGACGCGTGCCGGCACGGACGGCGGCACCGGGGTGCCCGGGGGCAGCTCGGCCAGGTTGCCGGCAGACTGGCCGATGATCTTCTCGAGACTGTCGCGGCGCACGCGCAAGGTGTTCTCGGCCTGCAGCAGCTGCGCCTGGATGAGGTCGTAGCGCGCCTGGGCTTCGTAGGTGTCCGTGATCGTGGCCGTGCCGATCTCGAAATTGCGGCGGGCCGATTCGAGCTGACCCGCGATGGAGTTCTGCTCGGCCTCGAGCGCCGTCAGGGTGTCCTGCGCGGCCAGGATGTCGAAGTAGGCCTGCGACAGGCGCAGCAGCAGGTCCTGGTAGGCGAGCTGCAGCTGCAGTTCGGTCAGCGTGACGCCCAGGCGCGCGGCCTCGTAGGTCTGCCAGCTCGTCCAGTCAAAGAGCGGCTGACTGAGCGAGACCTGGTAGTTGTAGGCGTCGTTGTGCGTGTTGCGGCGCGGCAGCTCGTTGGTGAAGCGCGTGCGCGTGTCGCTGTAGGTGGCGTTGCCGCCGGCCGTCACCCAGGGCAGCAGGTTGGACCGCGCCTGGGGCAGTTGTTCCAGGCCGGCGGCATAGGCCGCCCGGGCGCTGGCAAAGATCGGATCGGAGGCGAGCGCCGCCTGGAAGGCCTGCCACAGGGTGAGCGCGTGGGCGCCCCCTGGCAACAGCATGCCCAGCCCCACGAGTGCCGCAGGGAACCAGCGACGCGCACGCCGCCCGAAAGAGGATGCTGCCGTTGGCTGGGACATGTCGGGCTTCAGAAGCGGAACTTCGAGGCGCTGACCCCGCGCAGGGGGCGGATGACGGTTTCGAACAGGTCCACCGATTCGAAGGTGGCGGCGCTGGTGCGCGTGATGCGGCGCACCGTCATGACCGGCGCGCGGCCGACCACGATGACCAGTCGGCCGTTGACCCGCAACTGGTACTTCAGGCCGTCCGGCACGGTCTCGGGCACGGAGCCGGTGACCAGGATGGCGTCGTACTCGTTCGAGCCCCAGCCGTTGTGGGCGTCGCCGGTTTCGACGTGCACGTTGGTCACGCCATTGCGCTGCAGGTTCTGCGCGGCGAAGGCGGCCAGGCGCGGGTTGATCTCGACCGAGGTGACCTGATAGGCGTGGTAGGCGAGCAGGGCGGCCTGATAGCCCGAGCCGGTGCCGATCTCGAGCACGCTTTCGGTGTGGGCGAGCGACAGGGCTTCGACCAGGCGGGCCTCGAGCTTGGGCGTGAGCATCGATTCGCCGGTGTCGGCGCCATCCACGCGCAGCGGGATCTCGACATCGGAGAAGGCCAGGGCGCGCAGCGTGGGCGCCATGAACTGTTCGCGCCGCACGGCAAAGAGGGATTCCAGGACGGCCTGGTCCAGCACGCCGGCGGGCCGGATCTGCTGTTCGACCATGTTGAAGCGTGCGGTTTCGATATCGGGAAGCGTGGCGGCGTTCATCTCGGCTCCGGGTGACGGACGGGGGGCGAGGCCAGGGCATGCACGCGCAGGCATTCAGCGGTGCGCCACAGGGTGGACCTTCGGACAACCTGGCATTCTACCGGGTTGAACATCGTATAGTGTGAGGTTTGTCCTTTGCGCAGCGCAGCGTCATGAAAATCCAGCCTTTCGCGCCGACCGGGCGCATCAAGTGCCACACGCTGACCATCGCGGGGGTGGACCCCTCGGGCGGGGCGGGCGTTCTTGCCGACGTCAAGACCATGAGCGCGCTGGGCGCCTATGCCGCTGGCGTGATCGCCGCCCTGACGGCGCAGAGCACCCAGGGCGTGACGGGCATCCATGCCGTGCCGCCGGACTTCGTGCGGCTGCAGATCGACACGCTCTTTGCGGACATGCGCATCGATGCCGTCAAGCTGGGCATGCTCGGGCAGGCACCGGTGATCCGCGTCGTGGCCGAGGCCCTGGCCACCTATCGCCCGGCGCACCTGGTGCTCGATCCGGTGATGGTCGCCAAGAGCGGCCATGCGCTGCTCGAAGACGATGCCGTCGGCATGATGCGCGAAGCGCTGCTGCCGATGGCATCCATCATCACGCCGAACCTGCCAGAGGCCGGCGTGCTGCTGGCGCAGCGGCCGGTGGAGACCGTGCGCGAGATGCGGCGTGTGGCCGAGCGCCTGCGCGAGTCCATGGGCGCGCACGGCCACCGCTGGGTGATGCTCAAGGGTGGCCACCTGCCGGGCGACCTGGCGCTGGACCTGCTGCACGATGGCGACGTCATGATCGAGCTGCCGGCCCCGCGCATCGCCACGCGCAACACCCACGGCACGGGCTGCACGCTGTCCTCGGCCCTGGCGGCCCTGCTGCCGCAGCGCGAGGACGTGCCTGCCGCCGCGCGCGATGCCAAGCAGTACCTGACCGAAGCCCTGGCCCAGGCGGACCGCCTGGACGTGGGCCAGGGACACGGCCCCCTGCATCACTTCCATCGCTGGTGGTAGAACGCCGACGGGCCACCGCAGTGGCCCGTCAGGTCAGCCGGGCTGCCGCTCAGTTCGCGGCTTCCGGCGTGGCGGCCCAGGGCCACCAGCGCCGCCACAGCAGCGAGAGCCGGTTGCGACTGTCCAGCAGCATCAGCGCGGACAGCGCCACGCCCAGCACCAGCAGGTTGGGCACGAGTGCCGTCACCCAGGGCGCCCAGCCATACAGCATGCCGGCGTTCAGCGCGAGCTGGTTCAGCATGAAGAAGGTCACGCCCGCGAGGATGCCGATGAACACCTTGCCGCCCACGCCGCCGCGGCGGGTGTGCATGACGCTGATCGGCGCGGCGATCGCCACCATGACGAGCAGGGTGAACGGATAGATGAGCTTGCGCCACATCGCCACCACCTGCCGGTCCGTGACCAGCTGGTTTTCATCCAGGTAGTCGATGTAGCGCCACAGGTTGAGCACCGACATGCGCTCGGGCGTGAGCACGCGGGCGAGCAGCAGTTCCGGCGTGAGGCCCGTGGCCAGGGTGAGCGAGGGCTCCTGCGTGATCGTGACCGGGCCCTCGGCAGTCGGCTGGCCATCGGCCAGGATCTGCGTCGCGCCGGGCCGGATGTGCGTGGCCGACGTCTGCGACAGCACGAGTTCGCCCTGCTCGAAGCGGCCTTCCTCGGCACGGATGAGCGTGCGCAGGTGCTGTCGGTCGGTGAACTCGTAGACGATGACGTCGCGCACGTTGCCGCTGGGCAGCAGGGTGGCCACGTTCATCACGCGCTCCCCGCCCTCGGTGCGCTCCTTGAACCAGTAGCCGCTTTCCAGGCGCCCGCCACTGCCGGTGCGGCCCAGCAGGGTCAGGTTCGCCTCACCCAGCCGGATCTCGGTGGCGGGCACGACGAGTTCGGCCAGCAGCACGGCGCCGGCGACCAGCGGAATGGCAATGCGCCAGAGCATGCGCAGCAGGCCTCCGGCGCTGACGCCGGACACCCGCAGGATGACGAGTTCATGCCGCTGGGCCAGGCCGGCGAGCGCCAGAATGGCGCCGATCAGCAGCCCGATGGGCAGCAGATCGTACAGCCGGGTGGGCATGTCCAGCAGTTCGAGGTACAGCAGGTGGATCAGGCGGAAATCGCCACCCACGCGGTCGAGCTTGTCCACCAGCGAAAAGAAGGTGAACAGCCCGACCAGCGCCACCACCACCACCACGCAGGAGCGATAGATCTCCCGTGCGATGTAGCGACGCGCTGTTTTCACACCGTGAACCCGTGGTACTTGCGGCCGATGGCGACGGTGGCGGCGAACAGCCCGTGCTTGTTGCCGCAGTCGTAGCGGATGCCGTCATAGCGGTGGGCGAAGACCTTGCGTTCCTGGAGCAGGGCGGCGATGCCGTCCGTGAGCTGGATTTCGCCGCCCACGCCCTGCTGCGTGCGACGCAGGCAGTCGAAGATCTGCGGCTCGAGCACGTAGCGGCCGACCACGGCGAGGTTGGACGGCGCGTTCTCGGGCTTGGGCTTCTCGACGATGCTCGAGACCTGCTCGGTGCGCTCGCCCACGGATTCGCTGGCGACGATGCCGTACTTGTCGGTTTCGTTGTGCGGCACTTCCTGCACGCCGACCACGCTGCCACCGTAGGCGTGCGCGGCCTGGATCAGCTGGCGCGTGACGGCGACGTCGGCGTCCAGCAAGTCGTCGGCCAGCAGCACGGCGAAGGGCTCGTCACCCACGACCGGCGCGGCGCACAGGACGGCATGGCCCAGGCCCAGGGCGGCCGGCTGGCGCACGAAGATGCAGTTGACGTGGGCCGGCAGGATGTTGCGCACGGCGTTGAGCAACTCGTGCTTGTTCTTGAGTTCCAGTTCCTTTTCCAGCTCGGGCGCGGCGTCGAAGTGATCTTCGATCGCGCGCTTGTTGCGGCCCGTGATGAAGATCAGGTCGGTCACGCCAGCCGCCACGGCCTCTTCCACGGCGTACTGGATCAGCGGCTTGTCGACCACCGGCAGCATTTCCTTCGGGCTGGCCTTGGTAGCGGGAAGAAATCGCGTCCCAAGACCGGCGACGGGGAACACAGCTTTGCGTACGGGTTTCATGGCGTGTCAGGGAAAATTGAGTGGTTCGTGAAAATCACGGCGCGTCGGGTGCCAGGGCAGTGCGCGATTCGCGGTCCGCATTGTCGCAGAACCCGAAATAGCAATCTGCATACCTGTATTACGGAATGTTTGCTTGTCGCATGCGAGCGACGATCGTGCTGGTCCGGCTATTAAGGTAACGCGTAACGCCACGTTCGTCATAGAAACGTGGATTTGGCAGCATAGCAGCCAGCTGCGCGGCCTGGCGTGCGCCAAGGCTGCCGGCGTCCGTGCGGAAGTGGTGACGCGCGGCTGCCTGCGCGCCGAACACGCCGTTGCCCCATTCGGCGACGTTCAGGTACAGCTCCAGGATGCGCTGCTTGCTCATGACGTGCTCGATCATCCAGGTGATCACGAGCTCCTGCCCCTTGCGCAGGTACGAGCGCGAGTTCGACAGGAAGAGGTTCTTGGCAAGCTGCTGGCTGATCGTGGAGCCGCCCCGCATGGTGCCGCGTGGCGCGCGCTCACCGGCCTCGGCGGCGGCGGCGCGCTGCTCGCGCAGCTGCTGGTTGTGCTCCCAGGCCGCGCGCACGGCGTCCCATTCCACGCCGGTGTGGTTCATGAAGTTGGCGTCTTCCGAGGCCACCACCGCACGCTTGAGCGACGTGCTGATGTCGGCGTAGTCCACCCAGTCGTAACGCAGCTCGGCCTGGGCGTCCGCGCGGCGCAGGTCGGCCATCGCCGCGCGCATCACCGGCGTGCTGCGCGGGGCGACCTGGCTGTACCACACGACCTTGCAGAAGAAATAGAACTGGACCAGCACCACGAAGATGGCCACGGTCATGATCGCGCCCAGGATCAGCTTGGGCCAGGACAGCTCGGACAGGCGGGAGATGCGCGCGGCGGTGTCGCGAGCCATCGCTCAGGCCTCGGCCGCCAGGCTGGCGCGCAACGCCGCCACCACGGGCCCCGTCTGCGGCCGCACGCCGTGCCACAGGAAAAAGCTCTCGGCGGCCTGCTCGACCAGCATGCCCAGGCCATCGGCCGTGCGTGCGCCCGCTGCGCCCGCCTGCACCATGAAGGGGGTGGGCCGGCTGCCATAGACCATGTCGTAGGCCCAGGCATCGGGGGCATAGAGCGCGGGGGGCAGGTCCGGCGCGGCATCCTGTAGGCCGCTGGCCGTGGCGTTGATGACCAGGTGCCAGCCGCCTGCGCGGGCCGCGTCGGCCAGCGTGCACGCCTGCAGGTCCAGTGTGCCATCGGCCAGGTCCGCCACCAGGGCCTGCGCGCGCGCCAGGGTGCGATTGGCGACGCGCACGCTGGCGCAGCCTGCCGCACGCAGGGTGGCGACCGCGCCGCGCGCCGCGCCACCGGCCCCGACGACGAGGACGTGCGCCTGCGCCAGCGGGGCGCCCAGGCGTTGCAGGTCGCGCAGCAGGCCCACGCCATCGGTGTTGCAGCCAGCGAGCACGCCCTCGCGCAGCCACAGGGTGTTGACCGCACCGGCGGCCCGGGCGCGCTCGCTCAGGTGCGCCTGCGCACGTGCCCAGGCCTGCTCCTTGAAGGGCACGGTCACGTTCAGGCCCCGCCCGCCGGCGGCAAAGAAGGTGTCGATCGTGGCATCGAAGGCATCGAGCGGCGCAAGCAGGCGCTCATAGGTCAGCGCCAGGCCGGTCTGCGCGCCAAAGAGCGCATGGATCTGCGGCGAGCGGCTGTGCGCGACGGGGTTGCCCACGACGGCGAAGCGGGCGGCTGGGGATCCCATCAGGGTGTCTCCGTGGTGATGGCGTCGTTCTGGAAATGCCAGGTGCGCGTGATGGCGAGGATGTCGGTATCGCGCCGCACGGCGTCCGGAAACGGGGGGAAGGGCGCGGCGCGGCGCACGATGTCCTGGGCGGCCGCGTCCAGCACCGGCTGGCCGGACGACGCGTCCAGCTCCGTGCGCTCGATGCTGCCATCCGCGCGCACGAACACGGTCAGGCGCAGCGAGCCGTAGACCCGGCCGCGCGCGGCGGCGGGATAGAAGCGGTTGCCCACGTCCTCGATGCGCTCGCGCCAGCCTTCCACGTACTCGGCATAGGGCCAGGCCGATGCCGACGGGGCGAAGTAATGCCGCCGCGGCTGGCGCTGGTAGTCCTCGACGCGCGCGGCAATGGCCGCGTACTGCTGCGCCAGGGCATTGGCGTCGTCGCGCGCGGTGTCGGCGCTCTGGGCGGGGGCGGCCTGCGCGTCGCCGCGGGGCGCTGCCTGTGCCTGCGCCTGCGCGGGGGCCTGTGCGAGGCGCGTCAGCCATTCGCGCTGCAAGGCCTCCAGCTCGCGCTGGCGTGCCTGCTCGCGCGCCAGCGCGATGCGGGTGTCGATCTCGGGTGCCGCGGGCAGCGGCGAGCGCGCGATCCCCGCGTCGTGATTGCCGCCGCCATCGAGATCGGCCTGGGCGCGCACCTGGGGGTCCACGGCGGGCGTGGTGGCGCGCATGTTGAGCAGCACCACTTCCAGGCCGGTGTCGCGCACGGGTGCGGCCGGGGTCGGCCCGCGAAAATGCAGCGAGAGAAGAAGGGCGTGCACCGCGAGCGAGACGCCGACGCCCACCCACAGGTAGCGTCGCGCGACCGGCGAGGGCAATGCCTGCGAGAACATGGCGTGCGAGGTCACGCGGGCATTGTATGACGCGGCTCGGGGCGCGGGGCCGGCGCGAGCCGCGTGCGCATCGGATGCCACCGCCCGCGCGGGCTCGCGCGGCCGCGCGCGGTCAGCCGCTCAGCAGGCGCCAGATGACGGGGCCGGCCAGCGATGTCCAGGTGAGGGCGCACAGGCCCAGGGACAGCAGCACCGCCGCGCTGCCATAGTCCTTGGCGCGGCCGGCCAGGCGATGCGCGTCCAGCGAGATGCGGTCGACCGCCGCCTCGATGCCGGAATTCAGCAGCTCGACGATGAGCACCAGCAGGACCGAGGCGATCAAGGCCAGGCGCGCCACCGGATCCATGGGCAGCAGCAGGGCCAGGGGCAGCAGGACCACGGCGAGCGCCAGTTCCTGGCGGAATGCGCTTTCCAGGCGCCAGGCCGACCCCAGGCCGCGCGCGGAATAGCGCAGCGCATTCCAGACGCGGCGCACGCCGCCATGGCTTTTGAACGGGCTTTCGCCACTGCCCGGTGCCGTGGGCGGAAAGGGGTGCAGGTAGGACACGAAGGTCCGCGTCGCGGCCTGCCAGGAAAAGCGCTGCGCATGGGCGCGCGGCAGCTCGCGCGGGATCGTGAGCGCGCGCAGGCACGCCAGCTCCAGATCCTCGTCGAGCACGCCGGCAGGCGAATCGCCCAGCACGTCGAGGGGACCGGTCACGGGATAGGCCGCCACCGGGCAGCCGCACGCCATGGCTTCGAGCAGGACCAGTCCGAAGGTGTCGGTGCGGCTGGGGAACACGAACACGCTGGCCGCGTTGTACAGGCTGGCGAGCTCGGCCTGGCCGAGCACCCCGGTGAAGCGCGCCTCGGGGTAGCGCCGGCGCAGGTCCTCGAGCTGGGGGCCTTCGCCGGCCACCCATTTGGTGCCGGGCAGGTCCAGCGACAGGAACGCCTCCAGGTTCTTCTCGACGGCCACCCGCCCGACGCACAGGAAGATCGGTGGCTTGGCGTCGTTGGCCATGGCAGGCCCGGGCTGGAACAGGTCCAGATCCACGCCGCGCGACCAGATCACGACGCGATCCGGCGCGAAGCCATTGGCCAGCAGGTCGCGGCGCACCACCTCGGTGGGCACCATGATGGCGCTGCTCGGCCCATGGAACCAGCGCAGGAAGCGATACGTGACCGACAGCGGCAGGCGCGTGCGCGCCTGCACGTATTCCGGAAAGCGCGTGTGGTACGCCGTCGTGAACGGCAGCTGGCGCGCCACGGCCCAGGCTCGCGCGGCCATGCCGAGCGGGCCTTCGGTCGCGATGTGCAGGGCATCGGGCGCGGCCTCGGCGATCATGCGTTCGAGCTGGCGACGCGGCAGCAGCGACAGGCGGATGTCCGGATAGGTCGGGCAGGGCACGGTGCGAAAGGCGAGCGGCGTGATCAGCACGACCTCGTGGCCCATGCGCTCCAGTTCCAGGCGGGTCTGCGTGAGCGTGCGCACCACGCCATTGACCTGCGGCTTCCAGGCATCCGTGACGATGAGGACCTTCATTCCGGCAGGACTCCCTCGTGCATGCGGCGGGCCGGCAGGCTGGCAGCCGACGCGGGCGGAGTGGACATCCGGGCCGCCGCGGCGCGGGCGTGGGGGCTGGCGAGCGGACCGCGATCCGGCGTGGCGGCTGGCGCCCGGATAGGTGCCTGGCGCTCGGGGGCGGTCGCGGGCTCGACTGCAGTGGCACGGACGCGTGCCGCCGCGGGCAGGGGGGCGCCGTTCATGCCCGCGGCCTGCGCCGGCACGCGGGCGGGCTCGATCGCCTGGCCCGCTGCCAGGGGCGGCGACCATTCGATGATCTCCAGCCGGCCATCCCAGTGCTCGACCAGCGCGGTGCGGCTCTCCACCCAGTCGCCATCGTTGCAGTACAGGATGCCGTCCACCTCGCGCAGTTCGGCCTTGTGAATGTGGCCGCAGACCACGCCGTCATAGCCGCGCCGGCGGGCTTCCTGGATCAGGGCGTTCTCGAAGGCGGTGATGAAAGACACGGCGTCCTTGACCTTGTGCTTGAGGAATTGCGACAGCGACCAGTAGCCCAGGCCCATGCGGGCGCGGGCGCGATTGAACCAGGCATTGGCGAGCAGGGCGCTCTGGTAGAGGCGGTCGCCAAGATAGGCAAGCCAGCGGGCGTACTGCATGACGCCATCGAAGAGATCACCGTGGGTGATCCACAGGCGCTTGCCGTCGATCGTGGTGTGTTCGGCGTCGTAGACGACTTCGATCCCGCCGAAGTGGTGGTCCACGTAGTTGCGCGCGAAGTCGTCGTGGTTGCCGGGGACGTAGATCACCTGCGTGCCCTTGCGGGCCTTGCGCAGGATCATCTGCACCACGTCGTTGTGGCCCTGGGGCCAGATCCAGCGGCGCTTCAACTGCCAGCCGTCGATGATGTCCCCGACGAGGTACAGCGTGTCGCAGTCGTGATGCGTGAGAAAGTCCAGCAGGGCATCGGACTGGCAGCCAGCGCTGCCCAGGTGCAGGTCCGAAATCCAGATGGTCCGATAGCGGCGGGAGTTCTCGGTATGCGGCAAGGGCGGCGTCACCGTTGGTGGATGTGCCACCATTACGCCAGCCGCGCTTGACGCGCATGTGACAGCGCCATCGCCCGTGCGGCGAATGCGCCACATCGCGCCAGGCCTGGCGCGGCAGGGGCGCCGGGCGACGCCCCGCGGCGCGGGCCTGACCGGCGCCGCGCGCGACGCCTGTCGGGCCAGGCATCGTCAGGCCGCGATCGGCGCGGCCTGACTGCCCGCCTGCGGTCTTCAGGAGGCCGCGGGCGGCTCGCCTTCGGGCTTCTCGGGTGGCGTGGGGACCGTGTCCGCCTCCACCGGGATGGGCTCGACCATCTGGGGCACGAAGCCCGAGTCCTGCGCCTCGGCGGGCGTGCCGTCACCGGCGTAGCGGCATTCCAGCTCCAGCTCGACCTCGTCCATGCCGATGATGTCCAGGCTCACCACATGGCCGCGGGCCAGTTGCGGCATGCCCGGGATGCGCTGATAGAACGGCAGGTCGGCCAGGCGCACCACGTCGTCGCGCACGACCACCGCGTCGGTGCGCGTGACGTTGTTCTGGCGCAGCCAGCGCAGGCACCAGTAGCGCTCCATCGCGTCCTGGAACTCGTGGTACGCCCCGTACTTGGCCTCGAAGCCGCCGATGATGGCGAAGAGCTCGGCATCCTTGGGCTTGTAGGGCGCGGCCAGCGGGGCCGAGATGCCGTGTTCGGCGATCGCGATCAGCTGCTGCTGGTTGACCAGGTCGACATAGCGGCGCAGCGGCGACGTGCACCACGCGTACTGCGGCACGCCCATGGCCTCGTGGGGCAGGGCGTGCGTGCTCATGCGCACGCGGCCCGCCTGCTGGGACCGGTAGATGCCCGGCACGCCGTGCTGGGCGAGGATGCCGCCCCACACGCTGTTGGCCAGGATCATGTATTCGGCCACCATGCGGTCCAGCGGGGCGCCGCGCTGGCGCGGCACGACACGCACCTCGGCATTGTCCGGGTCGTGCGGATCGCCATCGACGTAGAAGCTGTATTCCACGCGGTTGTTGAGCTCGGGCTTGCCGCGCACCGTCTCGCGCACGCGCAGCAGGGCCTTGGCGCCGCGCCACAGCGGGCGCAGCAGCTCGGGGTGCGGCAGCTCACGCTCGGGATCCTCCAGCGCGCCTTCGCTCACCAGCGGCTCGAGCACCGGGTGGCGCAGGTTGGCCGCGATGCTCAGGGTTTCCAGGCGCGTTTCCACATCCGTCTGGTCACCGGTCAGCGTATCGATCGTGACGTACAGCGACAGCGCGGGGACGGGCTTGCCGGCATCCAGGGAATACGTCTGGATGACCTCGTCGGGCTGCATCGGGATCTTGTCGCCCGGCATGTACACGGTCGACATGCGCGCGCGTGCCAGGGCATCCAGGGCCGAGTCGCGGGTCACGCCCAGCGCGGGCGCGGCGATGTGCACGCCGATGCGGATCCGGGTGGCGTCCAGTTCGCGCACCGACAGGGCATCGTCTATCTCGGTCGTGGAGATGTCGTCGAAGGAGTACGCCTGCACGTCGGCCAGCGGCGGTTCGCTGTGCGCGGGGATGTCCACCGGCGCGAACTCGACGCCGCGCGGGAAGTTCTCGAGCAGGAAGCGGCGGCGCAGGAGGGCCAGCGGGTGCGGCCAGGCGCCCAGTTCCAGCAGCAGGCGCACCGCGCTTTTCTGGCCCTGCGTGCAGGCCAGCTCGAGCGCCTTCCATTCCTGGCTGTTCTTGTCGGGGCGAAACGCCAGGGCGTCGGCCTGCCGGGCGATCGGCTCGGGCAGCGTGCCGGCCAGCATCTCGTCGGCCCAGGCCTGTTGCTGCTCGGCCTGGCGCTTCTTCTTTTCCTGCGCGGCCAGCGCGGCTTCCAGGATGTCGGGCGGGGCCGGCCGATAGCGTCCGCGCCCGCGCCGATGGAAGTACACGGGGGCGGCATGCAGGGCGAGCAGCACGGCAGTCTCTTCGACCGGCGTAGGCGTGTGTCCGAAGTACTCGGCGGCGAGCTCGGTGACGCCGAACTCCTCCTGCGGCGCGACTTCCCACAGGAAGGGCGGATCCAGGTCGCGCGCGGCGACCTCGGCATCGCGCAGCAGGTCCGCGGGCGAGGGGCTGGCGAACCGCAGGATGATGGCGTTCTTCTTGATCTTGCTGCGCTTGCCCGAGGCCGCCTCGACCTGCAGGGCGGCGTCGGACTCGCTGAAAATGGTGGCGGCCTTGAAGCTGCCATCGTCTTCGTACAAAACGTGCATGGAATTTGGCCGTTGCGAAGCGGCGCGTCGGCAATTGCGGGATTCAGGAAAGGGGGCGGTCCAGGCCGGCGAAGGCCAGGACTTCGGGCAGCCACTGCGCGAAGTCCGAGATGCCGTGATCGCTGCCCGGGATGATGCGGTGCCTGGCGCCGGGGTAGTGCGCGACCATCTCGCGCCAGTCGAGCACCTCGTCGCCGGTGGCGGCCACCAGGAAGTAGCGCTCGGGGCGGGTGGTGCGGGCCACCGACAGCGGTGCCAGTTCGTCGACGTATTCTGGCCGGAACACGAACGGCGCATCACGGTGGAACATGGCGTGTTCACCCACGTGTTTGGCCAATTCGCGCGCGGGATGCACGGCAGGGTTGAGCAGCACCGCCGGGCAGCCGGTGCGCTCGGCGAGCCAGGTGGCATAGAAACCGCCCAGCGACGAGCCCACCGCCACCACGCGCCCCGCGTGCGGGGCGGCCAGCGACTCGATGAGCTCGGCCGCCTCGCGCGGGCTTGCCGGCAGCTGCGGGCAGATCCAGTGCAGCAGCAGGCCGCGCTCGCGCATCGCCTGGGCCATCAGCGTGGCCTTGGCCGAGGCCGGGCCCGAGCGAAAGCCATGCAGATAGAGGATGACGGGCAGGGCCGCGTCACCGGCGGGCGCGGGGACCGGGCTCATGCGTGCGGTCCGGCGGCGTCCAGCACCTCGAGCAGGCGTTCGTGGATGCCATCGAAGCTGCCATTGCTCATGACGACGATGTGATCGCCCGGACGGGCGTCGATCGCGATGGCGGCGACCAGGGTGTCGATCTGCGTGAAGGCGCGCGCCTTCTCGCCCAGCGGATCCAGCGTCTCGGCCAGATCCCAGCCCAGGGCGTTGCGGCCTTCCGGCGCGCCGTACCCGTAGACGGCATCGGCGCCCACCAGCGATTCGACCAGGCGGGCCTTCATCACGCCCAGCTTCATGGTGTTGGAGCGCGGCTCGAGCACGGCCACGATGCGCGCGTCGCCCACGCTTTCGCGCAGGCCGGCCAGCGTGGTGGCGATGGCCGTCGGGTGGTGCGCGAAGTCGTCGTAGACCGAGATGCCGCGCACGGTGCCGCGCAGTTCCATGCGCCGGCGCACGCCGACGAACGCGGACAGGGCGGCGATGCTGGCCTCGGGCGCCACGCCCACGTGCTCGGCGGCGACGAGCGCGGCCAGGGCATTGGCGCGGTTGTGCGCGCCCTGGTGCGCCCACGTGATGGTGCCCAGTTCCTGGCCGTCGCGCAGGATGGTGAAGCTGCCATCGGCCGCCGGCGTGCCCGTCGTCCAGGTGCCGCCCGGCCCGGTGGTCACGACTTCGGACCAGCAGCCGCGCTCGAGCACGCGCGCGAGCGCCTCGTCGGCGGCGGGCACGATGACCCGGCCGGTGGTCGGGATGGTGCGCACCAGGTGGTGGAACTGGTTCTCGATCGCGGCGAGGTCATGGAAGATGTCGGCGTGATCGAATTCGAGGTTGTTCAGCACCGCCGTGCGCGGGCGGTAGTGCACGAACTTGGAGCGCTTGTCGAAGAAGGCCGTGTCGTACTCGTCGGCTTCGATGACGAACAGCCCGCGGCCCTCGGCGGGCGGGGGCGCCAGGCGGGCGGACACGCCCAGGTCCAGCGCCACGCCGCCCACGAGAAAGGACGGGTCGCGTCCCGCCTGCGTGAGGATGTGCGCGAGCATGGCCGTCGTGGTCGTCTTGCCGTGCGTGCCGGCGACCGCCAGGACGTGCTGCGTGTTCAGGACGTTCTCGCCCAGCCACTGCGGGCCGGACACGTAGGGCAGGCCGGCCTCGAGGATGGCTTCCATGAGCGGATTGCGCCGCTTGACGACGTTGCCGACCACGTACAGGTCGGCGCCCAGGCCGATCTGCTCCGCCGCATAGCCTTCGCAGAGCTCGATGCCGTGGGCTTCGAGTTGCGTGCTCATGGGAGGGTAGACGCCGGCGTCGCAGCCGGTGACCCGATGGCCGGCGGCGCGCGCGATCAGCGCGAGGCCGCCCATGAAGGTGCCGCAGATGCCAAGGATGTGTAGGTGCATGGGGGCATTGTAGCCGTCGGAAAGCGCCCGCCCGGCGTGGCACAATAGACCCATGGCTCTCCCCAACCTGCGCGACGAGATCGCTTACGCCGCCGCCCGCATGATCGCCGAGGATGGCCTGGACTACAGCACGGCCAAACGCAAGGCCGTGCGCCAGCTGCTTGGCCAGTCCAGCCCCCCGCGTGGCGAGCTGATGCCCGACAACTCCCATATCGAAGCCGCCCTGCGCGAGTACCTCACTCTCTATATGGGGGACACGCAGCCGCAGCGCCTGCGCGCGCTGCGCGAGGCCGCCGTCGAGCTGATGACCTGGCTCGAGCGCTTCGATCCGTACCTGACAGGCGCCGTCTGGAACGGCACGGCTGGCGAGCACAGCGAGATCGTGATCCAGTGCTTCACGGATTCGGCCAAGGACGTCGCCATCTTCCTGCTCAATGCCGACATCGACTTCGACACCGAAGAGCGCCAGGGCTTCACCGGGCGCGGCCTGGTCGAGGCCATGCACTTCGAGCGCCTGGGCGAGGACGTGACGGTGGTGGTCTATGACCGCGTGGCGCTGCGCGGTGCCCTGCGCCCCGGTCCCGACGGGCGCACCGACCGCGGTGACGTGCGGGCCGTGCGGCGCCTGCTCGAGGCGGAGTCCCAGGACTCCGACGCGGCCTGACCCGCGGTCGCGCGCCTGCCGATCCTGCGCGCCTCCGCCCCTTTCGACTTGCGATGACCCCGATGCCCGTGACACCCACCGTGATGCGCCGCCGCCTGCTGGGCGGTGCGCTGGCCCTCGGCCTGCTGGCCGCCTGTGGCAATGATCAGCCCGGCAGTCCGGGTGCGGCCACCGACGCCCTGTTCAAGGCAACCCTGGACGATCTGGCCGGCAAGCCCCAGGCGCTCGCGCAATGGCGTGGCCAGCCGGTGCTGGTCAACTTCTGGGCGACCTGGTGCGCGCCCTGCGTGAAGGAAATGCCCGATCTGGATGCCCTCGATCGGGAATTCCCGGGCGTGGCGTTCATCGGCATCGGTGTCGATTCCACCGAGAACATGTCGGCATTCCTGCGCAAGGTCCCCGTGGGTTACACATTGCTCGAGGGTCGTGCACAGGGTCTGGACCTGATGCGCGAGCTGGGCAGCGCGACGGGCGGCCTGCCGTTTACTGCCGTGATCGGCCGCGATGGGCGCCTGATCCGCGCCGTTGCCGGGCAGATTTCGCCCGACGCCTTGCGTCCGATCCTGGCCCAGGCGCTGCGCTGAGCGCAGGCATCCGGACCCCGATTGCTGTATAACAGGCGGCTACCGGTGGACAAACGCGTCGTTTTGGCGCGAAAATCGCCGCCTTTGAACGCTATTTAGCCCAATGGCCCGTAACATCCTCGTGCTGCACGGCCCCAACCTGAATCTTCTCGGCACCCGGGAACCTCAGGTCTACGGGTCCACGACGCTGGCCGACATCGATGCCGAACTCACCCGGATTGCCACATCCGCCGGTGCGAGGCTCGATACGTTCCAGAGCAACCACGAGGGTGCGCTGGTGGATCGCGTGCAGGCCGCGCGCTCCGACGGCACCGAGTTCATCGTCATCAACCCAGCCGCCTACACGCATACCAGTGTCGCCCTGCGCGATGCGCTGGCCGCGGTGGCGCTGCCGTTCATTGAAGTGCATTTGTCCAACATCCATCGTCGCGAGCCATTCCGCCATCACTCGTACCTGTCCGATCTGGCGGTCGGCGTGATCGCCGGCCTGGGTGCGGCGGGCTATACGTGGGCGCTTCGGCATGCGCTCGCGCAGGATGCCGCCTGAGGCCCTGAGTCCGCCGGCCACCCGGCACGATGGCTGTTCCAGACCAACCCCGTACCGTGCGCCCGGCTGGCGCCGCGTGTCACCTACGAACCCGGAAGAAACTCCATGGATCTCCGAAAACTCAAAACGCTGATCGACCTCGTCGCCGAATCCGGCATTGCCGAACTCGAAATCACCGAGGGCGAGGGCAAGGTCCGCATCGTCAAGAACACGCAGGTCACGCCTGTCCAGGCCTGGGGCCCCCCGCCCATGGCGCCGGAACATGCGCACCAGCCGGCACCCGCCGCGCCCGCGGCCGCCGCCGTGCCGGAAGCGCCCGCCGTGTCCGGCCACGTCGTGAAGGCCCCGATGGTCGGCACGTTCTATCGTGCCCCCAACCCCGGCGCCGCGCCGTTCGTGGACGTGGGCCAGTCGATCAAGGAAGGCGACGCGCTCTGCATCATCGAAGCGATGAAGCTGCTCAACGAGATCGAATCCGATCACACCGGCACGATCAAGGAAATCCTGGTCGAGAACGGTCAGCCCGTCGAGTACGGTCAACCGCTGTTCGTCATCGGCTGACGCCATGTTCGAAAAAGTCCTGATCGCCAATCGCGGCGAGATCGCCATGCGCATCCAGCGCGCCTGCCGTGAGATGGGTATCAAGACGGTGGCCGTGCACTCGGAAGCCGATCGCGACGCCAAGTACGTGCGCCTGGCCGACGAGTCCGTGTGCATCGGCCCCGCGCCGTCTCGCGACAGCTATCTCAACATGCCCGCCATCATCTCGGCAGCGGAAGTCACCGACGCCGAGGCCATCCACCCCGGCTACGGCTTCCTGTCCGAGAACGCCGACTTCGCCGAGCGCGTGGAAAAGAGCGGCTTCGTCTTCATCGGCCCGCGGCCCGAGACCATTCGCCTGATGGGCGACAAGGTCAGCGCCAAGCAGGCCATGATCGCCGCCGGCATCCCGGTCGTGCCCGGTTCCGAAGGCGCGCTGCCCGAAGACCCGAAGGAAGTCATCGAGATCGCCAAGCGCGTGGGCTACCCGGTCATCATCAAGGCCTCGGGCGGCGGTGGTGGGCGTGGCATGCGCGTGGTGCATACCGAGGCCGCGCTGCCCAACGCCGTGGCCATGACGCGCTCGGAAGCCGGTGCTGCGTTCAACAACCCCGAGGTGTATCTCGAGAAGTACCTCGAGAACCCGCGCCACATCGAGATCCAGGTGCTGGCCGACGGCGGGCGCAACGCCGTCTGGCTGGGCGAGCGCGACTGCTCCATGCAGCGCCGCCACCAGAAGGTGATCGAAGAGGCGCCGGCCCCGCACATCGCGCGCCGCCTGATCGAGCGCATCGGTGATCGCTGCGTGGATGCGTGCCGCAAGATCGGCTATCGCGGCGCGGGCACGTTCGAGTTCCTGTACGAGAACGGCGAGTTCTACTTCATCGAGATGAACACGCGCATCCAGGTCGAGCACCCGGTGTCCGAGCTCATCACGGGCGTGGACCTGGTGCAGCAGCAGATCCGCATCGCCGCCGGCGAGAAGTTCCTGCTGCGCCAGCGCGACATCGAATTCCGTGGCCATGCCATCGAATGCCGCATCAACGCCGAGGACCCGTTCCGCTTCACGCCGAGCCCGGGTCGCATCACCAACTGGCACATGCCGGGCGGGCTGGGCGTGCGGGTGGATTCGCACGTCTACAACGGTTACTTCGTGCCGCCCAACTACGACTCGATGATCGCCAAGATCATCACGTACGGCGACACCCGCGAGCAGGCGATCGCCCGCATGCGCGTGGCGCTGTCGGAAGTGCACGTGGAAGGCATCGTGACCAACGTGCCCCTGCATCGCGAGCTGATGCAGGATGCCCGGTTCGTCGAAGGCGGCACGAGCATCCACTATCTGGAAGAGCGTCTGGCCCAGCGGCCGGTCTGACCTGCGTCAAGGAGTTTCGCCGATGCGCGAACTGGTGTTTGAATGCCTGCAGGAGCAGGCAGAGACGTGGTCCGAAGCCCTGCTCGACGCCGGTGCGCTGTCGGTGTCGGTGGCCGATGCCGATGACGGCACGCCCGCCGAGCAGCCGCTGTATGGCGAGCCCGGCCTGGAGCCTGACACCAACGCCTGGCAGCGCAACCGCGTGGTGGCGCTGCTGGCCGAGGACGCCGATGCCGGCGCGCTGATCTCGGCCGCCTGCGGCCTGACCGGGCTGGCGGCGGCGCCGCCCTGGACGGTGCGCGACGTGCCCGATGCGGACTGGGTGCGGCTCACGCAGTCGCAGTTCGATCCCATCGCCGTCGATGGCCGCATCTTCATCGTGCCTTCGTGGCACGACGTGCCGCCCGACCTGGGCCCCGATGCCGTGAGCATCCGCCTGGATCCGGGCCTGGCCTTCGGCACCGGCAGCCACCCCACCACGCACCTGTGCCTGGGCTGGCTCGCGCAGCACATGCGCGCCGATGCGCGCGTGCTGGACTACGGCTGCGGTTCGGGCATCCTCGCGATCGCCGCCCGCAAGCTGGGCGCCGCCGACGTCATCGGCGTGGACATCGATCCGCAGGCGGTGCAGTCGGCCGCCGACAACGCCCAGGCCAACGACGCGCCCATCGTGGCCGTGCTGCCCGACGCGCTGCCAGCGGGTGACTTCGACATCGTCGTCGCCAACATCCTGTCCAACCCCCTGAAAGTGCTCGCACCCATGCTGTGCGGCCGCGTCGCCTCGGGTGGACAACTGGTCCTGTCCGGCGTGCTCGAACGCCAGGCCGAGGAAGTGGCCGCCGCCTACGCACCCTGGATGGCGATGTCCGTCTGGCGTGCGCAGGATGGCTGGGTCTGCCTGCACGGAACGAAGACTGCCTGATGGCCGACCTGGTTACCCGTTGTCCTGCTTGCCGCACCGCGTTTCGCGTGGTGCAGGATCAGTTGCGCCTGCGTGACGGGCGCGTGCGTTGTGGCCTGTGCCATCACGTCTTCGATGCGCGGGCCGAAGAAGTGGCCTTCGATCCGCGTGACCTCGGTGCCGGCATCGAGCGCCAGCGCGTCGCGCCGCCCGGCATGCCGGTGACGCCGGTGCGTCCCGCCGCAGGTGGCGGCGCGCGCGGCGGCATGGCCAGCGAATCGGATCGCGCCGCGGCCTGGGGCCCGTCCCCGGGCCGTCCGCGCACGCCGGTGGCCCCTGCGACGCGTCCGTTCCCGTCACGCAGCGAACCCGATGCGTCGACTGCCGCGGCGTCGCAGGGCACAGCCCATCTGTCGCGCCCGGCGCCACCGCGCAGCGCGCCCGAGGCCTCGCGCCCGGCGCCCACGCGCTCGGCGTCGGTCCTGGCGCCTTCGGCACCGGGGCGCAGCGAACCCCCGCCGTCGGGCGCGATGCCGTCCCGGCTTGCGTCCGATCCGGCGCGTGCGTCGATGACGCGTCCTGCCCAGCAGGTGCCGGGCTCCACCGCCACACGCGGCGAGCCTGCCGACGGCGGGGCGCGGGCCTCTGCATTCGACCAGTTGCCGCCCTTCGTCGCCCGTCGCCCGGAGCCCACGTCCTCGTCGCTGAGCTCGCGCCCGCCGCAGGCCGGCGCAAGCCGCACGCCGCCGGTGGCAGGCGATGCGGGCGCGCCGGTGCGCCCGCGTGAACCTGCCCTGGGCCAGCGGCCCTCGGCACCCGCAGAACCCCGCCGCGAGCCGGCCATCGATCCGCGCCTGGGCGCACACCCCGCCGACGAGCGTGCGGCCGAGGCGCCCAGGCGCACGGTCGAACCCGCGATGGCGCGGCGCGAGCCCGGCGTCGACGTGCGATCGACCCGCGTCGACACGACGCGTCGTGAACCCAGCCTGCAGGGCCGTGCCAGCATCGAGCCGGACGCGCGGCAGGAGCCTGTGCTGGGCATGGGTACGGCCAGTCGGGCGTCGAGCTATCCGCAGGCCGATGACCGTGGCGCCGAGCCCCGCTTTGGCGCGGGCACGGCCGGCCGCACGGCTGGCAATCCGCCTGCCGGCACCACCGGCCATCGCGCTGCCGAACCCGTGCTGGGCACGGCCACGGCCAGTCGCTCGTCGGGCTATCCGCAGGCCGATGACCGTGGCGCCGAGCCCCGGTTCAGCATGGGCACGGCCAGCCGCACGGCTGGCAGTCCGCCTGCCGGCACCACCGGCCATCGCGCCGCCGAGCCCGTGCTGGGCAGTGCTGCCGCGCGCGCGGCGCGGGACGAGCCGGCGCTGGGTCGTCGCGATCCGGTCGTCGGCACGGCTGCGACCGAGCCGACATCACGCCGCGCCGCGACGCACGGGCGTGATGAGGATCCGCCATTCGCGGATGCCGACGACGCATTCGACGATGCTCGGGATGAACCGCGCGTAGGCGGGCGCCCGGCGGCGTTCACGACCGCCGCTGCGCACGATGACGAGCCGCCTGTGGCTTCCGCACGGCCGGACCGGCCGGCGTTTGCCTTGCCGCCCGAGCGGCCGGCGCGCCCGACGCCCGACGACGATGACGACGCGGAGGACGCACCGGCGTTTGCAGCCGGTGGCAACGACGGCTGGCATACCGCCGGCGTGGCGCAGCGCCGGCGCCGCGACAGCGGCCTGGGGCGGCGTCTGCTGCTGGGTGGCCTGGTGCTGGGCCTGCTGGCGCTGCTGTTCCAGGCGGTCTGGTGGTGGCGCACGCCGCTGGCCACCTACCTGCCCAACACGCGTCCGGCACTCGAATCGATGTGCGGGCTCTTTGGCTGCACGGTAGACTACGTGCGTTCCCCGCGCCTGTTGTCCATCGAGTCCTCGTCGGTCCAGCCGGACACCTCCGAGCCCGGTGGCGACCTGGTGCAGCGCCTGACCCTGAACGCCGTGCTGCGCAACAAGGCCGATCATGCCCAGCCCTGGCCATCGATCGAACTGAGCCTGACCGACTTCTCGGACACCGTCATCATGCGTCGCATCGTGCCGCCCGAAGGCTACCTGGGGCCGGCGGCTGCGGACGGCGCTTTCGCACCGGGCAGCGAACGCCGCATCGCCGTGGGCATCAGTGCGCGCGGCGCGCCGATCACCGGCTATCGCCTGGCGCTGTTCTACCCGTAATGCTGCCGCACGCCGCGCGCGTCCGGCCTGTCTTCCAACCCTGCTTGCGCCGCCCGTCGGCGCCACGGATCTGGCATGCCTTCTCCCGTCATCATCTGCGGTTCCATGGCTTTCGACACCATCATGCTGTTCGATGGCCACTTCAAGGACCACATCCTGCCGGACCAGGTCCACACGCTGAGCGTGTCCTTCCTGGTCCCCGGCATGCGCAAGGAAAACGGCGGCTGCTCGGGCAACATCGCCTACAACCTGAACCTGCTGGGTGGCACGCCCGTGCCGGTGGCTACCGTGGGCTCGGATGCCGGTGAGTACCTCGAGCGCCTGCGTGGCCTGGGTATCGACACGCGCTGGATCCGCGTGGCTGAAGAAGCCTTCACGGCCCAGTGCTTCATCACGACCGACCTGGCGGACAACCAGATCACGGCCTTCCATCCCGGCGCGATGGCGCTGTCGGCCAGCAACGACCTGACCGACGCCCCGGGCACCTGGGGCATCGTCGCACCCGATGCGAAGGACGCGATGTTCGCCCACGCCGAGCGCCTGCATGCGCGTGGCGTGCCGTTCATCTTCGACCTGGGGCAGGCCATGCCCCTGTTCGATGCCGACGACCTGCGCCGGATGCTGGGCCTGGCCCAGGTGCTCACGGTCAACGACTACGAAGCCCGGGTCGTGGAGCAGCGCCTGGGCCGCAGCATCGCCGACGTGGCGGGCAGCCTGCAGGCCGCGGTCATCACGCGCGGCGCCAGTGGCTCGACCCTCATCACGCAGGGCGAGTCCATCGACATCCCGGCGGTGACGGCCAGTGCCGTGGTCGATCCGACGGGTTGCGGCGACGCGCACCGTGCCGGCCTGCTGTACGGCATCACCGAGGGCTGGTCGTGGGCCGACGCCTGCCGCCTCGCCAGCGTCATGGGCGCCATCAAGGTCGCGCACCGGGGACCGCAGAACCACACCCCCAGCCGCGACGAGATCGACCAGCTGCTCAACGACAACTACGGTCTGCGTCTGGGCTGATCGATCCGGGCGCAGAGGGTCTGCGCCTGGGCAGGCCCCTTGCGCGATCACGCATGGCGCGCGGCATCCCCGAAAAAGGCCCGGTACGCGCCAGCGTCCGGGCCTTGTCCTTCATGCGTGTCGTCGCATCAGGCCAGCATCAGGCGCACGGCCAGCTGGTGCACGATCATCAGCAACACCTGTGCGATCAGGATCAGCACCAGCGGCGACAGATCCAGGCCACCCAGGCGGGGCAGGATGCGGCGCAGCGGATCCAGCAGCGGCGCGGTCAGCGTGTAGAGCAGGGGCATGGCGGGTGCCTGCGGGTTGATCCACGACATGATCGCCTGGGCCAGCGTGATCCACACGATGAGGTTCAGGGTCCACTTCAGCACCATCAGCGCACCCGCGCCGATGATGGCGGGCAGCGCGGTGACGACGCTGTAGCCGCTGAGCAGCACGATGATCAGGCCATAGGCGATGCCGACCAGCCAGGCGCCCACGACGCTGGCCCAGTCGATGCCGCCGGCACCCGGAATGACACGGCGCAGCGGCAGCACCAGCCAGTTGGTGACCTGGGCGATGCCGCGCGTCAGGGGATTGAAGGGATGAACCCGGGCGGCTTGCATCCAGGCGCGCAGGATGAACGCTGCCGCATACAGGGTGCAGCCGATTTCGAGGAGGAAGCGGAAGATATCGACGAACATGCAGGTCGCGAGCCAGGTGGAATGAGGGGCTCATTGTCGCATGCGCGACCTGGAGGACGGCCAGCCGCGCATCCCCGCATCCGAAGAGGCGGGGATGGCTGGCCCTGTGTCCTGCAACACGGTGCCGCGTCAGCGCTCAGGCTGACGCGGCACCGTGGTCCGGCAACGCGTGGCGTGCCGGCAAAGCGCGATCAGGGGCGACCGCCCGTCGGGAACGGCCAGGCCGCGATCGACGGATTGGCTGCCGTCTTGGCCGGCGCGGCGGCCGACTTCTTGGCTGCAGCCTTCTTGCCCGGTGCCTTCTTGGCCACGGCCGGCGCTGCCGGCACGGCGGTCGTCGCCGGCGCCTGCACTTCCGGCGTGGTCACGGCGGGCTTCTGGACGGCCGGTGCCTTCTTGGCGCCCGACGTGCGCTTGGCAGCTGCCTTGGTTGCCGGCGCCTTCGTCGCCGCAGCCTTGGTGGCCACAGCCTTCTTGGCCGGCGCCTTCTTGGCGGCAACCTTTTTCACCGCGGCCTTCTTGGCCGGTGCCTTCTTGGCGGCGACCGTGGTCTTGGTTGCGGCCTTCTTGGCGGCAACCTTCTTCACGGCGACCGCCTTCTTGGCGGGGGTGGTCTTCTTGACGGCGGCTTTCTTGGCCGGCGCCGTCTTCGCTACGGCCTTTTTGGCCGAGGCTTTCTTGGCGGGGGCTTTCTTGGCTGTTGCCATGGTTAACTCCTAAAGTCAGGGCCCATAACACACCCGTCGGGCAAGGTTGCCCGCCGGGGACATCCACCACGCGCCAGCCGGAACCGCCCGGCCTTTGTGAGTCGTGGATGCACTACAGCCATCTGAGATGGCCCGCACCGCAGGGTGGGAGCCATATCAGATGGCACCACGCACTCGCGCGGCATCAGCCACCGAGTGCGTGTTTTGACGTTGTGTCAGCGAGCCTGACTGGAGTGGGCGCGAGATCAATCCCAACTCAGCGCACCGCCCGTCTGGTACTCGATGACACGGGTTTCAAAGAAATTGCGTTCCTTCTTGATGTCGATCATTTCGGCCATCCACGGGAAGGGGTTCTCTTCCTGGGCATACAGCGGCTCGATGCCGATCTGCTGGCAGCGTCGATTGGCGATGAAGCGCAGATACGACTTGAACATCGGCGCGTTCAGGCCAAGCACGCCACGCGGCATGGTGTCCTCGGCATACGCGTATTCCAGCTCGACGGCCTGGCGGAACAATTCACGGATCTCTTCACGGAAGGCCGGCGTCCACAGATGCGGGTTCTCGAGCTTGACCGTGTTGATCAGGTCGATGCCGAAGCTGCAGTGCATGGACTCATCGCGCAGGATGTACATGTACTGTTCGGCCGCACCCGTCATCTTGTTCTGACGGCCCAGCGCGAGGATCTGCGTGAAGCCCACGTAGAAGAACAGCCCTTCCATCAGGCATGCGAAGACGATCAGCGACTTCAGCAGGGTCTGGTCCGCTTCGGGCGTGCCGGTCTTGAAGTTCGGGTCGGCGATCGCATCGATGAACGGGATCAGGAACTGGTCCTTCGCGCGGATCGAGGGGACCTCGTTGTACGCGTTGAAGATCTCGGCTTCGTCCAGGTCCAGGCTTTCGACGATGTACTGATAGGCGTGCGTGTGGATCGCTTCTTCGAAGGCCTGGCGCAACAGGAACTGGCGGCATTCCGGCGCGGTGATGTGCCGGTAGGTGCCCAGCACGATGTTGTTGGCCGCCAGCGAATCGGCCGTGACGAAGAACCCGAGGTTGCGCTTGATGATGCGGCGCTCGTCGTCGGTCAGCCCGTTCGGGTTCTTCCACAGCGCGATGTCGCGCGACATGTTGATTTCCTGCGGCATCCAGTGATTGGCGCAGGTGGCCAGGTACTTTTCCCAGGCCCACTTGTACTTGAAGGGCACCAGCTGGTTGACGTCGGTCTCACCATTGATGATGCGCTTGTCGGCCATGCGCACACGCTGCGCGGTGGCCGGTGCTTCCTGACCTGCCACGCCCGCGTCCTCGGCGGGCGGGGTCGTGGTGGTGGTCGCGGGGGTATCGTCTTCCCAATTGAGCATGTCGGTCCTCGTGTTTATTGGCAGGCTTCGCACTCATCGAACCCGGGGTCGCCGGGTCGCATGGTGCAGGCCGCGCCGAGGATCTCCGGCTCGGGAAGGACCGCGGGCGCGGCGCTGGCGGCAACGCCATTGGCCACACCGTTGGCGGACACCGCATTCAATTCGCCACCGCGGCCGGTCGACTTCTCGGCGCTGGTCGCACCCAGCGTGCGCAGGTAGTAGGTGGTCTTCAGGCCACGCGTCCACGCGAGCTTGTAGGTCTCGTCCAGCTTCTTGCCGGACGCGCCTGCCATGTAGATGTTCAGGGATTGCGCCTGGTCGATCCATTTCTGGCGGCGCGATGCGCATTCGACCAGCCACTTGGTGTCCACTTCGAACGCCGTCGCGTACAGGGCGCGCAGGTCCGCAGGGACGCGATCGATCTTGGCGAGCGAGCCATCGAAATACTTGAGGTCGGCAACCATCACTTCGTCCCACAGACCCAGGTTCTTCAGGTCACGGGCAAGGTATTCATTGACGACGGTGAACTCGCCGGACAGATTCGATTTCACGTACAGATTTTGGTAGGTGGGCTCGATGCACGCGGATACGCCGATGATATTTGAAATCGTCGCCGTTGGGGCAATCGCCACGCAGTTGGAGTTTCGCATGCCATGCGCTTTGATGCGAGCGCGCAACGCATCCCAATCCAGCGTGATGCTGTCATCGACGTCGACGAAGCCACCACGTTCTTCACGCAGCAGTCGCACCGAGTCATGCGGCAGGATGCCGCGATCCCACAGCGAGCCCTTGAAGCTTTGATAGGCACCGCGTTCGGACGCCAGATCGCACGACGCGTTGTATGCGAAGTAGCACACCGCTTCCATCGAACGGTCCGCGAACTCGACGGCGGCGTCCGATGCATACGGCACGCGCATCACATGCAGGCAGTCCTGGAAGCCCATGATGCCAAGGCCCACGGGGCGATGACGTTCGTTGGCGTTGCGTGCCTTGTCGACCGCGTAGTAGTTGATGTCGATGACGTTGTCGAGCATGCGCATCGCGGTGCTGATCGTGCGCTGCAGCTTCTCGTGATCGAGCGCGAGGCTGCCATCGGCCTGCTGCTTCATGTGCGCGACGAGGTTCACCGAGCCCAGGTTGCAGACCGCGATCTCGCTGTCGTTGGTGTTCAGCGTGATCTCGGTGCACAGGTTCGAGCTGTGCACGACGCCCACGTGCTGCTGGGGCGAACGGATGTTGCACGGATCCTTGAACGTGATCCAGGGATGGCCGGTCTCGAACAGCATCGACAGCATCTTGCGCCACAGCGAGGTCGCCGGGATGCGCTTGAAGAGCGAGATCTCGCCGCTGTCGACCTTCTTTTCATACGCCACATAGGCGGCTTCGAATTCACGGCCGACCTTGTCGTGCAGGTCGGGTGCGTCGGACGGCGAGAACAGCGTCCACTCACCGTTCTCCATCACGCGTTTCATGAAGAGATCGGGGATCCAGTTCGCCGTGTTCATGTCCGGCGTGCGGCGACGCTCGTCACCGGTGTTCTTGCGCAGCTCGAGGAATTCTTCGATGTCCAGGTGCCACGTTTCCAGGTACGTGCAGACCGCGCCCTTGCGCTTGCCACCCTGGTTCACGGCCACGGCGGTGTCGTTGACGACCTTCAGGAACGGCACGACGCCCTGGCTTTCGCCGTTGGTGCCCTTGATGTGGCTGCGCAGCGCGCGCACGGGCGTCCAGTCGTTGCCCAGGCCGCCGGCATACTTGGCGAGCAGCGCGTTTTCCTTGATGGCGTCGTAGATGCCTTCGAGGTCGTCCGACACCGTCGTCAGATAGCACGAGGACAGCTGCGAGTGCAGGGTGCCGGCGTTGAACAGGGTGGGCGTCGAGCTCATGAAATCGAAGCTCGAGAGCAGGCGATAGAACTCGATCGCGCGCGTGTCGCGGTCCTTTTCCTTGAGGGCGAGACCCATGGCCACGCGCATGTAGAACGCTTGCGGCATTTCGATGCGGGCGCCGCGCACGTGCAGGAAGTAGCGGTCGTACAGCGTCTGCAGGCCAAGGTAGTTGAACTGCAGGTCGCGCTCGTTATCCAGCGCCTGGGACAGACGGGTGAGGTCGTAGTTGGCCAGTTCGGGATCAAGCAGTTCGTTCTTGATGCCATGGGCGATGAAGCGCGGGAAGTAGTCGACGTAGCGCGAGGCCATGTCGGCCTGGCTGACTTCTTCACCCAGGACTTCACGGCGGATCGTATGCAGCAACAGGCGTGCCGTGACCTGGCTGTAGGCCGGGTCGTTCTCGATCAACGCACGTGCGGCGAGGATCGCGGACTTGAAGACTTCGTCCAGCGACACGCCGTCGTACAGGTTCTTGATGGTTTCCTTCAGGATCGCATCGGTGTCGACGTATTCGGTCAGGCCCTTGGCCGCGGCCACGATCAGGTCCTGCAGGCGGCCCACGTCCAGCGGCACGACGCGCTCGCCATCCTGCACCGTGACCTGGCCATGCTCGGAATGCAGTTCGACGGCAGCAGCGCGTTCCTGCGCGCGCTTCTCGCGGTACAGGACATAGGCGCGGGCCACATCGTGTTCGCCCGAGCGCATCAGCGCCAGTTCGACCTGGTCCTGGATGTCTTCGATATGGAAGGTGCCACCGCTGGGCTGGCGGCGGATGAGGGCAGAGACGACCTGACCCGTCAGGTCCTCGACCAGTTCGCGCACGCGAGCCGATGCCGCGCCCTGGCCGCCGTTGACGGCGAGAAAGGCCTTGGTCATCGCAACCGCGATCTTGGCGGGCTGGAAGGACACGACGGCGCCGTTGCGGCGCAGCGTCTTGTAGTCCTGGTAGGCGGCGGGATCGGTGGGCAACGGAGCAGCTTCTGGACGGAGCGGGGCCTGCGTGGAACGGGCCACGGACGTGAGGTTTTGCATGGGGGCTCCAGGGGGAAAAGAGCGAGCCACTACGCTAGGGGTAGTGGCTCGTCTGAAATTCAGCCACTAATTGTAGTGTTTGGGCCGCCCGCCGGCAAGCCGGCTCGGGGTTCTGATACAAGGCTGACGCCGCAGGGTTTGCAGGCGCCCGGGTGTTTCCAGGGGACGCATCGTGCGATTTGCGTGGCACATCGCACGGTGCTCGATCGGGGTGCGCACGGGCGTGCCGGATCGCGCCCTTCGCGTCGACTTTGGCGCGCGAGGGGCGGCATCATAACCAAGTTTGCGCCGACGTGCAGATCAGTCCAGCGGCCTCGCGCCGGCGCGCGCGTGGTCACGCGAGCACCACGTCCTGGCATCGAGGTGCACGGCCTCGGACGACGGCAGATGCACGCCGCAATGCGCACAGCGCACCATCGCCTGCATGCGCTTGGGCACCGGGCGGCGGGGCGTGGCGCGGGCGCGACGTTGACGGGCGGCCGAGTAGCGGCCGAGCAGGCGCATGACGATCAGCGCGGCCAGGATGATGCCGGCCCAGAACAGCAGTTTGCTCATCGTTGCAGAAGGATTTCGAGGACGAAGCGGCTGCCGGCATAGGCCAGCAGCAGGAGGATCAGGCCAGCCAGGGTATAGCGTACCGCGACACGACCCCGCCAGCCGCGCAGCCAGCGTCCGAGCAGCAGCACGCCGAAGGTCGCCCACGACAACAGGGTGAAGACGGTCTTGTGGTCGAACGGCAGCAGGCGTCCGTCGATGGCCAGCGACATGGCGCTGCCCGTGACCACGGCCAGGCTGAGCAGCACGAAGCCCATTGCGATCAGGCGGAACAGCACCTGCTCGAGCACCAGCAGCGGCGGGATGGCATCGAAGAGCCGAGACCACGCGGGCGACATGCCGGCATGGTCCGCCGACGGTTGCGGACGGTGCAGGCGGCGATCGGCCGAGGCCATGAGCAGCGCGTGCAGCGCGGCGATGGTCATGATGGCGTAGGCGGCGAGCGACATGATGAGGTGCACCGGCAGCCAGGGATTGCCGGCATGCGGAATGGGCACCGGCGCCGGCAGGATGACCGGCATGAACGCGGCGATGGCGGCCAGGGGCAGCAGCACCAGCCGTATGCCGTCCACGCGTATGATGAGACTCTCCAGCCAGAACACCAGCATGCCCAGCCACAAGGTGGCCGACAGCGCCACGCCCAGGCCCAGGCGCAACTGATGTCCGCTCAGCATGGCCTCGTACAGGGCCGCGCCGTGCACGAGCAGCACCAGCGCGAGTCCCAGCCGTTCGGGTACCGTGGCGGTGGCCTCGGCGTGGCCGGACAGCGCACGCCAGGGTCGCCAGGCAAGCGCCGCATACCCGAGGGCGGCCAGTGTGTGCAATACAATTCCCATAACCGTCTCAGTGTAAGCGATTCCCATTCATGCTAGATAATCTCACCAATCGCCTGTCGCGCGTGGTCAAGACGCTGCGCGGCGAGGCGCGGCTGACCGAATCCAACACCCAGGAGATCCTGCGCGAAGTCCGCATGGCGTTGCTCGAGGCCGATGTCTCGCTGCCGGTGGTGCGTGCCTTCGTCGCCCGCGTCAAGGAAAAGGCCCTGGGCGAGGAAGTCGTCGGCAGCCTCACGCCGGGGCAGGCCCTGGTCGGCGTGGTCCACAAGGAACTCACGACGCTCATGGGTGGCGACCTCGGTCCGCACGCGAGCGAATTGTCGCTGGCCCAGCAGCCGCCCGCCATCATTCTCATGGCCGGCTTGCAGGGTGCGGGCAAGACGACCACCACCGGCAAGCTCGCGCGCTGGCTGCATGAAGGCCAGCATACGCATGATGGCCGCAAGACGGGCAAGAAGAAAGTCCTCGTCGTCAGCGCCGACGTCTATCGCCCCGCCGCCATCGAACAGTTGAAGACCGTCGCGGGCCAGGCCGGTGTGGACTTCCTGCCGTCCGACACCAGCCAGTCGCCCGAGCAGATCGGCCGCAACGCGGTGGACCATGCCCGGCGCTATCACTACGACGTGCTGCTGGTCGACACGGCCGGTCGCCTGGGCGTGGACGAGGCCATGATGCAGGAGATCCGCGCCCTGCACGCGCTGCTCGACCCCATCGAGACCCTGTTCGTCGTCGATGCGATGCAGGGCCAGGATGCGGTCAACGTGGCCAAGGCCTTCAACGACGCGCTGCCGCTGACCGGTGTCGTGCTGACCAAGCTCGACGGCGATTCGCGCGGTGGCGCGGCCCTGTCCGTGCGCGAGGTCACGGGCAAGCCCCTGAAGTTCGTCGGCGTGTCGGAAAAGCTGACCGGCCTGGAAGCCTTCCACCCCGAGCGCATGGCCCAGCGCATCCTCGGCATGGGCGACATCGTGTCGCTGGTCGAGCAGGCGCACCAGGTCATCGACCAGGGCGAAGCGCAGAAGCTCGCCGCCAAGCTCAAGTCCGGCAGCAAGTTCGACCTGAACGACTTCCGGGACCAGCTGGCGCAGGTCTCCAAGCTCGGCGACATGGGCTCGCTGATGGAAAAGCTGCCCTCGCAGTTCTCGCAGGCGGCGGGTCAGCTCAAGAGCGGCCAGGCCGACACGCAGATGCGCCGCATGCGCGGCATCCTGGATTCCATGACCCCTGGCGAGCGCGCCAAGCCCGAGCTCATCAAGGCTTCGCGCAAGCGCCGCATCGCGGTCGGATCGGGCGTGCCCGTGCAGGAGGTCAATCGATTGCTCTCGCAATTCGACCAGATGCAGGGCATGATGAAGCAGATGAAAAAGGGCGGCATGGCCAAGATGATGCGTGCGATGGGTGGCATGAAGGGACTGGGCGGCATGAAGATGCCGGGCGGCTTCAAGCTGAAGTGAGCGCCTGCCCGGGGCCTGCCGCCAGGGCGCGCGCGCTGGCGGCCCCAGCCCCCCTGCCATGTCGGCTCATCAATTCCCTGGGGAGACCTGCATGAATCTCTTGACCTGGCTGCTGCTGTGCGCAGCGTTCCTGCCGCTGATCAGTGCCGTGGCCGCGAAGGCGGGCGGGCAGCGCTTCAACAATGATGCACCACGCACCTGGCTGGCCGGCCAGGAAGGCTGGCGGGCCCGTGCCAATGCCGCGCAGCAGAACGCCTTCGAGGCCCTGCCGTTCTTCTTTGCCGCCGTCCTGTTCGCCCTGCATCGCGGCGTCAGTCCCGACAGCCTGACGGGCCTCATGGGCTTCTGGCTGCTCGCCCGCCTGATCTACCTGGGCTGCTACATCGCCGACAAGGGCGCATTGCGCTCGCTGGTCTGGACCGTGGCCCTGGCACTGAACGTGACCATCCTGTTCCGCGGCCTGTGAACGTGCGCTGACGGCCGCGCCCACCCGGCGCCGCGATGGCGCAGGAACGACAAGGGGACCCCATGGGGTCCCCGTGTCGTTGGCGCGCCAGAGGCTGTCGACTACAGCTTCTGGCGGTAGCTGCCGCCCACGATCTCGAACGCGAACAGACGGCACTCCAGCGCGCCGTTGTACAGCGGCGTGCGCTTCTGGGCGTTCAGGCGCAGCAGCCCGGGCAGCCCGCGATCGGTCGTGATGACGTGCGCCTGCCAGCCGTCGAAATGTGCCTTCAAGGTGCTGGCCCACTCACCCCACAGCGCATCCTCGTCGGTCTCCAGACGCTCGCCATACGGCGGGTTGGTGACGATCCAGCCCGCCTGATCGGAGGGCGGACGCGTGTCCCGCGCGTGGGCGACCGAGAACTGGATGGTGTCCTCGCCAAGGCGGGCGCGTTCCGCGTTCTGGCGCGCCGCCTGGATGGCGCGCGGGTCGATGTCGCTGCCCACCAGCGGGACGTCGAGCTTGGGCAGGATCTGGCGCTGGGCCTCGGCCTTCAGGCTGCGCCAGGCGAAGTCGTCGTGATTGCGCAGGCGCTCGAAGCTGAAGGGACGCGACATGCCGGGCGGCACGCGCAGCGCGATCAGCGCGGCCTCGATGAGGATGGTGCCGCTGCCGCAGAACGGATCCACGAGCGGGGCATCGCCCTGCCAGCCCGACAGCGCCAGCATGCCCGCTGCCAGGTTCTCGCGCAGCGGGGCCTCGCCCTTGTCGAAACGCCAGCCGCGCTTGAAGAGCGATTCGCCGGAGGTGTCGATGTAGAGCGTGGCGGTGGTCTCGTCCAGGAACACGTGCACGCGCGCATCGGGACGCACGGTGTCGATGTCCGGGCGCTCGCCTTCGCGGTCGCGCAGGCGATCGCAGATGCCGTCCTTCGTGCGCAGGTTGCAGTACTGCAGGCTCTGCATCGGGCTGCGGATGGCGGACGTGTCCACGCGCAGTGTCTGCTCCGCCCCGAACCAGTGTTCCCATGGCGTGTCGTAGGCCAGGCGCAGCAGGTCGTCTTCGACCGCGACGGGCCCGTGGGCCACCTGGACCAGGATGCGCGTGGCAAGGCGGCTGTGCAGGTTGGCGCGCATCACGTCCACCCAGCTTGCCGTGAAGCGCACGCCCGAGCGACCCGGCTGCACGTCACCCAGGTTCAGTGCCCGCAGCTCATTGGCCAGGGCCTCTTCCAGCCCTTGCGGGCAGGACGCGAACACCGGATAGATGTGCGAGGCGTCCAGCGTGGCCTGCGGGGCGGGCCGCTCGGCATAGGCCGGACGGGCACGCATGCCGCCATCGCGCGGAGCACGGCTTTGATAGCCACCTTCGCGCGGGGGACGGTCGCCCTGCGGGCGGAAGCCGCCTTCACGCGGCGGACGATCACCCTGCGGACGGAAGCCACCTTCACGCGGCGGACGATCGCCCTGCGGGCGGAAGCCGCCTTCGCGTTGGGGACGATCACCTTGCGGGCGGAAGCCACCTTCACGTTGAGGACGATCACCCTGCGGGCGGAAGCCGCCTTCGCGTTGAGGACGATCACCCTGCGGGCGGAAACCACCTTCACGCGGCGGACGATCGCCTTGCGGACGGAAGCCACCTTCGCGCGGCGGACGGTCACCTTGCGGGCGGAAGCCACCTTCGCGCGGCGGACGGTCACCTTGCGGACGGAAGCCACCTTCACGTTGAGGACGGTCGCCTTGCGGGCGGAAGCCGCCTTCGCGTTGGGGGCGGTCGCCTTGCGGACGGAAGCCACCTTCGCGTTGAGGACGATCACCCTGCGGGCGGAAGCCGCCTTCACGCGGCGGACGATCACCCTGCGGGCGGAAGCCACCTTCGCGTTGGGGACGATCACCCTGCGGGCGGAAGCCGCCTTCGCGTTGGGGGCGGTCGCCCTGCGGGCGGAAACCGCCTTCACGCGGCGGACGATCACCCTGCGGACGGAAGCCACCCTCACGCGGCGGTCGATC
>JAAIGF010030663.1_pt1 | contig 49106 bp, 45 predicted proteins | sample 6487441 | NCBI WGS metagenome assembly JAAIGF01 (sample SAMN13974129, study PRJNA590717) | phyllosphere metagenome | biome: pepper field; feature: multiple bacterial spot infested pepper fields; material: pepper leaves; isolation source: leaves from pepper fields | host: Capsicum annuum ...
CCAATGCGGTGATGTGCGGTAAGTGTTTGACCGGTCTGGATTTTTCCCGCTATTATCCTACGTTTTATCGGGGTAAGCCCCCAGCGCACCGGTTGCGGCGAAACAAACGCTGCAGGAATCGGTTGGTGCGGGGGTTGATGCGGGAAGGCTTGCTGGTACGCGTAGCCAGGCGTGCAAAGGCGCGGGCTGCAAAGTGCAGCGCTGTAGCGGAACTGCGAATCGTCTGGCGGCAAGCCACAGCGGCAGATCGCAAGTCTGGCTCGGCGAATGTGCCGGCATCAGCCCCGATGATGTTTGCATGCGCGCTTTCTGGAGGTGTCCATGGGTACGAATAAGGGCGCCAGAAAGGGCGCGGAAGTCACTTCTTCCTCGGTCGGTCAGGCCGTGATCGATGCCATCGATTTCGTCAGGCAGTCCGGACGTGAAGTCCGGGGCGTGGCGCCGGTGGCATCCTTGCAGCGTCTGGCGGCGGGATTGCCGCGCCAGACTGGCGATGTGCAATGGCGGGCGACCTCTGCGCGGGGGGCGTTGGGCGAAGCCCTGATCCGCTTGGAAGTCGATGCGCCGCTCGTGCTGGAATGCCAGCGCTGCCTGAGCAACTTCGAGTTGCCCATCGTGTCGGAAGCCGTGCTGCATATCGTCGAAAGCGAGTCGGAACTCGATGTCGACGCCGGGCAGGACGATGACTTCGATGACGATGGCGAAGAAGATGCCGACGTGGTCGATACGCCCGAGCGGGTATTGGGTTCGCAGCGTTTCAACCTGCTCGAACAGGTCGAGGACGAACTGATCCTTTGCGTGCCCTACGTGCCGCGGCATGACGTTTGCCCGGTCGCGCTGGAACCGAAGGAAGAAGCCCCGGTCGAAACCCGACCTTCACCGTTCGCGGTGCTGGCGGGGCTGAAGACGCCCAAGCACTGATTGCTTGGCATGCGCCCTGGCAGGGCGGCAAGATTGCAAGAAACGATGGCGTGTCGGGCAAGCCTGCGCAGGCCGCCATCGAAAAAAAGTTCAAAGCAGGTCGTAGAAAGGGTTTATCCCGCGGCGCCGGAAATCCAGCTTCTGGCATACAATGCGCGCCGTCAGAAGGAGTCATCATGGCTGTTCAGCAAAACAAGAAGTCGCCGTCCAAGCGCGGTAACCATCGCTCGCACGATCACCTGACCAACCCGTCGACGGCCATCGAGCCCACGACTGGCGAAGTCCACCTGCGTCACCACATCAGCCCCAACGGCTTCTATCGTGGTGTCAAGGTCATCAAGACCAAGAACGACGAGTGAGCCAGCGCGGCCCTGGGTTGAGCCAGCTCGGGCCGTTACTCAGGGGTGGGTTGCGGAGCAATCCGGCATGCCGACGATGCGCAAGCATTGATGCGGCAGCCAGTCGGCAGCCTTCCTCTGGGCACTTGCGGAACCATTTTTCCGATATCGCCTGTCTTCTCGCATTTGCCGCCACCCACCCGTTCCGGGTGATCCACGGCTTTATTGCTCGAAGGCAGGCGTTCTTGCGTCCATGTCCATGATTCGAATCGCGGTAGATTGCATGGGAGGCGATCACGGCCTGCCCGTGACGATCCCTGCTGCCCTGAATTTCCGAGACACCTTTCCCGATGTCGAGGTGTTGCTGGTTGGTCTGCCCGACCAGATCGGCGCAGCGCTCGACCAGGCGCGCAGCCCCAAGGGGCGTGAGCGCCTAGAAATCGTGCCGGCAAGCGAAGTCGTCACCATGGAAGATCCTGTCGAAGTGGCCTTGCGCCGCAAGAAGGATTCGTCCATGCGGGTCGCGGCCACCCTGGTCAAGGATGGTCGTGCCGATGCCTGCGTATCGGCGGGCAATACCGGCGCCTGGATGGCGATCTCGCGCTATGTCTTGAAGACGCTCGACGGTATCGACCGTCCGGCCATCGCTGCTGCCTTGCCCAACCAGGCAGGCGGCTCGACCACCATGCTGGACCTCGGCGCCAACGTCGACTGCAACGCGCAGCATCTGCTGCAGTTCGCCATCATGGGCACCGCGCTGGCGTCCGCGGTCGAAGGCCGCGAGAACCCGACGGTGGGTCTGCTCAACATCGGCGAGGAAGTCATCAAGGGCAATGACGTGGTCAAGCAGGCCGCTGAATTGCTGCGAGCCAGCCCGCTGAACTTCACGGGCAACGTCGAAGGCAACGACATCTATTCGGGCCGCGTCGACGTCGTCGTTTGCGACGGCTTCGTCGGCAACGTCGTGCTCAAGGCGACCGAGGGTCTGGCCAAGATGATCGGAAGCTTCATCAAGGAAGAGTTCAAGCGCAACGTCTTCACCCTGGCAATGGGTGCTGTCGCCAAGCCTGTGCTCGGCCGCTTCCGCCAGCGCCTCGACCATCGCCGCTACAACGGCGCCGCCTTGCTCGGCCTGCGTGGCGTGGTGTTCAAGAGCCACGGCTCGGCCGACGCCTATGGCTACGGTTTTGCGCTGGCCCGGGCGCGTGAGGCAGTCGCCAACGACCTGCTCGCACGTACGTCCCAGGCTGTCGCACTCATCAATCAGCGGCTGCAGACCGCTGCGTCGGATGCAGGCGCACGCGCCGCCGGCGCGGCCCCGCAGACCAGCTCCGGAGAGTCCCAATGAGCGTCGCTGCGCGCACTTGGTCGAAGGTCGTGGGTTCCGGCAGCAGCCTGCCGCCCCGCATCGTCAGCAATGACGAACTGGCGGCCGAACTGGCCGGTCGTGGAATCGAAACCTCCGACCAGTGGATCACCGAACGCACCGGTATCCGCCAACGCCACATCGCCGAAAAGGGCGTCACCAGCAGCCAGCTCGGTTTCGAAGCGGCTCAGCGTGCGCTCGAAGATGCAGGCGTCGATGCCGCCGAGATCGACCTCATCGTGGTGGCGACGTCCACCCCCGATTTCGTCTTCCCCAGCACGGCCTGCCTGATCCAGGCCAGGCTCGGTGCCACCAATGCGGCGGCATTCGACGTGCAGGCGGTCTGCACCGGCTTCCTGTATGCCCTGAGCACCGCCGACGCCTTCATCCAGTCCGGACGCGCCCGCTGTGCCCTGGTCATCGGTGCCGAGGTCTTCTCTCGCATCCTGGACTGGAGCGACCGCAGCACCTGCGTGCTGTTCGGCGACGGCGCCGGTGCGGTGGTCCTCAAGGCTTCCGACACCCCTGGCATCCTGTCGGCCAAGTTGCATTCCGACGGCTCGCAGATGAAGATCCTCTGCGCCGCAGGCAACGTGGCCTACGGTGAAGTCACCGGCGACCCGTTCCTGCGCATGGAAGGGCAGTCGGTGTTCAAGCTGGCAGTCACCGTGCTCGATCGGGTGGCTCGCGAAGTCTGCGAGGACGCGGGCGTGCCCTTGTCCGACGTCGACTGGCTGATTCCTCACCAGGCCAACGTACGAATTCTGAATGCCACGGCCAAGAAGCTCGATCTGCCCATCGAGCGCGTGGTCGTCACGGTCGATCGTCATGCCAATACGTCGGCGGCCAGCGTGCCGCTGGCGTTCGACACGGCGCGCCGCGCCGGACGCATCCAGGCCGGTCAGACCGTGATGCTGCAGGGCGTGGGTGGTGGTTTCACCTGGGGTGCGGCGCTGATCCGCATGTAAATTCGCTGTACGCGATACAGGAGTCTCGATGACCAAGAAATTCGCATTCGTGTTTCCCGGCCAGGGCTCGCAATCGGTCGGAATGCTGGGCAGCTTTGCCGGCAATGCCGCCGTTGCCGATGTGGTGGCTCGTGCCAGCGCCACGCTCGAACAGGACCTGGGCGCCCTCATGGCAGACGGCCCGGTCGAACAGCTCAACCTGACGACCAACACCCAGCCGCTGATGCTGACGGCAGGCGTGGCCTTCTTCGCCGCCTGGCGTGATGCCGGCGGCCCGATGCCGACGATGATGGCCGGCCACAGTCTGGGCGAGTACGCTGCCCTGGTGGCCGCCAGCGCCCTTCGCCTGGAAGACGCCGTGCCGCTGGTGCGCCTGCGCGCCGACGCCATGCAACGCGCGGTCCCGGTAGGAACCGGTGGCATGGCCGCCATCCTCGGGCTGGACGACGACGTGGTGCGCAAGGTCTGCGCCGACGCCGCCGAAGGCGAGGTGGTCGAGGCCGTGAACTTCAATGCACCGGCCCAGGTCGTCATCGCCGGCCATGCCGCAGCGGTGATCCGTGCCTGCGAACTGGCCAAGGCGGCCGGCGCCAAGCGCGCCTTGCCGCTGCCGGTGTCGGCGCCGTTCCATTCGAGCCTGATGAAGCCTGCCGCCGAAGCCCTGGCTGCGGCGTTGCCCAACGTCAACATCGCATCGCCCACCGTGCGTGTGATCAACAACGTCGACGTGGCCGCCGTGCATGATCCCGACGGCATTCGCGACGCACTGGTTCGCCAGGCGTGGCACCCCGTGCGCTGGGTCGAAACGGTTCGATTCATGAAAGCGCAGGGCATCACCCATATCATCGAGTGCGGTCCGGGCAAGGTGCTTGCCGGCCTGACCAAGCGCATCGATGGCGATATCACCGGCATGGCGATCACCGATCCGGCCTCGCTGGCCGACGCGCTGGCCGCCATCGCCTAAGGAGAGAAAGAGTATGGAACTGCAAGGAAAGGTCGCCCTGGTGACGGGCGCGTCGCGCGGCATCGGCAAGGCCATCGCCGCCGAACTGGCTGCCCGTGGCGCCATCGTCATCGGCACCGCCACCAGCGACAATGGCGCAGCCGCCATCACCACCGGCCTGGCCTCCGCGCCCGCCGGCAGCCGTGGCGCCACGCTCGACGTCAATGACGCTGCCTCGGTCGATGCGCTGATCGACGGCATCACCAAGGAATTCGGCGGTCTGCACATCCTCGTGAACAATGCCGGCATCACCCGCGATACGCTGGCGATGCGCATGAAGGACGAGGACTGGTCGGCCGTGGTCGATACCAACCTGTCGTCGGTGTTCCGCATCTCGCGCGCCGTGCTGCGCGGCATGATGAAAGCCAAGTGGGGCCGTATCATCAACGTCACGTCGGTGGTCGGTGCCAGCGGCAATGCCGGCCAGGCCAACTACGCGGCCGCCAAGGCCGGTGTGGCCGGCATGAGCCGGGCCCTTGCGCGCGAGCTGGGTAGCCGCAATATCACTGTGAACTGCGTCGCACCCGGTTTCATCGATACCGACATGACGCGCTCGCTGGGCGAAGACCAGCACAGCGCGCTGCTGACGCAAATCCCGCTCGGCCGTCTGGGCCAACCCGAGGATATCGCCCACAGCGTGGCGTTCCTCGCATCGCCCGCAGCCGGTTACGTGACGGGGGTTACCCTGCACGTCAACGGCGGCATGTACATGAGCTGAAAATTCGCGGAGTCGCACGTCGACTCCCGTTTGTCCCGGCCAGGCGCTTGCATTCCCGCGCGCATGGCTATAATCCGCAAATTAGTTAAGACCCCTTTTGGAGACCTCCATGTCCCTCGACAGCATCGAACAGCGCGTCAAGAAGATCGTCGCTGAGCAACTCGGCGTCAACGAAGCCGAGATCAAGACCGAATCTTCTTTCATCGACGACCTCGGTGCCGACTCCCTCGATATGGTTGAACTCGTGATGGCCCTCGAAGACGAATTCGAGACCGAGATCCCGGACGAAGAAGCCGAGAAGATCACCACGGTGCAACAAGCCATCGACTATGTCGATGCACACATCAAGAAGTAAGTGTCACGCACCGAGTGAAGCGGGCGGCTTTATGCCGCCTTCTTTTTGTCGGCAACGGTTTGTTACGCCTGTCTGCGTACCACCAAGGAGTTTTCAGTGAAGCGACGCGTCGTCATCACCGGTCTCGGCATCGTCTCGCCCGTGGGCAATGACATTGCCACCGCCTGGGACAACATCGTCAATGGACGGTCGGGTATCGACCGCATCACCCGTTTCGATGCATCTGGCTTCAACTGCCAGATCGCAGGCGAAGTGCGTGGGTTCGACATCACCGAGTACATTCCCGCCAAAACGGCGCGGCAGATGGATGTCTTCATCCACTACGGGATGGCTGCCGGCATCCAGGCCTGGCGCGACAGCGGCCTCGAAGTGACCGAAGAGAACGCTGAACGCATGGGCGTGCTGATCGGCTCGGGCATTGGTGGCCTGCCGCTCATCGAAGACACGCACCAGGAATACGTCGATCGTGGCGCACGCCGCATTTCGCCGTTCTTCGTTCCGGCTTCGATCATCAACATGATCTCGGGCCAGCTGTCGATCCATTACGGCCTCAAGGGCCCCAACTATTCGATCGTGTCGGCCTGCACGACCGGTCTGCATTGCATCGGCGATGCGGCCCGCCTGATCGAGTACGGCGACGCCGACGTGATGATCGCCGGTGGCGCAGAATCGACCGTCTCGCCCCTGGGCATCGGTGGTTTCGCCTCGGCCCGTGCCCTGTCGACCCGCAACGACGATCCCAAGACGGCTTCGCGCCCCTGGGACAAGGATCGCGACGGTTTCGTGCTGGGTGAGGGTGCCGGCGTCATGGTGCTCGAAGAGTACGAACACGCCGTGGCACGTGGCGCGCGCATCTATGGCGAGCTGGCCGGCTACGGCATGAGCGCCGATGCCCACCACATCACGACCCCGGACAAGGACGGCCCGCGCCGCGGCATGCGCAATGCCATGCGCAACGGCGGTGTGAACCCGGACGAGATCCAGTACGTCAACGCGCACGGCACGTCCACGCCGCTGGGCGACAAGAACGAAAGCGATGCCCTCAAGCTCGCACTGGGCGATCACGCCAAGAAGGTCGTGGTCAACTCGACCAAGTCGATGACGGGCCACCTGCTCGGCGCCGCCGGTGGCATCGAGGCGATCTTCACCGCCCTGGCCGTGCATCACCAGATCTCGCCGCCGACCATCAACCTCTTCAACCAGGATCCGGAATGCGATCTGGATTACTGCGCGAACGAGGCCCGTCCGATGAAGATCGACATCGCCATGTCGAACTCCTTCGGGTTTGGTGGCACCAACGGCACCATGTTGGTTCGCAAGGTCTGAGCTTGGTATCAGCGTCGTCTTCGACACCCCCTGTCCGCGCGGCGGGGGCGGTCGTGTTCACGCGGCTGCGCGCTTCGCGGCGCGCAGCGCGGTTCGACGCGCTGCTGCACGGCGCCGTTTCGGCGGTGCTGTGCGCAGCGTTTCTTCTCTTCCTGCCCGCCTGGGGAGCAATTGCCCCGCTGGCGGCGATCGCGCTTGCGTTCGCCAGTTGGCAATGGCGCCGCCGTCAGGCGTCGGCATGCGGGCACTTGCGCATCGACAGCGATGGCGCATGGCTGTTCGCGCCGCAGGGAGAACTGGCCGCGCCGCGCCGATTGGTGGCGCGCCGCATCAGCCAGTCCATCTTCGGTTCCATTCGCATCGACACCGAGCCGGGCACATCGCCGCGTCGGGTGGTGCTTTGGGCCGACAGCATGCCGCCCGATGCATGGCGTCATGTCCAGATATCCGTGGCACGCGCCGCGCAGCTACAGGCGGAGCCCGCATGAGCGAACGCGAAGCCGATGCCGTCCTGGTCGAGCGCGTCCAGCGTGGGGACAAGCACGCCTTCGAGCTGCTCGTCGTCAAGTACCAGCGCAAGATCCTGCGACTGTTGTCCCGCTTCATCCGCGACCCCGCCGAGATCGAGGACGTGGCGCAGGAAGCATTCATCAAGGCCTATCGCGCCTTGCCGCAGTTCCGCGGCGAAAGCGCCTTTTACACGTGGCTGTATCGCATCGCGATCAACACCGCGAAGAACCATCTGGTGGCCTCCGGACGGCGTCCAAGCTCGCCATCTGAATTTGAGACCGAGGATGGTGAAACTTTCGACGAAACCGACACCCTAAGTGATAACAACACTCCCGAGTCGGTGTTGGCGAGCCGCGAGATCGCGCAGACCGTCAACATCGCCATCGAGTCGCTGCCCGAAGAACTCCGGATGGCGATCGTGTTGCGAGAGATCGAAGGGATGAGCTACGAAGATATCGCCCAGGCCATGGATTGCCCGATCGGCACGGTCCGTTCGCGTATCTTCCGGGCGCGGGAAGCGATTGCCGCCAAGCTCAAACCTTTGCTGGGAACCCACGATGGCCGGCGCTGGTAGCGCGGTCCGACGTGGGACGGATTCATTTCGGGCCAAGCCCGAGGGCGCGCTGGTGCGCCAAGTCATCTGGCAGACCGGTTTGACCGGTTTCGGAGGGTAATCACATGCAGACGGTGACGCGTCAGCAAGGGAGTACGGCAGGGGCGGCTGCCGTCGATTTCCGTGCGGAGCAATCCGGCGCGAGTCAGGCCGAGTGGCTCTCCGCCTTTCTGGACGGCGAAGCCGACGACGCACCGCATGCGTTGCTGGCCCAGCCCGACGGCAAGGCTGCCTGGGACACCTATCACCTCATCGGCGACGTCCTGCGTTCCCCGCGCACGGCAGTTTCGCTGTCGCCCGACTTTGCCGCGCGCGTCAGCGCCGCCATCGCGCAGGAGCCGGCAATCGTCGCCGCCCCGCGCCGTGCCGGCATGCAGCGCCGCAAGCTGGTTCGCCGCTATGGCCTGCCCGGATTGGCGGCAGCCGCTGCCGTGGCGTCGGTGACCTGGATGGCACAACCTTATTTCTCGCCGGGCCCAGGCTCGGCAACGACCTTGGCGGGCGCGGTGCCGGCCGGGCAGGTGGTCGCGCAGCCCGTCGCCGATCGCCTCCCGAGCGGTGTGCAACTGGGCGAATATCTCGAGGCCCATCGCCAGTTCTCCGGACTGGGGTCCGTTCGCCAGGTGTCGGTAGGCGTCGGTTCCGCCGAACAACGTTGAGGGGAGGCCGGATGGTAGTACTTCGGGGCGGTGCGCGCCTGTCATGGATGGTGGGCGCGTCACTGTTGGCAGTTGGCCTGATGGCACATGGCGGGGTGTGGGCTGCACCCGCTGAAGCAGACCTGGCGGTGCTCAAGCGCATCCAGGCAGCATCCAGAAAGCTCGACTACAGCGGGACGTATACGTACCAGCAGGGCGGCTTCATGCAGTCGTCGCGCATCACTCACGTGGCTGATGCTAGCGGCGAGCGTGAGCGCCTCGAAATCCTGGACGGCGTCCCGACCGAGTTCATCCGGCACAACGAAGAAGTGCAGTGCCTGATCCCGGACAAGCAGTTGATCGTCATCGAGCAGCGCACGACGCGGGAACGTTTCCCCGGCGTGTTGCTGGGGACGGCCGAAGCCCTGGGTGATCGCTACCAGATTTCGGTGGCCCAGCAGTCCGAGCGCGTGGCCGATCGGGACTGTCAGCGCATCGACCTGACGCCGGTCGACAGCGAGCGCTATGGCTACGAGCTGTGTGCCGACACCGATTCCGGTCTGTTGTTGCGTGCCAAGACCCTGGACACGACCGGGCAGGTGCTCGAGCAGCTTGCCTTCACCTCGCTGATCGTGGGCGACGGCGTCGATCGCAGCAAGCTCAAGACCAAGTGGAATACGGAAAAGTGGACCGTGCAGCGGACCCGCATAACGCCCATCGACATGGAAGCGATGGGCTGGACCGTGGGTGAAGTCAGTGGCTTTCGCAAGATCACCGAAGTGAAGCGGTCGGTGGGCGAGCGCGCTGGCGTCAAGCAGATGGTCTTGGCCGATGGCATGGCGGCCATTTCCGTGTTCATCGAACCGGCGACCGACGCGCATCCGCAGGAATCGGGTTCCAGCTCGCGCGGGGCCATTCACGTATTCGGCAAGCGCCACGACAAGTATTGGCTGACGGTACTGGGTGAAGCACCGCCCGAGACCGTACGCAAGGTGGCCGATTCCATCAATTTTCGCCAACCCTGAGCCTGCGGCGCGACTCGGCACATTGTTTGCTGCACGCTTGAGTCCCGCCCCCGGCCAGAGGGGCGCTAGCGGCCGTCATCGGCCTGCCTGACGATTCTATTCAAGACCTCGGAGTGCTTCATGCCACAGTCCATGTCGCTTCGCACGGCGCGTTACAGCGTCTTTGCGCTGTTTATCGCTCTTGCGATGCTGATGGGTTCGCTTGCCCACGCTCAATCGCGTGGCCTTCCTGATTTCACCGACCTGATCGACAAGGCCGATCCGGCCGTGGTCAACATACGCACCACGTCCAAGGTCTCGGCGCGCGGCATGGCGCCCAACGGACAAGACCCGGCCGAGTTGTTCCGCTGGTTCTTCGGCCCCGATTTCCAGGTGCCGGGCGAGCGCAATGGTCCGCGCCGCGCGCCCCCCAATGGCGAAGAGCGTGAAGTGCCGCGTGGCGTGGGATCGGGCTTCTTCATCTCCGAAGATGGCTTCATCCTGACCAACCACCACGTGGTGGAAGGCGCCGACGACATCACCGTCACCCTGACTGACCGCCGTGAGTTCAAGGCCAAGGTCATCGGTTCGGACGAGCGCACCGATGTGGCCCTCATCAAGATCGAAGCAGGTGGCATGACCCCGCTGCGCGCTGGCGACCCCACCGTGCTGCGCAAGGGCGAGTGGGTCGTGGCCATCGGTTCGCCGTTCGGCCTGGACTCCACGGTCACCGCTGGCATCGTCAGCGCGATCCGTCGCGATACCGGTGACTATCTGCCGTTCATCCAGACCGACGTGGCCGTCAACCCGGGCAACTCGGGCGGTCCGTTGCTGAACATGAACGGCGAAGTGGTCGGCATCAACTCGCAGATCATTTCGCGCAGCGGCGGCTTCATGGGCATTTCCTTGTCGATCCCGATTGACGACGCCATGCGTGTGGCAGACCAGCTGCGCACCACCGGCCGTGTCATCCGCGGCAAGATCGGCGTGCAGATCGGCGAAGTCAGCCGCGAAATGGCAGAAGCGCTCGGCCTGAAGTCGCAGCAGGGCGCCGCCGTCAGTGCGGTCGAGAAGGGCGGTGCTGCCAACAAGGCCGGCATCGAAGGCGGTGACGTGATCCTGAAGTTCGGCGGCCGTCCTGTCGAGCGTCTGTCGGATCTGCCGCGCGCCGTGGGCGACACCAAGCCGGGCACCCGCGTGCCGGTCGAGATTTGGCGCCTGGGCAAGCCGATGACGGTCCAGGTCACGGTCGAGGAAATGAAGTCCGAGGCGCCCGCCACGCCTGCCGCACCGGGCAAGACGCCCGATGCCGACAAGCAGATCGACGCATTCGGCATGGCCGCGATCGACGTGCCGGCAGCCCGTCGCGCCGAACTGGGCATCCAGGGCGGCGTGCAGGTGGCCACCGCCGAAGGCGCAGCCGCTCGGGCCGGCATTCGTCCGGGTGATATCATCCTGGCCGTGGGCAACACCGAGATCACCAATCTGGCCCAATACCGTCAGCTCGCCACCAAGGCAGAGCCCGGCCGCAACTACGGATTGCTGGTGCGACGCGACAATGCGTCGCAATGGTTGACGCTGCGACTGTCCAAATGAGGACGCCGCGTGCCGCTGGCGGTAAAATGCGGCACGCGACACGATTGCCGCCCGGGGCATGACCCGGGCCGGCACCGCCGGCAGTACATCTGGGGGGGCGCTCGGCGCCCCCTTTTCATTGAGATCACCGGCCGGTTATGCCTTGCCGGCCAACACGACATCGCATGCAGCAGATACGCAATTTTTCGATCATCGCGCACATCGACCACGGCAAGTCGACGCTCGCCGACCGCATCATTCACCGGTGCGGCGGCTTGTCCGACCGTGAAATGGAAGCCCAGGTCCTGGACTCGATGGACATCGAGCGCGAGCGCGGCATCACCATCAAGGCGCAGACCGCCGCGCTGAAGTACAAGGCGCGCGACGGCAAGGTCTATGAGCTGAACCTCATCGACACCCCGGGACACGTCGACTTCTCGTACGAAGTCAGCCGCTCGCTGTCCGCCTGCGAAGGCGCGCTGCTGGTGGTCGACGCCTCGCAAGGGGTGGAAGCGCAGACCGTCGCCAACTGTTATACGGCCATCGAGCTGGGCGTCGAAGTGTTGCCCGTGCTCAACAAGATGGATCTGCCGCAGGCCGATCCCGACGGCGCTCGCCAGGAAATCGAAGAAGTCATCGGTATCCCGGCCGACCAGGCTGTGCTGGCCAGCGCCAAGACCGGCATGGGCCTCGACGACATCATCGAATCGGTGATCGCACGCGTACCGCCGCCCAAGGGCGACCCGGACGCGCCGCTGCAGGCCCTGATCATCGACTCGTGGTTCGACAACTACGTGGGCGTGGTCATGCTGGTTCGCGTGGTCAACGGCACGCTGCGTCCCAAGGACAAGCTGCTGATGATGGCGACCGGCGCCAACCACCTGTGCGAACAGGTCGGCGTGTTCACGCCCAAGTCGCAGCAGCGCGAGTTCCTGACCGCGGGCAACGTGGGCTTCGTCATCGCCGGCATCAAGACCCTGGAAAGCGCGAAGGTGGGCGACACCATCACCGTCGCCAACAAGGCTGCCGCCGAGCCTCTGGCCGGCTTCAAGGAAGTCAAGCCGCAGGTGTTCGCCGGCTTGTACCCGGTGGAATCCAGCGAGTACGACGCCCTGCGCGACTCGCTCGAAAAGCTGCGCCTGAACGACGCTGCGCTGATGTTCGAACCCGAAGTGTCGCAAGCCCTGGGCTTCGGTTTCCGCTGCGGCTTCCTCGGCCTGCTGCACATGGAAATCGTGCAGGAACGCCTGGAGCGCGAATTCGACATGGATCTCATCACCACCGCGCCGTCGGTGGTCTACGAGGTCGAACAGCGCGACGGCAGCGTCATCAAGGTCGAAAGCCCCTCGCGCATGCCCGAAGTGGGCAAGATCGCCGAGGTGCGCGAGCCCATCGTCACCGTCACGCTGTTCATGCCGCAGGAATATGTCGGCGTGGTCATCACGCTGTGCATGGCCAAGCGCGGCAACCAGATCAACATGACCTACCACGGTCGCCAAGTTCACCTGACCTACGAGATCCCGCTGGCGGAAATCGTGCTCGACTTCTTCGACCGCCTGAAGTCGGTGTCGCGCGGCTATGCCTCGATGGACTACGAGTTCAAGGAAAACCGCACCGCCGACGTGGTGAAGGTCGACCTGCTCATCAACGGCGATCGCGTCGACGCGTTGTCGATGATCGTGCACCGTTCGAACGCCCGTTATCGTGCCCGCGAAGTCACGGCCAAGATGCGCGAGCTGATCCCGCGCCAGATGTACGACGTGGCGATCCAGGCCGCCATCGGCGCCGAAGTCATCGCCCGCGAGAACGTCAAGGCACTGCGCAAGAACGTGCTGGCCAAGTGCTACGGCGGCGACATCAGCCGGAAGAAGAAGCTCCTTGAAAAGCAGAAGGCCGGCAAGAAGCGCATGAAGCAGGTGGGCTCGGTCGAGATCCCGCAGGAAGCCTTCCTGGCCATCCTGCAGGTGGAGGACAAGTAACGTGGCGCTGGCTAGCGAGTCGAATCACGGAGCGTGCGCATGAGCATGAACTTCGCGTTGATCCTGTTTGTGCTGCTGGTCGTCACGGGCGTGATCTGGGTGTGGGATCGCTGGTCGCTGTCCAAGCGGCGGCACGCCCGCGCGCAGGCAGCGGGCGCCGATTTCGACGCCCATGCAGGTGCCAGCATCCGCGCGTCGAGCGGCGAGGCCGAAGCGGCCCGCCGCCGCGAGGAAGTCGTGGGCCAGGCTGGCCGCGCGCCTTGGTGGGTGGAGTATTCGGTCAGCTTCTTCCCGGTCATCCTGTTCGTGTTCACGCTGCGTTCTTTCGTGGTCGAACCGTTCCGGATTCCTTCTGGCTCGATGAAGCCGACGCTGGAAATCGGCGATCTGATCCTGGTGAACAAATTCACCTACGGCATCCGCCTGCCCATCATCAATACCAAGGTGCTCGACCTGGGCGCGCCGCAGCGCGGCGACGTGGTGGTGTTCCGTTATCCCCCCGACCCCAACGTCGACTACATCAAGCGGATCGTGGGCGTGCCGGGCGACGAAGTGGCCTATGTCAACAAGCGCCTGACCATCAATGGCAAGCCGCTTGAAATGAGCAAGGCCGAGGACTACTTCGACGACGAGCGCATTTCCTACGTGCCGCGCTTCGAGGAAAAACTTGGCGACGTGGCGCACAAGGTGCTGATCGAGCCGGGCAATTCGCCCATCACCTCGATCCAGCCGTTCCGCAATATGGACGCCTGCACCTACAGCCGCGAAGGCGTGCGCTGCACCGTGCCGCCCGGCCACTACTACGCCATGGGCGATAATCGGGACAACAGCCTCGATAGCCGCTACTGGGGCTTCGTCCCGGAAGAGAATATCGTCGGCAAGGCATTTTTCGTGTGGATGAATTTCAGCGATCTGAAGCGCATCGGACGATTCCATTGAACCGGCATGTGCCGGGTGGCCATGAAGACCTGACCGCCCGGTGGCATGCCGCCTAGGCGAACGCATGAGTTTGAGTACGCTCGAAACCAGTCTGGATTACCGGTTCAAGAACGCTGCGCTTCTTGAACAGGCATTGACGCATCGCAGCCATAGCAGCCGCCACAACGAGCGGCTCGAATTCCTGGGCGACAGCGTGCTGAATTGCGCCATCGCCACCTTGCTGTACGACCGCTTCAGCCGCATCGACGAAGGCGATCTGTCGCGCCTGCGCGCCAACTTGGTCAAGCAGGCCTCGCTGGCCGAAATCGCGCAGCGGCTGGACCTGTCGCGCTTTCTGCGCCTTGGCGAAGGCGAGTTGAAGAGCGGCGGCTTCCGTCGCCCGTCGATTCTCGCCGATACGGTCGAGGCCATCTTCGGTGCCGTCTTCCTGGATTCCGACTTCGAAACCGCCAGCAAGGTGATCGCGCGCCTGTACAAGCCGGTGATGGAAACCGTCGATCCCAAGACGCTCGGCAAGGATGCCAAGACCTTGTTGCAGGAGTATTTGCAGGGCCGCAAGATCGCACTGCCGGTCTATACGGTCGTGGCCACGCACGGCGCCGCGCACAGCCAGGAATTCGAGGTCGAATGCGCGATTCCCAAGCTCGACGTGCAGGTCATGGGCACGGGCGGCAGCCGCCGCGCCGCCGAACAGGCGGGTGCCAAGCTGGCGCTCGAAGCCGCGCTCGCGCTGAATGCGTCCGCGCCCAAGCGCACGCCGCGCGCCCGCAAGACCGCACAATTGTCGCTGCCGGTCGCCGTGGCGCAGGACGCCGAGCCGCAGCAGGACGACCCTTCTTCCACAGGTCGCGCCCCGGGCGCGTCCGGAACCTCACATTGAATCCATGAGCGACACTACCGCTTCTCCCAAGTTTCGCTGCGGCTACGTCGCCATCATCGGCCGGCCCAACGTCGGCAAGTCGACGCTGCTCAACGCCCTGATCGGCACCAAGATCAGCATCGTCTCGCGCAAGGCGCAGACGACGCGCCACCGCATCCACGGCGTGCTCACACGCGAGCACGAACAGTTCGTGTTCATCGACACGCCGGGCTTCCAGACCCGTCATGGCGGCACCATGAACCGCATGATGAACCGGGTCGTCACGCAGGCCCTGTCCGATGTGGACGTGGTCGTGCAGGTGGTCGAGGCAGGCAAGTGGTCCGATGGCGACGCCAATCTGCTGCCCCTGCTGCCGGATGCCGCCAAGACCGTCCTGGCCGTGAACAAGACCGATCTGCTGAAAGACCGCGATTCGCTGTTCCCGTACGTGCAGCGCATCGTCGACAAGCATTCCTTCGGCGCCGTGGTGCCGGTCAGCGCGGCCAAGTCGCGCCAGCTCGACCACCTGCTCGACGAGATCGCCACGCGCCTGCCCGAAGGCGAACCCATGTTCGAGGCCGATACATTGACCGATCGGCCGATGCGCTTCATCGCCGCTGAACTGGTGCGTGAAAAGATCTTCCGCCTTGTGGGAGACGAGTTGCCCTACGGTGCGACCGTGGTCATCGAACAGTGGGAAGAAAGCGCTGGCCACGCCCGGATCGCCGCCTGCGTCATCGTCGATCGCGAGAGCCATCGTCCCATCCTGATCGGTGCCGGCGGCGAGCGCATGAAGCGCATCGCCACCGAAGCCCGCCAGGACATCGCCAAGCTGCTGGACAAGCCCGTACACCTGGAGGTGTACGTGAAGATCCGCAAGGGCTGGTCCGAGCGTGAAAGCGCGCTGCGCGACCTGGGATATGAATGAAGCATTCACGACGCGCCCCAAGGCGCGTAGCCGTGCCAAGCCGTCCCAGCGGGTCGACGACGCACCGGCCATCCTGCTGCACAGCTACGCCTACCGCGAAACCTCGCTGATCGCCGAGGTCTTCGCGCGCGACCACGGGCGTGTCGCCCTGGTCGCCAAGGGTGCCAAGCGGCCGCATTCGGCCCTGCGTTCGGTGCTGGTGACCTTCCAGCCGCTGCGCCTGGGCTGGAGTGGCGGCGGCGAAGTCAAAACGCTGGTGCGGGCAGAGTGGGGCGGGGCGCCGCACCGGCTGATCGGTCCGGCCATGATGTCGGCCTGGTACCTGAACGAACTGCTGATGCGCCTGATGGTGCGCGACGATGCCCACGAGGCCGTCTACGACACCTACATGGAAACGCTGGCCCACCTGGCATCGGGCGTACGCGTATCGGCGGCATTGCGCCGTTTCGAATGGACCCTGCTGCGTGAGATCGGCTACGGCTTCGACCCGCAGGCCACCGATGCCGACGCCGATGTCGAGCCCGACCGCTGGTACCGTGTCGGTGCCGAAGGCGGGCCGGAAGCCGCGCGCGAGGGCGAGTCTGCACAGCCCGGCCTGGTGCGGGGCGACACCCTGTTGGCGCTGGCCGCCGACGACTTCGAGAACATGCCCGACGAACCCGGACTGCGGCGCTTGATGCGCGAGCGGCTCGACTATCATATGAACGGCCGTCCGATGGCGACGCGCCGTGTTTTGCACGACTTGCAGGATTTATGATCGAACTCGGCGTCAACATCGACCACGTGGCCACGCTGCGCCAGCAGCGTCACACCGTATATCCCGACCCCATTCGCGCCGCGCTGATGGCCGAGGAAGCGGGCGCGGACCTCATCACGCTGCACCTGCGCGAAGACCGCCGCCACATCCAGGACGCAGACGTTTTCGCCCTGCGCGACCAGCTTCGCACCCGCATGAACCTGGAGTGCGCGGTGACCGAGGAAATGCTGGGCATCGCCTGCCAGGTCAGGCCGCAGGATGTCTGCCTGGTGCCCGAGCGACGGGCCGAGCTGACCACCGAAGGCGGGCTCGACGTCCTGGGCCACTTCGACACCGTCAACGCCGCCGTGCAGCGCCTGCACGACGCGGGCATCCGGGTGTCCTTGTTCATCGACGCCGAAGCCGCCCAGATCGAGGCGGCGGCACGCACCGGTGCCGCCGTCATCGAACTGCACACCGGCGCCTACGCCGAAGCAGAAGGCGATGAGGCCGCCGCGCAACTCGCCCGCATCCGCGCCGGGGTGGCCGTCGGCCTGCGGGCCGGGCTGCGGGTCAACGCCGGGCATGGCCTGCACCTGGGCAACGTCGCTGCGGTGGCAGCGCTCGACGGGATTGCCGAGCTGAACATCGGCCATGCCATCGTCGCCGAATCTGTGTTCGTCGGCTGGACGAAGGCGGTGCGCGACATGAAGGCGGCCATGATCCAGGCCCGCCTGGCGGCGCATCGCGCGTCGCCCGGCGCCTGAACACCCACCCTCCGGCTGCATATCGGGTCGGCGCTTTCCCGCTTGGGAAGGATGGGTTGCAACGACAGGAGGATCATCCATGAGCGATCAACTACCGGCCACCAGCGGCCCCCGCCTGATGGCGACCATCTCGCCGGGCGCGGCAATTGCGGGCATCGGCCTCGACCTGCTGCGCGTGGACCGCATCGAACGCGCATTGGCGCGTCGCGGCGAACGGTTTGCACAAAAGATTCTCGGGCCCGAGGAATTGGAGAAATTCCGCGCACGGTCAGCGCGGGATCCGAAGCGCGGCGTCCGGTTCCTGGCGACCCGTTTTGCTGCCAAGGAAGCGTTTTCCAAGGCGATTGGGTTGGGCATGCGCATGCCCATGAGCTGGACCCGGGTGCAGATACTGAACGCGCCGAGCGGACGTCCCGTGCTGGTGGTGGGCCAGCCGCTGCGTCAGTGGTACGACGCGCGCTTCGGCGCTGCCCACGTATCGGTGACCGACGAACACGACATGGTCGCCGCCTACGTCATCGTCGAAAGCCTGCCGCGTTACTGAGCGCGGCGGCCGGTGCCCATCGATCCAACCGTATTTTCTGATCCAGTAGCCGTGACAGTTTCTACCGCCTCTTCGACCCTTCATCACCTTCCCGGGCCCGTCGTGGTCGACGTGGCCGGACCGGTCCTGACCGACGCCGAGCGCGAGCGCCTGCGGCATCCGCTGGTCGGCGCCGTCATTCTGTTCGCCCGCAACTTCACCGATCGCGCGACGCTGTGCCGCCTGACCGCCGACATCCACGCCGCGCGCCAGGCGCCCTTGCTGATCGCTGTCGACCACGAAGGCGGACGGGTGCAGCGCTTCCGTACCGACGGCTTCACGGTGCTGCCTGCCATGCGCACCTTGGGCGAAGAATGGATGGACGACCCCATGGCCGCCATGCGCCGCGCGACCGATGTCGGTTACGTGCTGGCCGCCGAATTGCGCGCCTGCGGCGTGGACTTCAGCTTCGCACCGGTATTGGACCTGGACTACGGTGGCAGCAGCGTCATCGGCACGCGCGCCTTCCATGACGACCCGCGCGTGGTCGCCATGCTGGCACGTGCGGTGGCGCAAGGGCTGGGGCGCGCAGGCATGGGCGCCTGCGGCAAGCATTTCCCCGGACACGGCTTCGTGCACGCGGATTCGCACGTCGCGATTCCCGTCGATGAACGTCCCCTGGAAGACATCCTGGCGCGCGACGCGGCCCCGTATGAATGGCTGGGCGACGCCGTGCTGCAGGCAGTGATGCCTGCCCACGTGATCTACCCCAAGGTGGACAGCAACCCGGCCGGTTTCTCGAAGGTGTGGGTGCAGGACATCCTGCGAACGCGCCTGGGTTACGACGGCGTAGTGTTCTCCGACGACCTGTCGATGGAAGGAGCTTCTGTCGCCGGTGACATGCCTGCCCGAGCCAAGGCCGCGCTGAACGCCGGCTGCGACATGGTGCTGGTGTGCAATCGGCCCGACCTGGCCGACCTGGTGCTGGCACAGCTGGATCATCGAAGCGATGCACGTTCCGTTGCGCGCATCCAGCGTCTGATGCCGCTCACGCCCGCGCTGGACTGGGACGCCTTGCAGGCCGACCCGGGCTACCAGGCTGCCCGCCAGCGTGCGCTGGCGCCACGCGGATGACGCGCCGTCGCGTGCCGCCCGAGGCGGCTGACGACCTGCCGCCGGGAACGGTCGCGCCTGCGTCTTCGCTGGGGGCGGATGACGCCGCCGCGCGGGATGAGGCGACGGAAAGACTGGCCGAGCACAATGACGCGGCGGGGCAGGGGGCTGACGACGATACGCCGCCATGGTCGACTGATACGTCTATCGATGCTGGCACCGCCTCGGATTCGAAGCGCCAAGCCGGTCCTGACGCAGGCGCCGATGCGCAAGTCGTGTCGGCCGAAGACTCGCCCGAATCCGCCCCGGGCACTGCGCAGGAGGCGTCGTCAGACACGCCCCCGCGCGAGACCTTCGACCTGAAGGCATACCTGACCAGCCTGCCGCACCGTCCGGGCGTCTACCGACACATCAACGCCGACGGCGAGGTGATGTACGTCGGCAAGGCTCGCGATCTGAAGAAGCGGGTGTCTTCCTACTTCCAGAAGACGCCGTCCAGCCCCCGCATCGCCCACATGGTGGCGCGCGTGGCGCGGGTCGAGGTCACGGTCACGCGTTCGGAAGCCGAAGCGCTGCTGCTGGAGAACAACCTCATCAAGTCGCTTTCGCCGCGCTACAACATCCTGTTCCGCGACGACAAGTCCTACCCGTACCTGAAGATCACCGGCCATGAATGGCCGCGCGTGGCCTACTACCGGGGCGCCACCGACCGTCGCAACCAGTATTTCGGCCCGTTCCCCAGCGCCTGGGCCGTGCGCGAAAGCATCCAGATCCTGCAGAAGGTGTTCCGCCTGCGCACCTGTGAAGACACCGTCTTCGCCAACCGCTCGCGGCCCTGTCTGCTGTATCAGATCCAGCGTTGTTCCGGCCCCTGCGTCGGTGCCGTGGCGGCGGAGGATTACGAGCAGGACGTACGCCGCGCCACGCGTTTCCTGCGCGGTGAAACCCAGCAGGTGCTGGGCGAGATAGAACAGCGCATGTACGCGGCCTCGGCCGACATGCGCTTCGAGGAAGCCGCCGCCCTGCGCGACCAGATGGGGGCCTTGTCGCGCGTGCTGCACCAGCAGACCATGGAAGCCGACGGCGACCAGAACGCCGACGTCATTGCCGTGGCCATCCAGGGCGGGCGCGTGTGCGTGAACCTGGCCATGGTGCGCGGCGGCCGCCACCTCGGTGACAAGGCGTTCTTCCCGACCCACGTCGACGGCGATGCGGCGGGCGAAGTCATCGAGGCCTTCCTGTCGCAGCACTACATCGAACGCACCGTGCCGCCCGCCATCATCGTCTCGCACGAGCCGCCGGACGCCGCCGTCATCGACGCCCTGGCCGAGCAGGCCGGCGTGCGCATCAACCTGATCCGCCAACCGCAGGGCATGCGCCGCAGCTGGCTGGAGCAGGCGCGCAACAACGCCGAGTTCTCGTTGTCGCGTCTGTTGGCCGAGGCCGGCTCGCAGCAGGCCCGCACCCGCGCGCTGGCCAACACCCTGAGCATGGACACCGACCCGGCTGCGCTGGAAACCCTGCGGGTGGAGTGCTTCGACATCAGCCACACCATGGGCGAAGCCACCCAGGCGTCCTGTGTGATCTATCACCACCATGCCATGCAGCCCAAGGAATATCGCCGCTTCAACATCGAAGGCATCACCGGCGGCGACGACTACGCCGCCATGCGCCAGGTGTTGACCCGCCGCTACGAACACGTAGGCGAGGGCGACCGGGTCGTCCCCGACATCGTGCTGATCGACGGCGGCAAGGGCCAAGTGGAAGTCGCGCGCCAGGTCTTCGAAGAATTGGGCCTGGATATTTCCCTGCTGGTTGGCGTCGCCAAGGGCGAAGGCCGCAAGGTCGGCCTGGAAACGCTGATCTTCGCCGACGGCCGTCAGCCCCTGGTGCTGGGTGGCGAATCGGCCGCGCTGATGCTGGTCGCCCAGATCCGCGACGAAGCGCACCGCTTTGCCATCACCGGCATGCGCGCCCGTCGCGCCAAGGCACGCAACACCTCGCGCCTGGAAGAGATCGACGGCATCGGCGCCAAGCGCCGCCAGCGCCTGCTGGCCCGTTTCGGGGGACTGCGGGGCGTGAGCAACGCCAGCGTCGAAGAACTGGCCAGTGTCGAAGGCGTCTCGTTCGAGCTGGCCGAGCGCATTTACCGACACCTTCATTGATTCGTTGCACTCTTGTGCAGATTTACCCGCGCCCCCTGTTAGCATTCGCCCCATGCCACTGAACCTTCCCATCCTGCTGACCTGGCTGCGGATCCTGATGATCCCGCTGCTGATCGGCTTGTACTTCATCCCGGAAAGCATTCTTCCGGCAACCCTGCGCGACCAGCTCGCGGCGGTTGGCTTCGTCTTCGCCGGCCTGACCGACTGGTTCGACGGCTGGCTGGCCCGCCGCTGGAACCAGACCTCGTCCTTCGGCGCCTTCCTCGACCCCGTGGCCGACAAGCTGATGGTGTGCGCCGCGCTGCTGGTGCTGCTGGAACTCGATCGCGTCGGCGCCCTGATCGCACTGGTGATCATCGGCCGTGAAATCACCATTTCGGCCTTGCGGGAATGGATGGCCACGCTGGGCGCGCGAGCCAGCGTGGCGGTGCATCGCCTGGGCAAGTTCAAGACCGCCGCGCAGATGGCCGCCATCCCGCTGCTGCTGCTGGACCAGCGCACGCTGGGCGGCTGGGTCGACGCCCACTTCTGGGGCCTGCGCCTGATCGAAGTCGCCGCCGTGCTGACGGTCTGGTCGATGCTGTACTACCTCAAGCAGGCGTATCCGATCATTCGGGAACGTAGTAAGTAAACCGCGCTTCGGCGCGGTTTTTTTTTGGCTCATCGCAGATTTGCGGGGCGACTCAAGGCGTGGCGGCGCCTACACAGGCTGGCTCAGCCGGGCCAGCGCCATCAGTTCGTCCCGGTCTTCCAGCGTGTTGGCGGGCAAGGTGTAGTAATTCAACGCCACCGTCTTTCCTTTGGACGAGTAGGTGAAACGTTGGCATCCGGCCGCCTCGAAGATGCGCTGGTTTGCCGGGGTGGCCTTGAAATAGAGCTGGTTGTCTTTGTCCAGCAACGCGAACATTAGTCCGTTCCGATAGATATCCACGCATCCGAACATGCGGCGTGTGTTCACGCCTTCGAGTGGGGCAAGCTGGTCCAGGATGAACGCGAGATATTCGGTGGAAATGGGCACGGTAATCGGGACTCGATGTAGGAAAGGCTGCGAGATGATCGCACTTTCTGAATTAGGTCGAGATTATCGGTGCAGGGATCTAACCGTTTCCCAAAAGCAGAATCGGGGTCGAATCGTTCCTACGCGTTCGATCGACCACCCGCGTCCATGGCAGCATTGTTTTCCATATCGTGAAAAGCCATGCGCCCGCATGAAATCCCCTCACTGCAATGCCGCATAACGCATTTCGCGGATGCGAATATCGTTTCTCATCGTGAAATTCTGACTCCAAGTCATTGATGGAAAAAGGAAAAAATTTCTTGTTGCCGCGCAGCAAGTCATGTCCTTCCGATCGCCTGCAGGCATAAGCTTTTTTCAACGGCGGTTTCTTTTCTCATCAGCACGGAGCACATCATGAATAACACGCGTGAAAAGCTTTGCCAGACCTTGCAGCAGGAATGGGCCGATGATCCGCGGTGGCGCGGCATCGAGCGGCGATATACCGCCGAGGACGTGATTCGCCTGCGCGGCTCGGTGACCACCGAACACACGCTGGCGCGTCGCGGTGCCGAGCGGCTGTGGCGACAAATGCACGAGCTGCCTTTCGTCAACGCCTTGGGCGCATTGACGGGCAACCAGGCCATGCAGCAGGTCAAGGCCGGTTTGCAGGCCATCTACCTGTCGGGCTGGCAGGTGGCGGGCGATGCCAATGCGGCGGGCGAGATGTACCCCGATCAGTCGCTGTACCCCGTTAATTCGGTGCCGCTGGTGGTTCGCCGCATCAACAACGCCTTGCAGCGCTGCGACCAGATCCAGTGGATGGAAGGCAAGGGGCCGGGCGATGAAGGCTACATCGATTACTTCGCCCCCATCGTGGCCGATGCCGAAGCCGGGTTCGGCGGCGTGCTCAACGCTTTCGAATTGATGAAGGCCATGATCGATGCGGGGGCAGGGGGCGTGCACTTCGAAGACCAACTCGCATCGGTCAAGAAGTGCGGCCACATGGGCGGCAAGGTGCTGGTGCCCACGCGCGAGGCGGTCGCCAAGCTCAACGCGGCGCGCCTGGCCGCCGACGTCTGCGGCGTGCCGACCGTGCTGATCGCGCGTACCGACGCCGAGGCCGCATCGCTGGTGACCAGCGATGTGGACGAGAACGACAAGCCGTTCCTGACCGGCGAGCGCACGGGCGAGGGCTTCTTCCACACGCGCCCGGGAATCGACCAAGCCATCTCGCGCGGCCTGGCTTATGCGCCGTACGCCGACCTGGTGTGGTGCGAGACCGGCAAGCCGGATCTGGCCTACGCCAAGGCCTTCGCGGAAGCGATTCACAAGCGCTTCCCGGGCAAGCCACTGGCCTACAACTGCTCGCCCTCGTTCAACTGGAAGCGCCACCTCGACGACGACACCATCGCACGCTTCCAGCGCGAATTGGGCGCCATGGGCTACCGCTTCCAGTTCATCACGCTGGCCGGCTTCCACAGCCTGAACCACGGCATGTTCGAACTCGCCCACGGTTATGCCCGCGAGCAGATGAAGGCCTTCGTCGCCTTGCAGGAAAAGGAGTTCGAAGCGGCCGAGCGAGGCTTCACGGCGGTGCGCCACCAGCGCGAGGTGGGCACGGGCTACTTTGATGCCGTGACGCAAACGGTGGAAGGCAGCCAAGCCGCCACGACGGCGTTGCATGGGTCGACCGAGAACGAGCAGTTCTTCGAAGGACAGCGTCGCGTGGCGTAAGTCTTTCAACCCGCGTACTGGGTCAGCGCCGCGCGCAGTTTGCGGGCGTTGTCCACGCCCTGATCCTGGTAGTTCGTGTTGAGCAGCACATGCGTTTCCGCCACGCGCTTGGCCAGGGCCGCGATCTGGCGGGCCAGCGCGTCGGCTTCTTCATCGTTGTATTCGTAGATGAACCGGCCCGACGAGGCCGCGATGCCTCGGCGGTTCCAGGCCGCCGCATTGCGCCCGTGCAGGCGGACCACCGCCAGGTCGTCGCGGGTGGTTTCCCAGACTCCTGGGACGCTGTTTTCTGCCCCTTGCGGGCTGTCCACCACGATGTTGACTGCACCCAGTTCGCGTTCGAAGGCCAGGGTCGCCTGCGCCTGCGTGCCACGAAACCAGCTCTGATGGCGGAATTCGACGGCGGTGGCGACGCCCTCCAGGCGCTGCACGCAGTCCGCCACCCGGTCGTGTCCTTGCCGATCGGCATGCACCCACGGTGCGAACTGGCAGACCACGGCGCCCAGCTTGCCGCTTGCACGTAGCGGTTCGATGCCCAGCGTGAAGCGGTGCCACAGCTCGTCGCGCAGCTCGTCGGGCAAGTGCCGGTCGTAGATCGTCGCCTCGTCCGACGCGTCCAGTTCGCGGCGGATGTCGGCGGGCAGGGCAGCGGCAGGGGCGCCATGTCCGGTGAACAATCGGAACGCCTTGATGTCGAACCTGAAGTCTGCGGGCGTGCGTTCGCTCCAGGCCCAGGCGCGTGCCGGGTCGGGCAGGGCGTAGTAGCTGGAATCGACCTCGGTGACCGGGAACTGCGTGGCGTAGTAGCGCAGCCGCGCTTCAGGGGTATTCACCTCGGGCGGATAGAAGCGCCCGCACGCGATCAGCGTCGGGTCGGTCCAGGAGGCGGTGCCGGTGGAAATGGCCATGCAGCAGTGTAGTGCCTGCCATGGGCCCGACCTGCGTTATCGTCACAACGTGGCGATTGCCGCGATGTTCATTCTATTTGCAGGTTCATGCAGGATTCTCTCGCTTCTTCCGACGCCGACGGCCAGCACGACATGCTTGCCGACCTCAACCCCGACCAACGTCAGGCCGTGCTGCACGGCGTGCTGGCCAACGGGGCGCCGGGCGGCCCCTTGCTCATCATCGCCGGGGCGGGCTCGGGCAAGACCAATACGCTCGCGCATCGCGTCGCGCACCTCATCGTCAACGGTGCCGATCCGCATCGCATCATGATGCTGACGTTCTCGCGCCGTGCTGCCGTGGAAATGGACCGGCGCGTCGGCCAAGTACTGCGCAAGGTGATGAAGCTGTCGGGCACGCAGGCGCCGCCGTCCTTGCCGTGGTCGGGCACCTTCCACGCGCTGGGCGCGCGGTTGTTGCGCGACTATGCGCCGCACATCGGTCTGGCCGAAGACTTCACCATCCACGATCGCGGCGATGCCGAAGACCTGATGGGCATCGCCCGTCATGACCTGGGCCTGTCGGCGACCGAAAAGCGTTTTCCGCTAAAGGCGACCTGCCTGGCGATCTACTCGCGGGTGGTGAACAGCCAGGCGCCCTTGCAGGAGGTGCTGGACCAGCATTTTCCGTGGTGTGCCGCGTGGCACGAGGAACTGCGCGGGCTGTTTGCCCGTTATGTGGACGCCAAGCAGGCCCAGCACGCGCTGGACTACGACGACCTGCTGGTCTACTGGCATGAAATGGTCCAGGTGCCGGAACTGGCCGCCGCCATTGCCGAGCGCTTCGACCACATCCTGATCGACGAGTACCAGGACACCAATCGCCTGCAGGCGGCCATCCTGCTGTCGGTCAAGCCCGATGGCACGGGGCTGACGGTGGTGGGGGACGATGCCCAGTCGATCTACTCGTTCCGCGCGGCGACCGTGCGCAACATCCTCGATTTTCCAGGGCAGTTTCCGCGTCCGGCCGATGTGATCACGCTGGATCGCAACTATCGGTCGACCCAGCCTATCCTGGATGCGTCCAACGCCGTCATTGCGTTGTCGCCCGAACGCTATGCCAAGGCCTTGTGGACCGACCGCAGCTCGGACGCCAAGCCGAAGCTGGTGACGGTCAGCGACGAAGTCGGGCAGGCCCGCTGGGTGGCAGACCAGGTGCTGTCGCAACGCGAGACCGGCATGAGCCTCAAGTCGCAGGCGGTGCTGTTCCGGGCCGGTCACCACAGCGCCAACCTGGAACTCGAGCTGACCCGGCGCAACATTCCGTTCGTGAAGTTCGGCGGCTTGAAGTTCCTGGAAGCCGCGCACGTGAAGGACGTGCTGTCGCTGCTGCGCTGGGCGCAGAACCCGCGCAGCCGCCTGGCGGGCTTTCGCGTGGCGCAGTTGGTGCCCGGTGTCGGCCCTGCCACCGCTGGCCGCCTGCTCGACGCCATGGAGGCCAGCACCGAACCCACCCAGACCCTGCGCGAGTTCGGCTTTTCGGGCAGCAAGGGCGAAGACTGGCAGGGCATGGTCGAGGCCTTCGCCATCCTGCGCCGGCCGGACGCTACGTGGCCGGCCGACATGGACGCGGTGATGGACTGGTACACGCCGCAGCTCGAACGCCTGTTCGAAGATGCGCCGGTGCGTCAGGGCGACCTCGAACAGTTGTCGCGCATCGCCTGCAACTACGGCTCGCGCGAACAATTCCTGACCGAGCTGACGCTTGACCCGCCTGACGCCACCAGCGACGAATCCGGCGTGCCGCTGCGCGACGAGGACTACCTGATCCTGTCGACCATCCATTCGGCCAAGGGGCAGGAATGGAAGGCGGTGTACGTGTTGAACGTGGTGGACGGCTGCATTCCCTCGGACATGGCGACCGGCACGGCGGCCGAGATCGAAGAAGAACGCCGGCTGCTGTACGTCGCCATGACGCGGGCCAAGCAGACGCTGCAACTGGTCGTGCCGCAGCGGTTCTATGTACATCAGCAAGTGGGGCGTGGCGACCGGCATGTGTATGCGTCGCGCAGCCGCTTCATCCCCGATCAGGTGGCCAAGCTGTTCGAGGCGCTGCCCAAGCGGCCGCCTCCCGGCGAGCCGATTTTGGGGCCGGTGTCGCCGTCATTGCCCCGTGTCGATATTGGCAATCGTTTGCGTGGGCGCTGGGGGTGATCGGCAGTTGGCCTGTGTTCGGGCAGGCCGGACGGTTCTACCGCCGAGAAGGCACTTTGAATGCCTCGCAAGTCGCTATCTGTGGCGCAGACGGGTATTGCCGTATCACTCGCCGCGCAGCCGCGCCAGCCACTGGTCGCCGAACAGGCTGATCGTCACCCCGACCGCCATGACGGCGATGCCCGCCAGCCGCAGCGGCGTCAGTGCTCGCTGAGCCGTGCCCAGCCAGCCGTTGTGGTCGAGCAGGGCCGATCCGATCAACTGACCTGCGATGACCAGCGCGATCATGTTGACCAGTCCGATGCGCGGCACCAGGTACACCGTGGCCGCCACCCCCAGCGCGCCCAGCAGCCCGCCCGCATAGCGCCAGGCCGGCTGTCCCGGCAATGCCGACCACGCCGCGCCCAGTCCGCCGCGCATGAGCAGAAAGCACGCAAGGATCAGGGTGCCGCCCACGAACGAGACGAAGACCGCCGCGACCGTGTCATTCGACAGCCCCGCTGCCAGGCGGCTGTTGACGGCTGCCTGCATCGACAGGATGACGCCCGCGACGAAGGCGATGGCGAACCACAGGAAGGTCATGGTGGGGGTCCAGAGTTGAGCCAAGGATGGCCAGCAGGAAAAGCAAGAACCGATCCGCCCTGATTCAGGCCGGGTCGGGCGGCAGACCGTGCCCGCTTCCGAACACGTCCGCGCAGGTTTGCAGCCATGTGCGGGCGGCGTGTGACAAATAGCGGTCGCGTACCCGGACGTGGCCGATCTCCCACTGCACGCCTGGCCTCACCAGGCGGGCGCTGGCCACCTTGCCACGGCGCAGGCGCTCCACCAGCGGCGCTGGCAGCAAGGCTACCCCGAGTCCGGCCTGGGCCATCGACACCAGGAAGTCCCAGTGCGCGCTTTGCGCGGCGATGTGCGGCGCGATGCCGGCGTCGACAAAGGCCCTGCGCAGCCGTCGCGTGGTGGCGAAGTCGTCGGGCGGCAGCAATAGCGCGTGTTCGCGCAAGGACCGCAGGGCGAGCGTGGGGCGGCCCGCCCAGGCCACATCCAGCGGGCCGACGGCCACGATGGGATGGGTCGCAATGCGGTGGGCCACCAGGGGGCCATCGGGGTCGATGGGCAGCACCGTGGCCCCCAGTTCCAGTTCACCGTCGGCAACGCGGCGTTCGATGGCCGGGCCGGGCGCTTCCTGCAGGGTCAGCGCGATGTCGGGCCACTGGGCGCGAAAGGCCGTCACGACCGGCGCAAACAGCAGGTTGACCATGGGCGGCATGCCCACCGTCAGCCGTCCGCGCTTCAGGGACGTGGTCTGGTCGACTTCTTCGGCCAGCCCGCGCATGGCCGCCAGGATGTGCTGGGCGCGCGCGTAGACGACCTCGCCGGTGTCGGTGGGCACGGCCTTGGTGCCGCTGCGGATCAGCAAGGGCGTGCCCAGCTCCTGTTCCAGCTGCCGAACCATCTTGCTGACCGTCGACTGGGTGACGAACAGCGATTGCGCCGCACGCGTGAAGCTGGCGAGCCGGACGGTTTCGACGAAGTAGCGAAGGGCGCGGACATCCATGGCGACAGCAGCCTCACACGATGCGGGGTATGAAAAAAACGACTGGGTTCGATGATTTTAAGTCATCACATGAAGGCAGGGCGTCTTCCTATACTCGATGAACCGGTGTCCGTCAGAGGCGCCGTCACGAACAAGAGCGGCGTTCAGCCGCAGCCACGACCACGTCTGCCGGTACGGCAGCAGGAGATTCATCATGGAAGACCGCATCCGGCACGCCGGCCTGCGCGAGCGCATCATGTCGGCCGAAGCGGCCGCCGAATTGATCCATGACGGCATGACCGTCGGCATGAGCGGATTCACCCGTGCCGGCGACTGCAAGCGCGTGCCGCGTGCCCTGGCCGCCCGCGCTGCCAGCGAAACGCTGCGCATCGACCTGGTGACCGGCGCCTCGCTGGGCCACGACACCGACGCCTGCCTGACCCAGGCCGGCGTCCTGGCGCGCCGCCTGCCGTTCCAGGTCGACAACACGCTGCGCCGCGCGATCAACGCCGGCGAGGTCGCGTTCATCGACCATCATCTGTCGGACACGGGCGAGCAACTGCTGTCGGGTCACCTGCGTCCGGTGGACGTGGCCATCATCGAGGCCGCTGCCATTACCGAGACCGGCGCCATCGTGCCGACCATGTCGGTCGGCAACAGCGTGGTGTTCGCCCAGCAGGCGGGCACCATCATCATCGAATTGAATGCCGCCGTGCCGGTCGCTATCGAAGGCCTGCACGACATCTGCACGGCGGGCGCCGTCCCGGGGCGTGGCCCGTTGCCCCTGTTGACGGCGAGCGACCGCATCGGCGGCACGGCCATCGAGGTCGACCCCTCGCGCATCGCCGCCATCGTGCTGACCAACATCCCCGACAGCCCATCGGCCGCACTGCCGCCCGACGAGGACACGCGCGCCATCGCCCGCCACATCAACGATTTCCTGGCGGGTGAAGTCCAGGCCGGCAAGATGGGGCCGGCGCTGCTGCCGCTTCAGGTCGGTATCGGCACCATCGCCAATGCGGTGCTGCACGGCTTCCTGGAAGGCCCGTTCAAGGGCATGACCATGTATTCGGAGGTACTGCAGGACAGCGCCATCGAACTGCTGGACCAGGGCAAGCTGGCGTTCGCGTCGGCCTCGTCGATCACGGTGTCTTCGCCGGTTTATCGGCGCATCCTGGACAACATCGCCGACTACCGCGAACGCATCGTGCTGCGTCCGCAGGACATCAGCAACGCGCCCGAGCTGGTGCGCCGCCTGGGCGTCATCGCCATCAACACGGCGCTGGAATTCGACATGTACGGCAACGTCAATTCCACCCATGTCGGTGGCACGCACATGATGAACGGCATCGGCGGCTCGGGCGACTTCGCGCGCAACGCGCGGCTGGCGATCTTCGTCACCAAGTCGACGGCGCGCGATGGGGCGATTTCGAGCGTGGTGCCGATGGTGGCGCATACCGATCACACCGAACACGATGTCGACGTGCTGGTGACCGAGTGCGGTCTGGCGGACTTGCGTGGCCTGTCGCCGCGAGAGCGGGCACGGGCCGTGATCGACAATTGCGTGCACCCGAGCTATCGCGGCCTGCTCGAAGATTATTTCGAACGTGCCTGCACGCGCGGCGGACAGACGCCGCATCTGATCGAAGAAGCGTTCTCGTGGCACCAGCGCCATCGCGAAACCGGCACGATGCAGCCCGCGCAGGCCACTTTGCGGGTCGCCTGATCTTCGCGGGCAGTCAGGGCAGGGTGCCGGGTTCCCAGTAGGCCGGGTCGGCGTAGCTCGCACGCAGGTGGTCGAGCAACGCCCGCACCCGCGCTGGCGTGTGGCGGCGCTGCGGCATCACGGCATACACGCCGTTGGGGGCCGCAGCAAAGTCGTCGAGCACCGACACCAGCCGCCCTGCAGCCAGGTCGGCCGCGACCTCCCACCGCGACCGCCACGCCAGCCCCAGGCCGGCCAGCGCCCAGGCATGCAACACCGCGCCGTCGCTGCACGACAGCACGCCGCCCACGGGCACGGCCAGCGTCTTGCCCTGCACCCGGAACAGCCAACCGCGCCGCTGGCCGGTGTTGACCAATGCCAGGCACTGGTGCGCCGTCAGCTCGGCGGGTGAGACGGGTTCACCGTGCCGGGCCAGGTACCCAGGCGCGGCCACCACCACGCGGCGGTTGTCAGCCAGTCGCACGCCCACCAGGCTGGAGTCTTCCAGTTCGCCGACGCGGATGGCGCAGTCGTAGCCCTCGCCACGCAAATCCACCAAGCGGTCGCTCAGGTCCAGCGAGATGCTCAGGGCAGGATGCGCACGATGCAACGCGGGCATCAGCGGGGCGACGTGCAGGCGTCCGAACCCAGCCGGGGCACTGATGCGCAGCCGCCCGCGCGCAGCTGTGGCCGGGGCGGCCACGTCCTGCTCGGCCTGTTCGAGTTCTTCCAGAATGGCTTCGCTGCGGGCCAGAAAGCGCGTGCCCTCGTCGGTCAGCGTGATCTTGCGCGTGCTGCGGATCAGCAGCTTGGTGCCCAATCGGGCCTCCAGGGCATCGAGCCGACGGCCGATCAGCGCGGGCACGACCCCATGCAGGCGGGCCGTGGCCGACAGGCTGCCCAGCGTGGCCGTGTCCACGAAAGTGCGAAGCTGCACGAAGCGATCCATATCATCACTGGAAGTAAAAGCTGATGTGACTATCTTCGCATCATTTCCCGTGGCTGTCGGGCCTACACTCAAGGCTATCCGGCCACGTGCCCACGAACTTTCGATAGGAGATCCCATGAGCCTGGACCTGCCCGCTGGCGTTGCCATCAACGGCGCCGTTTCCGACGCCTTCGCCCAAATCCTGACGCCCGAGGCGCTGGCACTGGTTGCCACCCTGCATCGCAAGTTCGAGCCACGCCGCCAGGAACTGCTGGCCGCCCGTGCCGCACGGGCCAAGCGCCTGGACGCTGGCGAGCGCCCGGATTTCCTGGAAGAAACGCGCAGCGTGCGCGAAGGCGACTGGAAGATCGCGCCGTTGCCCGCCGACCTGCAATGCCGTCGCGTGGAAATCACCGGCCCGGTGGAACGCAAGATGGTCATCAACGCGCTGAACTCGGGCGCCGACAGCTACATGACCGACTACGAGGACTCCAACTCGCCTTCGTGGGACAACCAGATCAACGGCCAGATCAACCTGCGCGACGCCATCCGCCGCACCATTCGCCTCGAGCAGAACGGCAAGGTCTACACCCTGAACGACAAGGTGGCCGTGCTGCAGGTGCGTCCGCGTGGCTGGCACCTCGATGAAAAGCACGTCACCGTCGACGGCAAGCGGGTGTCGGGCGGCATCTTCGATTTCGCGCTGCACATGGTGCACAACGCCCGCGAACTGCTGTCGCGCGGCTCGGGCCCGTACTTCTACCTGCCCAAGATGGAAAGCCATCTGGAAGCCCGCCTGTGGAACGACATCTTCGTCGTCGCACAGGATGAAATCGGCATCCCGCAGGGCAGCGTCAAGGCTACGGTGCTGATCGAGACCGTGCTGGCAGCCTTCGAGATGGACGAGATCCTGTACGAACTGCGCGCGCACAGCGCGGGCCTGAATGCCGGCCGCTGGGACTACATCTTCAACTGCATCAAGAAGTTCAAGCTCGACCGCGACTTCTGCCTGGCCGACCGCGCCAAGGTCACCATGACCTCGCCGTTCATGCGAGCCTACGCGCTGCTGCTGCTCAAGACCTGCCATCGCCGCAACGCCCCGGCCATTGGCGGCATGAGCGCGCTGATCCCGATCAAGAACGACCCTGAGAAGAACGAGATCGCCATGGCCGGCATTCGTGGCGACAAGGCGCGCGACGCGACCGACGGCTACGACGGCGGCTGGGTGGCTCACCCGGGGCTGGTGTCGGTGGCCATGGAAGAATTCACCAAGGTGCTGGGCGATCGTCCCAACCAGATCGACAAGCAACGCCCGGACGTCAACGTCACGGCCAGCGACCTGCTGAACTTCCAGCCCGAGGCGCCGATCACCGAGCACGGTTTGCGCATGAACATCAACGTCGGCATCCATTACCTGGGCGCCTGGCTCGATGGCAACGGCTGCGTGCCGATCCACAACCTGATGGAAGACGCCGCCACCGCCGAGATCTCGCGTTCGCAGGTGTGGCAGTGGATCCGGTCGCCCAAGGGTGTGCTGGAAGACGGCCGCAAGGTGACCGAGGAGCTGGTGCGCGCGCTGGTGCCCGAAGAACTGGCGAAGGTGCAGGCAGTCGCGGGCAACAGCCCGGCCTACGTGCGGGCAGCGGAAATCTTCACCGACATGAGCACGCGTGACGACTTCGCGGAATTCCTGACCCTGCCGCTGTACGAGGAAATCTGAGCGGCAGTGGGTTGCAGAGCGTACCGAAGGCTGGTGCGCTCTGGCTCGGGCGACAAACTATCGCGCTGCGGTTTGCACCCTTTGCAGGCCGCGGGATTCGGGAGACGGGGCAACCTGTCTCCCGATTTTCATTTGATGGGCTTCATGCTCGCGCACGGGTCGGGCCGCGCTTCGCGCGCGACCGTTTCCACCCGATCGTAGGGCGGCAGGTCATGCGGGTGGCCCGGGCGAACGGGTTCGGCCTGCAACGGCGGTTCGAGGAAGGCCACCGCGTACGAGGACCGGTGGCCCAGCCACTGCGACACGCCGACGTCGCGGCGAACGTGGCCATTGCCGGCCAGCAGGACGACAGGGCGGTCGGGGTTCTCGATGAGGGCGTCGTTGATCACCTGTGCCATGACCGCGTCGCGAGCCGCCTGCGCGGTCGCCATGCCCGGTACCAGGCGCGCAGGCAGCATGCCGCAGTGCGACGCTTCGACTTCCCGGGCCTGGGCCGCCAGCAGGCTGCCCGGAATCGGTCGATCCAGACGCGCAGCGCGCAAGGTGGCGGCATCGAGGGCCGTCAGGCCCTGGCGCACCACGCTGCTGGCGTTCGCGCGCGAGAGGTTGCCGGCGCGAATGGGCAAGCCTTCACGCAACGCCAGATCGATCACCGGGCGATAGAAATCCCATTGCCAGCCCGCCTTGGCCCCCGACGCCGAGTCGATGACGCATTGCGCATCGCTGCAACGGCGCAAGGCGGCGTCCAGGTCGGACTGGCGGTAGCGGTCGAACTGCTCCATGACCAGCACCGGCCGCCATCCCGCGCTGACCGCCTGCGTCAGCGCCGCGCTGCGCGCGGCATGGCCCATGGCGTTGTCGTGCACCTCGCCCAGCAACACGATGCGGTGGCGCTGGATGCGGTCTGCCAGGGGCGTGGGTGGCTTGGTGACCGGCGCTGACGACGAACCGCAAGCCGTGAGCGCGAGCAGCGACCCGGCCGCCAGCCATCGGCGGCTGGCCGCGACCGACGCGTGCAGAGGGGCAAGGCGTGAGGGCGAGACGATCGGGGAATGACTCATTCGGGCATTCTAATGATGGGTCGTGTCCGTGGTGAGACGATGAAATCAAGGAAGCGCACATAGGTGCTTGCGCGGCGTCCTGGCTGGCGGACATCCCGAACGCTGTTTACTTGCCTTGGGACAGCCCATGGCAAGAACCACATCGTTTCGGGGATCGTGCCTTCAGGGTAAGGCTTGTACGTGCCAGCCGCCAGCACCGTTGTGTACCTGCACCGGCCAATCGTAGGCGCCGGCCAGGCGCTCGGGCTCGATGACGGACTCGACCGGGCCTTGGGCCACGATCAGGCCGCCCTGCATCAGCACGACGTAATCGGCCAACTGCGCGGCCTGCGTCAGATCGTGCAGCACGGTGACGATGGTGCGGCCCGCATCGCGCTCCTCGCGCAGCATGCGGCCCAGCAGGGCCAGATGCTTGAGGTCCAGGTGGTTCGCAGGTTCGTCCAGCAGCCAGATCGGCGCGTCCTGCACCACCAGCCGCGCCAGCGCCGCACGTTGGCGCTCGCCACCCGACAGCCGCCGCCAGGGGCAGTGCGCCAGGTCCTGCAGGGCGAATCGACGCAGCGCCGCGTCGATGCGGACCGGGTCTTCTTCGTGCTGCCGTCCCCACGCGCCCAGCGCCGGGCGGCGTCCCAAGGCAACGTAGCCGCGAAGCGTCAGGGGAAGATCCGCAGGGGGGAACTGCGACATCCAGGCAATCAGGCGTGCCCGGTCCTGGCGAGCGGTGTCGGAAAGGGCGACGCCATCGAGCAAGGCTGCGCCAGCCGTGGGCGTGCGCAGGCCGGCCATCACACGCAGCAAGGTGCTTTTGCCTGCACCATTCGGGCCGATCAAGGTCGTGATGTGCCCAGCCGGCACCTGCAGGTCGACGCCATGCAGCAACTGTGCATCGCGTACGCGCACGCCCACGTCGGCCAAGGTTAGGGAATGAAACGCCTGGCTCACGCATCACCCCGCGCACGCCGTCGCAGCAGCCACAGGAAGAACACCGGACCGGCCAGGCCAGCCAGCAGGCCCACTGGCAGGTCCAGCGGATAGACCACGCTGCGTGCCAGCGTGTCCAGCAACAGGATCAACATCGCGCCCGCCACGGCGGACACGACGATCAATTGGCGCCGGCTTCCTTGCAGGACCAGCGCGCAGGCATTGGGCACCATCATCCCGACGAAGGGCACGATGCCGCCGATGGACACCGCGGCGCCCACCGCCAGCGAGGCGCCGATGGCAGTCAGCAGGCGCACGCGTCCGACATGCACGCCCAAGGCGCGGGCGTCTTCGTCGCCCAGCAGCATGCAGTCCAGCTCCCGGCCCAGCAGGCAGAGCAGGCCAATGCCGACGGCGGCGGTGGCATAGGCGGCGCCGAGCGGCGCGCCGATGCTGTTGCCAAGGTGCCCGGCGAGCCAGGTCATGGCGGCACGCAGCGCCAGGTCGTCGGACATGAACATCAGCAGGCCGGTGATCGCCGCCGTGAAGCTGCCCAGCATGATGCCGAGCAACAGCAGGCCGATCTCCCCGGCACCGACCAGGCGAACCAGCACCAGCAGCAGGCCGGTGGCGGCCAGTCCGCCCAGGAAGGCAGCCAATGGCAAGCCGACGCCGGTCAGCCCCAGCGCCATGACCGCAACGGCCGCCAGGCCCGCGCCGCTGGAGGTGCCGATCAGCGAGGGCTCGGCCAGCGGATTACGGAACAAAGCCTGCAGCGCTGCGCCCGCGGCGGCGAGCGTGGCACCCACCAGCATGGCGGCCAGCGAGCGCGGCACCCGCAGGCCGACCACCAGCGGATCATTCAGATCAGGCCACTGCCAGGTCGACCCCTGTACGCCCAGGCTCAGCCAGAACGTCGCCAGCAGCAAGGCCGCAGCGGCCACCGCGTAGCCGCCATGGCGTTTGATGGGCGCAAGATGGGTCAAGGTGAGGGTGCCGGTCGCGGGCATCGGTGGTCAGAGCCTGTCGTGCAGCGCGTCGACGATGCGCGGGCTGTCGAGGTTGACGGTGAAGTAGTCCTGTACGACCACCTCGAACACGCGCCCTTGCTTGCCGGCAGGCGTGGCGGCGATGTCCGGGCGTGCCTTGAACGCAGGCAGCCCGCCGTAGACCGCGCGGTTGTGTTCGCCCACCAGGATCACGTCGGGTGCCAGCGCGGCAATCGCTTCCGGGTTCAGCGGCTTGTTGCCGTCGACCTCGGCCGCGGCATTGACGCCGCCGGCCGACCGGATCAGCAAGTCGGACGGCGTGTTGCGGCCCGCCACGGTCTTGCCTTCATAGGTGATCAGCACCCGGGTCGGGCGATCGCCTCGCGGTGCGCGCGGCTTCATGCCGGCTTCCCATTGTGCTGCCAGCTTCTCGCCCTCGGCCGTGGCACCCAGCAGGCGGGCGGTGTCGCGGACCACCTTGCCGTAGGTGCTGCCATCCACGCTGTCGGTCAGCAGGACGGTGCGCAGCCCCAGCTTTTCCAACTGCTTGTAGATGCCGGGCGGTTGGGCCAGCGGCGTGCCCAGCACCAGTGTCGGCGACAGGCGGGCGATCGGCTCGGCCGACAGCGAACGCGAGCTGCCGATGTCGGTGGCATGCGCCAGTTCGGGCTGGCGGCTGGCGCGGTCGCGTCCCACCACGTCCTGGGCGCGGCCCAGGGCGGTGACGATCTCGGCGACGTCCGAACTCAGTACCACCAGCCGCTCCGCAGCCGATGCCGGCGTCACACAAGCAGCCGTGGCCAGCAGCGCTGCCGCCAGCAAGGTGCGGGAACGGTGTGCCTTATGCATGGGCTGCCTCGTTGCGCGGTGCGCCCGGTTCGATGTCCATCAGCGTCGCGGCCAGGCGGGTCCAGTCCGCCAGTTCCGGGATGCCCGGCTTGCGCTCGCCGAAGCACTGCATGACGAGTTCGCCGTGCGCATCGAAGCACTCCAGCGAGGTGACGATGCCGTCACAGGTGGGCTTGCGCACGATCCACGCCTGCGCAAACAGCGGCATGCGCAAGTGCAGGTTGAAGCCGGGGTCCATGACGTTGAGCCAGTCGTCCATGCGGACGATGCGCTTCACGGGGCCGGTATGGATCTGCACGCAACCCGGATTGTTCACGAACACCATGATGGACAGCCCACTTGCGGCCGCCTGGTCGAGCAGGGCGTCGACCGCGGCCACGCCGACTTCGCGCGTGTGATCGCGTGGCGCCAGACGCAGCGCCTGGATACGCGTCAGCTTGTGCCGGCGGATCAGGCTGAAGAAGTCGTGCGTGTCCTGCAGGGCCAGCCATTCGGAGCGGAAGGCCACCACATCGACTTCGTCGTCGGACAGGGGCACAGCCGGCACGGCACGCGGGGTGGTCACGACCTGGCCGCTGCCCGCGGCACCCGCAGCAAAACGGGCCACCAATGCGTCGTAGGCGGCGCGGTCGCTCTGGTCGGTCAGGAAGACCTTGTGCACGGCCACGCCTTGGGCATCGAACCACTGCAGGCTGGGACGCTCGCCCGCGACGGCGAATCCGTGGGCCCAGCGGGTCAGGAAGAAACGCAGGTCGATGTCGGGGTTGAGCGCGAGGCCCATGCCGCCTTCGATCTGCACGTTGTCGTAGAGGCCGGTCTTTTCGTGCACGGCGGCTTCGTTGCGCGTCAGCGCCATCACCGGGCCCAGCGCGATCAGCGCACCCAACTGGTCTGCCCAGGCCGGTTGCAGCGGCGTGGTGGCCGGGTCGCTGGCAACCAGTTCGGCTTCGCTGACCTGCAGGGCGGTGGCGGCGTCACGCATGCGCAGGCGGGGCTGCTCGGCCTTCAAGGCCTGGTACCGATTCCACAAAGGATTCATGACATGCTCCGATAAGCGGGGCGCATGCCGCGCCCCGCAACATACTTAGAATTGCCAGGCAACCGTGGCGCGCAGATTGCGGCCCGGCAGGCTGTAGAAGTCACGCGTGGCGCTGGTGCCCGACAGCGCGGTGGTCTGCGCATCGGTGCCGTTCCAGTACTTGCGGTCGAACAGGTTGTACAGACCGACCGTGACGCGTACGTCACGGGTCGGCAGCCACCATGCGCTCAGATCCACGACACCATAGCCGGGGGCCTGGAAGGCATTGGGCAGCGAGGTCTTGTTCTTGGCGCGTGCGGCGGTCAGGCGAGCCAGGGCGCCCCACTGGTCGGCGCTGTAGCGCAGCGCCACCGACATCTTGGCCGAGGGCACCGAATCCAGCCAGCCATCGCTGCTTTCGTTCTGGCCCTGCATCCATGCGACGAAACCTTCCAGGCGCCAGTTCGGGTTCAGCGCCATGTGGCCCGCCAGTTCCGTGCCGTAGATGCGCGCGCGCTCGACGTTGCGATACTGGAAGACCGAGCCGAAGCCGGGCAGGAAGACCGGATCGCTGTTCTGCAGCGAAGCCATCTCGATGAAATTGCGGTAGTGGGTGTCGAACACCGTCACCGTACCGCCCAGGTCCTGGGTGCCCAATCGTGCGCCGAGGTCCAGGCCACGGCTGGTTTCGGGCTTCAGGCCACCGTTCGGGACCAGGGTGTAATTGGTGCCATTGGTGAATTGCCCGTTGACTTCCAGCACGCTGGGCGCGCGGAAACCGTAGGCGTACTGGGCGAACAGGCTGGCCTGGTCCGACAGCAGCCAGTTGGCCGCCAGCTTGGGCGACAGGCGCGAATCCTCCTGCGCGGCTGGCACCGAGCCGTTACCCGCAGCGATCTGGCCCGCCAGCACCGAATCGACCTCGGGCGCGATCTTGTAGCGGTCGTAGCGCAGGCCCGGCGTCAGGGTGAAAGCGCCGTTGGCGAAGCCGATTTCGTTGTCGGCGAAGATGCCCCACTGGCGGTTCTTGGTCGTGGGCAGGGTGCGGACGTTCACCACCGACGTGCGCGGGAAGCCGGCGGCGAACTCTTCCGTGTCGCTCTGCCACCATTCGCCGCCGATGATCCAGTTCTGCGTGACTGCACCGCCGAAGCGCTTGGTGAAGTGGCCCGAGGTGCCGACCAGCGACTGTTCGTACTGGCCGTCACGCTCGTAGTGTGGTGCATTGCCCCGGACTTCGAAGCGCTGTTGCGAGCTGTCCAGCTTCTGGTGATACAGACGGGCCGATGCCGTGTCCACCACGCCGCGTCCGCCGGGGGCGGCATAGTCGTACTCGACCGACACGCGCTTGCGGGTCTGTTCGTCACGCGCGTAGGAATCCAGCACGCGACCCGCGGCAGTCGAGGTCGGCACGGCGCGCAGGCTCAGCAGATTGGTGTCGACTTCGTGGCGGAAGTATTCCGCCGTCAGGCCCAGGCGATGACCGCCGTCGAAACGCTGCTGCAGCTTGGCCAGCACGTTGCGGCGCTCGGTGTCCTGCGGGTCGGCCACGGTGCGGCGGCTGTCGGGCGTGTCGATCGAGCCGCCGGTTTCGGTTTCGTGGCCCTTGCGGCCGCCGACCTGCACCAGCCATGAGGTACCCGCATCCGAGCGGCCCGCGACGGCGGCGCGCAACCCCGTGCTGTTGTCGGTCGTATCGTGCCCGCCGGTGACCCGGCCGCCTATATAGGCACCGTCGCGCAGCAGGTCTTCGGGGTTCAGCGTACGCAGACCGACGATGCCGGCCAGTGCCGACGAGCCGTACAGCGTGGAGCCCGGGCCGCGCACGATGTCGATGGACGACAGCGAGTCGAAGTCGACCAAATCTTGGCCGACGCGACTGTCGCGTCCCTGGAATTCGAAGGTGTCGGGCAAGCGGATGCCGTCGACCAGGGTCAGCACCCGGTTGCCTTGCAGGCCACGGATGTTGATGTTGGTGAAGCCGTAGCGGCCGTTGCGGCTGATGTCCACGCCGGGAACCAGCTTGCCCAGCTCGCGATAGTCATCGGCCTGCGCTTCGTCGAGTTGCTCGCGCGAGGTGGTGCTGACCGACGGGGGCAGTTCTTCGATGCTGCGCTCGGTGCGGGTGGCCGTCACGCTGACCGGCGCCAGTTGCGTCGGCGTCGCCGTGGTCTGGGCCACCGCGGCGGCGGCGGGCAGGCCGGCGAGAACGCAAACCAGGGCGCGCAGCCGGAAGGGCGGGCGGGAAAAGGGGGAGTCGTGCAGGGTCGTCATGGGCGTCGGCCAGCGGAAAGTCCGTGGGCCGCCCGCTGCGCGGATCAGCGCAGGCCGGGCGGGGTACAGGACGCCGCCGCTTGCCGGAGGCTGACGGGGAGGGAATTGGGCAAGAAAGTCACGTCACAGCGCAGAATGAGCAGGAAGGTCGGTATTAAAAACGACAATCGTTCTCATTAGCAATATGTGAGAAATATTTCTTTCTTTCTTGCGATGAATGACGGGGTAGGGTCGCCAGAATGTTGCAATTGTGCGGCGTCGGGTTGTCCCGTTGACGCAGCCGCGCCGTCCTCCGGTACATTACCTGCTGACAAGCGCCTGTCCGCCGCCGTGCCGGCGTTTTCACTGCTCCCAGCCCCTATGACGACCCCCATCCTTCCTCCAAGCGCCATGGCGATGCTGCGCCGTGTGCCTGCGTCGGTTTCGATCGCCGCTGCGTTCGCGCGCGCGAAGATGTTCATCAAGGAGTGCACGGGGATCGGGCTCAAGCCCCTGGATCACCTGGACGAGGCCCTGGCCATGTGCCGCGTGCGCCAGTTGCGCAATCCCAGGGCACAGGTCTTCGCGTCGATCGAAAACCAGTTGCACTACCTGCGGGACGTGGTGTCCGAAACGGAAACCGACCGGGGCCGCCTGCGCAACATTGCGCTGGGCCAGTACGCGGGCGCGCATCTCGACGATATCGATCCGCCGTTCGGCCGGGCCTTGAACAATGCCTCGCGCATCGCCGAGTGCCTGGCGGTGGGGTGCAACCTGGAATCGCTGCGGCTGCGCCGCGCCAGCCGTCGCCCGCGCTGAGGTCGCGAGGACGGCATCCACCTGATGCGCTAGCCACTGCTGTTCGAAGGCAGCTTGGTGGTGCGCCGTTCGACAGTGGGCCAGCGAAGCGCTGGCCCCTGTGGCGTCAGGCCTGGAGGTTCTCCAGCGAATCCTGGACGCCCAGCCACTCTTCTTCCACCGTTCCCAGTGTCTTGAGCAGTTCGCCATGCTCGGCCAGCACGCGCCGGCATTCGTCGCGGCGGGCATCTTCGTACAGCCCCGGGTCGGCGATCAGCGCGTCGAGTTCCTGCTTGCGCGCTTCGTGCGTCGCCATCTGCTTTTCCAGCTGCTTCAGGCGCGTTTCCAAGGGCTTGCGCAACACCGACAGGCGCTGCCGCGTTTCGGCTTCCTGGCGGCGCTGAGCCTTGCGGTCGGGTTCGGCATCCGCGCCCGCCGCTGCGCCGGCACTCGACACCGCGGCAGAGGCAGCCGTCCGCGTGGCCAGCCAATCCCGATAATCCTCCAGGTCGCCATCGAAGGCCTGAACCCCGCCGTCGGCCACGATCCAGAAGCTGTCGACGGTGGTGCGCAGCAGATGCCGGTCGTGCGACACCAGCAGCATGGTGCCTTCGAACTCGGTCAGCGCTTCGGTCAGGGCCTCGCGCGTTTCCACGTCCAGGTGGTTGCTGGGCTCGTCGAGCAGCAGCAGATTGGGTTTCTTCCAGACGATCAGGGCCAGCGCCAGGCGAGCCTTCTCACCGCCCGACATGGGGCGAACCGGCGAGGTCACGAAGTCGCCCGAGAAGCCGAAACCGCCCAGGTAATTGCGCAGTTCCTGCTCGCGCGTGTCCGGCGCAATGCGGGCCAGGTGCAGCAGCGGCGTGGCATCCAGATCCAGGATGTCGAGCTGGTGCTGGGCGAAGTAGCCCACTTCCAGACCGCGTGCCGCCTTGCGGGCTCCGTGCAGCGGCGCCAGTTCATCGGCCAGCGTCTTGACCAGCGTACTCTTGCCCGCGCCGTTGGCGCCCAGGATGCCGATGCGTGCACCCGCGCGAACCGACAGATCGACGCCGCGCAGAATGGGCGACTCGCCATACCCCGCGCTGACCTTGTCCAGCGACAGCAGCGGGTCGGGCATGTAGGTGGGCGAGGGGATGCGGATGTGAATGCTGGACGCTGCGCGCAGCGGCGCCAGCACCTCCATCCGCGCCAGCGCCTTGACGCGGCTCTGCGCCTGCTTGGCCTTGGTCGCCTTGGCCTTGAAGCGGTCGATGAAGCTCTGCAGATGCGCCGTTACCCGGGCCTGCCGGTCGATGGCGATCTGGGCCTGGCGCATGCGCTCGGCACGTTGCGTGACGAAATCTTCGTAGCCGCCCTTGTAGCGGATCAGCTTGCCGTCGTCGAAGTGCAGAATCGTGCGTGCCACGGTATCCAGGAATTCCGTGTCGTGCGAGATTACCATCACCGTGCCCGGATAGCTGGCCAGCCAGCGTTCCAGCCACAGCATGGCGTCCAGGTCCAAGTGGTTCGTGGGTTCGTCGAGCAGCAGCAGGTCCGACGGCGCCATCAGCGCGCGGGCCAGGTTCAGGCGCATGCGCCAGCCGCCCGAGAAGCTCGCCACCGGCTGCGTGAATTCCCTTTCCGAGAAACCCAGGCCGACCAGCAGTTGCTCGGCGCGCGATTGAGCGGTGAACACCCCGGCGTCGAATAACTCGGCTTCCAGCTCTGCCAGACGCGTGCCGTCGCGCTCGGCGTCGATGGCGTCGCGCGCCGCCTGCAACGAACGCAGGTGGCCGTCGCCGTCGATGACGAAATCGCGCGCCGCGCGATCGGTGTCGTCGATTTCCTGCGCGATGCTGGCAATGCGCCAGGTCGCAGGCAGGTCGACGGTACCCGAATCGGCGTCCAGCTTGCCAGTCAGCAGGGCGAAGAGGGTAGACTTGCCCGCGCCATTGGGGCCAACGATGCCCACCCGTTCACCCGGGTGGACGACGAATTCGGCACCGTCGAGCAGTACCTTGGTCCCGCGGCGCAGGGTCAAGCCAGAAACACGAATCACGACTGGATCATTCCCAGGAAAAACAGGATGGGGGTGGCGTCAGGCCAACTGGCTGCGATGCAGCAGCAGCACCTGATCGTCGCCCGCCGACGTCGGCAACCACACGGGGTCGAGGTCGGGGAAGGCGCGCTCGAAGAACGGACGCTCGTTGCCGATCTCCAGCACCAGGATGCCGTCGTCGGTCAGGAAGCGCGGCACGTCGCGCAGCAGGACGCGGATCAGGTCCATGCCGTCTTCGCCGCCAGCCAGCGCCATGTCGGGCTCGTGCCGGTACTCGTTGGGCAACTGCGCCATCGACCCGGCGTTCACGTAGGGGGGATTGCACAGGATGACGTCGTACCGGGCAGCCGGTAGCGCGGCGAACAGATCGCTGCGGTGCAGGTGCAAACGGTCGGTCAGTTCATAGTCGGCAACGTTCTGCGTGGCCACGGCCAGCGCGTCTTCCGACAAGTCCACGGCATCTACCTGGGCAGACGGGAAGGCCTGCGCGGCCAGAATGGCCAGGCAGCCCGATCCGGTGCACATGTCCAGCGCCCGCGTCACGTTCTCGCCGTCGCCCAGCCAGGGCGACAAGCCCTCGACTTCCAGCAGTTCAGCAATGAACGAGCGCGGAATGATGACGCGCGGATCGACGCGGAAGCGACGGCCCATCAGCCAGGCTTCGCCCGTCAGGTAGGCGGCCGGGATGCGCTCATCGATGCGCCGGTTCATGAACGTCGCCAGGGTGCTGCGCTGTTCCTCGGTCAGTGTCTGGTCCAGATACGGATCGAGTTCGTGCGGCGGCAGGCCCATGGCGAACAGGGTCAGGTAGACCGCTTCGTCATAAGCGTCCAGGCTGCCGTGGCCGAAAAACACGTCGCTGTCCAACAGACGCGCTTCGACCGCGTCGATTGCCTGCGCGACAGTCAGCGGAGCTTCGCTCATTGCGATGCCTTCAACAGAGTCGCCACCGTGCGGCGATAGATGTTCTTCAGCGGTTCCAGCGCATCGATGGCGACGTGTTCGTCGACCTGATGGATGCTGGCGTTCAGCGGACCGAACTCCACCACCTGCGGGCAGATCCTGGCGATGAAGCGGCCGTCGGACGTGCCGCCCGTGGTCGACAACTCGGCCTCGACGCCCACTTCGTCGCGCACCGCCGCCACCAGCGCATCGCACAACGTGCCGCGCGGCGTCAGGAACGGGGCGCCGCCCTGGTTCCAGGCAATGCTGGTGTCCAGACCGTGCGACTGCAGGATGCCTTCGACGCGCGTGCGCAGCGACTCGGGCGTGCTGGCCGTCGAGAAGCGGAAATTGAAATCGATCACTGCCGTGCCGGGCACCACGTTGGTTGCGCCCGTGCCGGCATGGAAGTTGGAAATCTGGAAAGTCGTCGGCGGGAAATACTCGTTGCCCTGATCCCATTCGGTCCGGGTCAGCTCGGCAATCGCCGGCGCCACCAGGTGAATCGGGTTGCGCGCGAGGTGCGGGTAGGCCACGTGGCCTTGCAGACCCTTGACCACCAGCTTGCCCGACAGCGAGCCGCGACGACCGTTCTTCAAGGTATCGCCCAGCGTCTTCACCGAGGTGGGTTCGCCGACGATGCAATAGTCCAGCGCCTCGCCGCGTGCCTGCAGCGCTTCGCACACGGCAACCGTGCCGTCGGTGGCCGGGCCTTCCTCGTCGGAAGTCAGCAAAAGCGCGATCGACCCGGGCAGGTCGGGCTCGGCGGCAAGCAGTTCCTCGACCGCCACCACGAAAGCGGCGATCGAGGTCTTCATGTCGGCCGTGCCCCGGCCGTAAAGCTGGCCGTCACGTTGCGTGGGCGTGAAGGGATGGCTGGTCCATTGCTCGACCGGGCCTGTCGGCACCACATCGGTATGGCCGGCGAACACCACCAGCGGCGCCTCGGTGCCGCGGCGCAGCCACAGGTTCACCGTGTCGCCGCGCGCGATGGTTTCCGCCCGGAAACCCAGCGGCGCCAGGCGCGTTGCCAGCATTTCCTGGCAGCCTTCGTCGGCAGGCGTCACCGAAGGACGGCGGATCAGGTCTTCGACCAGGCTCAGGACAGCACTCATGCTTCACATTCCACGTTCATGACGATCAAAACTTCTTAGGCGCGCAGGAGGTCGTTGATGCTGGTCTTGGCACGCGTCTGCGCGTCCACGCGCTTGACGATCACGGCTGCGTACAGGCTGTGCGAACCGTCTGCCGACGGCAGGCTGCCCGGGACCACGACCGAACCCGACGGCACGCGACCAAAGGTGATTTCCTTGGTTTCGCGGTTGTAGATGCGGGTGCTCTGGCTGATGTACACGCCCATCGACAGCACCGAGTTCTCTTCGATCACCACGCCTTCGACCACTTCCGAACGTGCGCCGATGAAGCAGTTGTCTTCGATGATGGTCGGGTTGGCCTGCAGCGGCTCCAGCACGCCGCCGATGCCCACGCCGCCCGACAGGTGGACGTTCTTGCCGATCTGCGCAGCCGAACCCACGGTTGCCCAGGTGTCGACCATCGTGCCTTCATCGACGTAGGCGCCGATGTTCACGTACGACGGCATCAGCACCACGTTCTTGCCGATGAACGAACCACGGCGGGCAACAGCCGGTGCCACCACGCGGAAACCGCCGCGCTTGAAATCTTCTTCGGTGTACGACGCGAACTTGGTCGGCACCTTGTCGTAGAACTGCACCGGTGCGCCATCGCCGAAGCTCTGCACCACGTTGTTCTCCAGGCGGAACGACAGCAGCACGGCCTTCTTGATCCACTGGTGCGTGATCCACTCGCCCGTGCTCTTCTCGGCCACGCGCAGCGTGCCTTGGTCGAGGGCGTCGATGACGTGTGCCACGGCGTCGCGCACGGCAGCCGAAGCCGATGCCGGCGACAGGCTGGTGCGGTCTTCCCAGGCTTGTTCGATGGTTTGTTGCAGGTCTTGTTGGCTCATGGGGATTCCATCAGGGCAGGGGTCGGACGTGGATCGTCCCGAAGACGAATCGCACGATAACGGAAAAGCCCGCCGGTCTTGTCCAGGCCGGCGGGCGAAGATTGAATTCGCGCGTCAGCGCGCGCGAACGAAACGGGCGATGCGCTCGGCCGCTTCCACGCACTCGGCAAGCGGCGCCACCAAGGCAATGCGGATACGGCCCTGGCCCGGATTGCGGCCATCGTGCTCGCGGGCCAGATAGCTGCCCGGCAGCACCGTCACGGCTTCCGCCGCCAGCAGGTCGCGCGCGAAGGCCGCATCGTCGCCCGCCACGCCCGCCCACAGGTAGAACGACGCCAGCGGGCGCGTCACGTCCAGCACCGGCTGCAGAATGGGCAGCACCGCGTCGAACTTCTCTCGATACAGGCGGCGGTTCTCGACCACGTGGGCCTCATCGCGCCACGCCGCTTCGCTGGCCGCAGCCACCGTACCGCTCATCGCGCAGCCGTGATAAGTGCGATACAGCAGGAATTTCTTGATCAGCGCCGCATCGCCCGCCACGAAGCCAGAACGCATGCCGGGCACGTTCGACCGCTTCGACAGGCTGGAGAAGATCACCAGATTGCGGAAATCGGTACGGCCAAGCTTTTGCGCCGCTTCCAGCGCACCCAGCGGCGGCGTCGCCTCGTCCAAATAGATCTCGGAATAGCATTCGTCAGCCGCGATCACGAAACCGTATTGATCGGCCCGGGCGAACAACGCACGCCATTCCTCCAGATCCATCACATGCCCAGCCGGATTGCCCGGCGAGCAGGTATAGACCAGGCGCGTACGCTGCCACACGTCTGCCGGCACGCTGTCCCAATCGCAGCCGAAGGTACGCGACGGATCGTCGTTGACGAACGTAATGCGCGCACCCGCCAGCAACGCCGCGCCCTCGTAGATCTGATAAAACGGGTTCGGGCTAAGTACCACCTCGTCCGCATCGGGGTTCAACACCGTCTGCGCGAACGAGAACAGCGCCTCGCGCGAGCCCAGCACCGGCAGCACCTGCGACGCGGGGTCGATCGACGGCAGCGCATAGCGACGCTGCAGCCACTCTGCAATGGCAGTGCGCAGCGTCAGCGGCCCGATGGTCGCCGGATACCCCGACAGGCCACCCAGGCTGTCCACCACCGCCTGCGCAATGAAGGCCGGCGTCGGATGTTTGGGCTCACCGATCGACAGGTTCACCGGACGGCGATCGGCCGGCAGCGTCACACCGGCGTGCAGCGCGCGCAATTTTTCGAAAGGGTAGGGCTGGAGGGCGTCGAGGCGGGGATTCATCCCTGAATTGTAGCGCCGCCCCGCTAAAAATTCGCGGACAGCGTCCAACAACCGGCCCCGCGTCAGCTACAATCGACGATTCGCCGGGTTCCCACGGCAACCAGATGCAGCGAGACCGCATCACCGCACTGCGCCCGCAGTGCCGGGGTTGGCCAACCGGCGCGTGCGAGGGTGGCGAAATTGGTAGACGCACCAGGTTTAGGTCCTGACGCCGTAAAAGGTGTAGGGGTTCGAGTCCCCTCCCTCGCACCATAATTTCTCAATAAAATCAAAGGCTTACGGTTTTTGGTTGGTCGCGGTTTTGGGGTGGAATGGGGTGGTTTGGGCTACGGAATGACAGCTTTTTGCCAGCATTCCGCCGAACAGCGCCACCGCCTTTCCGCCCGCATCTTTTCTCGGTAGGTGCTTGCATCTCGCAGATTCAGTCGTGCGTCGCATCAATACAGACTAAAACAGGCAGCCAAGATCGAAGTCATCGATCTGCACATCGTCAAACTCCCTGAAGCCTGGATTCGTCTTGTTGCCGCGCCGCTGGGGCGTCGAGCGCAGCTTTAGATGGTCGACCGATTCAGGCGGTTAACCCGCGATTATGAGCGGTTACCTGAAACGCTCGCCGGGCTGCACTTCGTCGTGTTTGCCATGCTCATGCCTCACATCATGGTGCCCGGTGCAAGTTCATAACACGCTCTTGCCCGACCGGGTGGCGGAATACTCGTGTGACATTCCTGCTAATCTACGTAACAAAGCGTGAAAACCCAATGTGGTAGCGAGTACTGACATGGAGAAGGCGTAATGGACCCCACGTTTTATTGCTGGCCGGCTATTGGTGGCTACCTGAGCGGGAACCAAAGACATGACTAGGCTGGTCAAGCACAGTGCACCGGGACCGTATCTCGGATTTGCACTGCAGCCTGTCCGGCTGTGTTACTTCCTTCTTAGCAGTCCGCTGGATTCAAGCGTGTCGCTTGAGTTACTAGATGACGTTTCCGTCCATTATGCCGATGGGACCTTGCTCTTGGAGCAGTGCAAAAGCGCTTTGTCCCATAACGCTCTTTCTGATTGGTCAGAGGATTTCTGGAAGGCGTTGGCTAATTGGATCGAATTGATCGAGTTAGGCAAGGTGGATGCTGAAAAGACCTCGTTCCAGCTCTATGTGACCCCCCCGCGAACGGGGAAAGTCAGCTCGACCATGCACACTGCCAACGAGCCGTTGGCCATACATGCGCTGATCAAGGATGTCGAGAAACGACTGAGAGCGCGCGCTCAGCCACCCAAGTGCGCTGCGCATGTAGAAAGGTTCCTAGATGCATCTGAACCCTGCCGCGATGCGCTAATTGCAGGGTTCTCTGCGATCAGCGCTGACATGGATCCGATTGAGCCTTTACGAAAGCTTCTGGCTCCTGCGGTTCCGGTGACGTCAATCGACATCATCTGCCAGTCGGCGATCGGGATTGCTAAGCAATGGGCTGATCAACGTCTCCGCGAAGGTAGTGCAGCGCAAATTAGCGTCGCGGATTTCCGAAAAAATTTTCACGCCTTTATTCAGAGAAACAATCTTCCGGGCTATCTCCCCACATTCACTGCAGCGTTGAGTTCGACCGATGCACAGACAGTGTTGAAGAATCGGCCCATCTTCATCAGGCAGTTGCAGTTAGTGGAGGCAACGGAAGAACAGCAGCTTCGTGCCGCCAGCGACTTCATGCGTACTTCGGGCGACAAAGCGACATGGGCGGAGCAAGGGCTTAGAGCGGCTAACAAAACTAGGAACTTGCGCAGCGCGGCGAGGTCCATGAGTGGATGAAACGATCCCTGATCAGCCAGAAGCTTTGGCAAGACCTTGAGCCACTGGTGCCGGCGTCCAAGCCTTCGCCCAAGGGCGGCC
>JAAIGF010093213.1_pt1 | contig 49016 bp, 45 predicted proteins | sample 6487441 | NCBI WGS metagenome assembly JAAIGF01 (sample SAMN13974129, study PRJNA590717) | phyllosphere metagenome | biome: pepper field; feature: multiple bacterial spot infested pepper fields; material: pepper leaves; isolation source: leaves from pepper fields | host: Capsicum annuum ...
GAGATGACCGGCACGGTGCCGTCGTCGCGCAGCAGCACGGCGTTCTGCGTCGCGCCGAGGGCGGGGGTCACGACGACCGCGATGACGGCGGCGGCGACGAGGAGTCCGACCACGCTCATCGGCTGCGCGGTGCGCGTCGCGTTCGCGGCACGGCGCTGGTGGCGCAGGTGCACGGCGACGCTCGCCCCCACGATCACGAGGAGAAGGGATGCCGCGGCCACCGCGAGCACACTGGTGTGCGCCGGGACGACGAACAGCAGGGCGGTGACACCGAAGATCGTGACGAGACTCCCGCCGAGCACGAGGGCGGGAACGACGAGGCGTCCCGCCCAGAGGACCACGCCACCCCACGCGAGGGCGGCGAGTCCGAGGGCCACCAGGCCGATTCCGAGGCCGCTTGCGACGGCCCCGGAATCGGCGCGGGTGAGAGCGCCCGCACCGAGGGCGGCGGTGATCAGGCCGGCCCCCCAGGCGAACACGGAGGGCCACGACCGGACGAAGGTCGCAGCAGTCATACTCAGACCGCCGCGGTGCGGGAGACGTTGCGCTCGGTGCCGAGGCCGACACCCAGCAGCACGACGGCGCTGGCGAGGTGCAGGAAGTGGTCGGGCACGTTCAGGGCCAGGATGTTGGCGGGGCCCATCAGGAAGAAGCCGACGATACCGAGCAGCAGGTAGACGGCACCGACGGTGGTGTTGACACCCTTCGCCGCGCGGGCGTTCGCGAGGCCGGCGACGAGCAGGGCGCCACCGATCAGGAGGTGAGCGATGTTGTGCAGCGGGTTGACCTCGAAGATGCCGAGGAGCAGACCGCCCTCGTTCGAGATGAAGCCGACGCCGCCGGTCACGGCGAAGCCGAGCAGACCGACGAGCAGGTAGACGGCCCCGAAGATGGTGGCGACGAGGCGGTTGGGCGAAGAGCTCATGGTGAACCTCCCAGTGAGTTAGCAGCGACCTCGTGGCCGCCTTCCTCACATCTTCGGAGACAATGGGTGGTTCGGATTGGCCTTTGCTTCGCCGTGCGTTCTCCGGTAAAAGCTGTCGCACGAATTCCTGAGCCCGGAAACGACAGAAGGCCCCCGAGTACTCTCCGAGGCCCTCCGCAACAGATGCCACCATACGGAGCGACCGGATGCCTCCCGAGGGGATTGCATTTCACACGCTGTTCACGTACCCCTGCTCTGCCACTATCGGCTCATGACGTTCGAAACGACTCTGCTGCAGATGGGCAACAACACCGGCATCGAGGTTCCGGCCGAGGTCGTCGAGGAACTGGGCGGCGGAAAGCGCGCCGCCGTCATCGTCGACGTCAACGGCTATGTGTTCTCGAGCACTCTCGGCGCCATGGCCGGGAAGACCCTCATTCCGTTCTCGGCCGACAAGCGCGCCGCGACCGGTCTTTCCGGTGGGGATGCCATCACCGTCGACCTGAAGCTCGACACCGCCCCGCGCACGGTCGAGGTGCCCGATGACCTCGCCGCGGCTCTCGCCGAGGCGGGCGTGCGGGCCGCTTTCGACGCCCTCGCGCCGAGCGTGCGCAAGGCGCACGTGACGAACGTCGAAGGGGCGAAGGCGGCCGAGACCCGGGCTCGTCGCATCGAGGCGATCGTCGCCAAGCTCGTGTAGTCCGACCGGCTCGTCGGAACCTCCCGACCGATAACCTGGAGCGGGAGGATCTCGTGGGCCGCACAAAGGATGCCATTGCCGAGGGGCTGTCGATCGCGACGGCGGCGGCGCGGCTCACCGTGCGCAATCGGATCCTCGTCGAGACGATCGCCCGCGGTGGCCACTTCGACAGCGAGGTGTTCGCGGACTTCGCCCGCGCCACTCTCCGCGCCCTCGCCGACGAGCAGGACCAGGCCGCAGAACGGGTGACGAACCAGCGCAAGCGCGCGTGGGGGCGCTTCTCCGACTCGTCGGGTACCCACGACTACCGCGACCGCGACACCCGTAACCTGCGCCGTCGCGCCAACCAGTCGCGCGGTGTCGCGAAAGAACTGCGCGCCCTCGCCGACGACGCGACGCGGGTGAACGCGCTCGTCGCCGACGCCCGCATGGCCGCGTGGGGCGACGTCGAGGCCAACCTGAGCCAGCGTCTCGACGTCGAGGGCATGACCGCCGACGCCGATCCCGACTACGCCACCATGCGTCGCGCCCGCATGGACGCGCTCCGTATGGTCGACCTCGCCCGCCTCGCCTCGCAGGCGAAACGCAAGGCGAAAGAGAAGGCGGCGTCCGAGCCGGCCGAGGCGGATGCCGACGACGACGACAAACCCGCCAAGGGCGGCAAGAAGAAGAAGTCGGCCGCGCGCTGACGCCGGATCTTTCGCGGCCGCGATGTCACACGACGACGCCGGCCGGACATTCCCGGGTATGGACGAAGCCGAGCTGTGGCGCCGCGTCGCCGCCGACGGCGACGACCGGGCACTGAGCGCGCTGTACGAGCGGCACGTGGATCGCGTGTTCCGTCACGCCGCGCGATTGGCATCCGATCGACGGGATGCCGAGGATGCCACGGCCGTGGCCTTTCTCGAACTCTGGCGCCGGCGTGACGCGGTGCGTGTCGTCGACGGTTCCCCGCTGCCCTGGCTGCTCGCGACGACGACGAACGCGCTGCGCAACCTGCAGCGCGCCGCCGCCCGCTACCGGCGCCTGCTCGACGCTCTGCCCCGCGCCGCCGACGCGGCATCCGCCGAGGACGCCGCCTTCGCCGACGAGGGCGCTCTCGCGTTGCTCGCCCCGCTGGGCGCTGTCGATCGGCAGCTGGTCACTCTCGTGCACCTGGAGGGGTACCGGGCCGACGAAGCGGCGGTGGTTCTGGGCGTGAGCGCCGTGGCGGCGCGGGCTCGTCTGTCGCGTGCGCGGGCGAAGCTCCGTCGACTCGCGCCCGGGGATGCCGCACTCGAGGAGGATTCCGCATGAACGCACCTCGCATCGACCCCGTCTTCCGCGCGGGTCTGCAGCGCGAGCTCGTCGCGCAGACGAGGCTCCCGCAGAGGCGCAGTCGAGCGCGGCTCTTCGTCGTCGCCGGCGTGGGCGCCGTCGTCCTCGCCGCGGGGGGAACGGTGGCGACCGCCGACCTGTGGACGCTACCGGGCGGCACGGCCGTCAGCGAGCTGGGCGTGCCGACGACCGTGGAGGGCACCGGTGAAGGAACGCTGGCACTCCCCGCGCGCCCCGACGGCGCGAACCAGGTTCGGGTGGAGGTGCGGTGCCTCACTCCGGGGACGTTCCGCTTTCCCGGCGGCTCCGCCAGCTGTACGGCCGAAGAGCTCTCCGCCCGTCCGGAGGGCGTGGTGTCGTGGATCGACGTGCCCCTCGACGCGGTCGGTTCCGACGTGGTGGTGTCGGCGGGTCCCGGCGAGAGGTGGCGCCTGACCGCGACCTACCTCGATGCCGAGCCGGTGCCCCTCGCGGTCAACGACCGCGGCCAGACCTACGGATCCTCGGGTGCGGGGGAGGAGCCCGACCTCGTCGCGGTTGTGGCGACCAACGGGCGCCAGGGTTACGTGGATGCCGACGAGCTGGCGGATGCCTCGGGCTCGAGCCTGAATTTCGCGTCGCCCGAAGAGGCTCTGCGCTGGCAGGACGAGCGCGCGGGCAAGGTTGTGGTCGTGCCGGTGTTCCTGTCGGACGGCGTGACGCGGGTCGGGGATTTCGTGGTGTAGTGACGAACGAGAGAGCCCCCGTCGACCGGAGTCGACGGGGGCTCTCTCGAAGCTGTGTGCTTACGCCTTGTTCTCGGCGCGGTTGCGACGAACCTTCGCGGCGACCGCGACGGTCGCACCGGCGAGCACGAGCGCGCCGCCACCGATGTAGATGCCCATCAGCGACTCGCCGTTGACACCGGTCTCGGGGAGAGCGTTGGTGCCGCCGTTGTTGTTGCCGCCGCCGTTGTTCGAGCCGCCGCCGCCGTTGCTGTCGGCGCGGGCGCCGGACGCTGCGAGGGTGTACGAACCGCTCGGGTTGGCGGGGAGGGTGACGACAGCGGTCGCTGCGCCAGACGAGTCGGCGGTCTTGGTGACCGACGCCGAGGTGACGGGGAGGTTCGCCGTGGCGATGTTGGCACCCGTGACGCCGCGGCCGACGAGCGTGAAGGTGACCTCCGCGCCGGGCTGGAAGCCGGAGACGGGGACCGGGCCGTTGGAGGTCACGGTGATCGTCACGGTGTTGGGGCCGGTGGGGACGTACGCCTGAGCGGCGACGGGCGCGGCGAGGAGCAGCGCGGCGGCAACGGATGCCGAGGCAACCGCCGTAGTGAGACGACGCTTCATGAGAGCCTGCTTTCAAGACCTAAATGGTGGTTTGTAGGTTCCGCTCGTTCCCTGATTCCGTCGGTGCTGCGTGAGGGGACGAGAATGAGGCGGTGTGGTATAGCTGAGTCCCTACTGAGTATTCCCTAGGTGCCAGCAGGAATGCAAACCGTAATGGTTTCTATCGTGTGAACGCTGCGCGACACGGTGCGTATTTCGGTGAGCGCGTCGCATTCATGCCGGGATCGGTTTGCCTGCGCGGCGACCAGAACGGTGGGAATGCCAGACCGGCACCGTTTTGGGTGTGCGATCACGACCTTGGTTCACAAGTCGTGGTCACGGTTGGGTTCAGCGATGCGTCCGCCGTTGGCGTTACGAAAGCTTGCGCCTCGGTCGCGGTCGAAGATCCGCGAACGTGCACGGTGAACGTGGTCGCGGCCCCTGGAGGTAGGTCGGTGCTAAATGTGAGCACCTGCCGGCCTTGGTAGTCCGCCGCGATGAACTTGCCTCCGTCGGAGGCCTGGGCCGCGACCAACTCGAAACCTTCGGGAAGGTAAACGTTGGGGATGACTTTCGCGATCCCTGGAGGTGTCCCGTAAAGCCCCCCACCCGTGATGTACCACGGTAGGGAGCTCGCGGCGTCCGCAGGAGCATCGCTCGTCAGTTTGATGGTCAGGGAAACATCCCGTTGGCCTGCGACTGCGACTGGGCCGCATCCCTCCCAGGTGATGGATACGTCCGGCCGGACGTAGTAGCTCATCTTCGAACCTGTTCCGTCGTTGAGGTACACACCGAAGCGCGCGGTCCGCTCGTCTGTGACGGGGAGTGGGCTGGCGATGGTCGTGCCGTCAATGACGGACTGCTCCGCAGGATCGGCGCTCCACATGAGGAAGCGATGCTCGGATCCGGCGCGCGCGAGGGCGGACATCATGGCGCCAGACGATCCTTGCCCGTCGAGAAGTCCCTGGAAGACTGCGCCCGCTGCTCCCGCGAAGACAGCATCCTGGGCGGCCGGGTCCGGGTACTTCTGGTAGACACCGTTAAGCAGATATGACACCGCGTTCTTTGAGTCGAGAATGTCGCCAGTGGGTAGCGTCACCGGGCCAGTGGCGTTGAGGAAATAGGACAACACAACGGGGTCAACGGCGAGTACTCCATCGACGGCTACACCTGTTTTTTCGGCGTAGATTGATCGCGCGATCGGCCCATCCACCGTGAAGTCAGGGATCTGTGTCAGATTGTGAAAGTAGCGAACCGGCTTTGTCCCGTAAATATTGGTCACCTCGGGCGGGAGCTCGACTAACGGCTCGGCTCCGTCCTTTGTCAGGGTCGTCGCGGACTGCGTGCCGTCCAGGGTGATCGAGCCATTGTCCACTTTGAGAAGGATGGCCGTACCAGTTATGCCGCCTAGCGAACGCCATTCCGCGTTGTTTTGTACCAGCAAGAGGTACTCCCGAGGACCGTTCTGCCCCAGCATTACAGGCAGAAGTTGAGAGGCTCGTGACAAACCGTCGACCGCACTTGCGACCTGCTCGAAAAGGTCGCTTGCCTCGGCCACAGCGGAGCCTACGATGCCAACTAGTGGCGTTCGATCGACATTCCGCACTAATTCAACTGCTGCCGCGGAACGATCTGCAGCTTCTTGCGCTGGCCCAGCAACTCCTTCGAGAACGTGGGTTTCAATCCGCCCGCCGACCGGCATGAAATCCTTGAGCGACACTCCCTGTGCGGCTGTCGCGAGAGGGAGAATGCTCTCCCGTAGAAGTTCATCTGACGCCTCTGCGACCGACCCGAACGCTGCCAGCTGTGGGCCTATCCAGGGGGTGTGCTCCGTCAAGACCCATATGGGATCGGAAGTAAGCGTGTGGGCCGCCTGAGCGTCCGACGCGAGGCGGGCGATTGCTGGGACGGCAGACGCCGGGTTGTCAACTACCTCCGACACTGTCGCGGCTGCATCGGCTTGTACTCTGGCCAGATGTTGGTACGCCATCACACCCCGTACTCCCACCCACGCGGCTATTAGTATCCCGACAACGACGGCCCCGAAAACGATCCAGGTGACGATTCGACCGACTCTTCTAACGGCCGGGGGGAGCAATTCACTGCTCATCTCTTGCATCTCCCGGTTCGAGTTTCCGGGAGAGCCTTCCTGCCATTGCCGAGGGAAAGCGATGATGAAGTCCTAATTGCTCCCTGACTCGCTGAGATTGAGGACGATTCCCCTTGTCGCCCCGCCACTTTTAGCCCTCTCGGTTCGTTTTCCGTGTGGCTCGACGCGGGCTCAACCCAAGGTCGTCGAGCGTCCCGGTGTCGTCAACCAGTCCAAAGCTCGCAGTCCCCGACCGACGGTTGCCCGCCGTTCGATTGGTCTTACCCGGACGGATGGGTTCTTCGACATAGCCGTAGTTATACCCGTACGCCGCGTAGTACGAGTCCGGACCTCGAGTGGGGACCATCGACATGACAAATCCGGCGAGCTTTGCGCCCACTGCGTTCAGGGCATCGGTTGCGAGCGTGAGTTGGTGACGAGTCGTGCGTCCCGCTGAGACGACCATCAGAGCGCCACTCGTGACGCGGGCCAGGATGGCCGCGTCTGTCACAGGCAAGAGCGGCGGCGCGTCGCAGAGGACGACGTCGAAGTCTCTCTCTAGCGCTTCAAGAAGTAGGTTCATTCGTTGCGAGCCGAGGAGCTCACTCGGGTTGGGAGGAATTTTTCCGGCAGGCAGAACGTAGAGGCTGCGGCCGCCCCAGGGCAGCATCACCTCGTTCACTTGCGCGCGCCCGATGAGGACGTCCGTGAGACCAGCTCCGCCCTCGACTCCCATGTACTCAGCGACCTTCGGCTTGCGAAGGTCCGTATCAAGTAGGGCGACGCGCTTACCCGCATCTGCAAGCGCGAGAGCAAGATTGATCGTGGTTGTCGACTTGCCCTCGCTGGGCATCGAGCTCGTGATGACGAAGCTAGATCTGCCTCCCATATCCAAGAACTGCAGATTAGTTCGAAGCGTGCGGAAGGACTCGGCCCGAGGGCTGAGGGGGTCCGCATGAACGATGAGAGGACGCTCCTTGGCCTTCGAGTCGAACGCAATCGCGCCGATGTTGGGTGCCTTTGTGATCTGTTCGGCCTCGCGCGGTGTTCTGACGCGGGTGTCCAGCCTGGTGCGCACAACGGCGATAGCTATCCCAAGCGCCAACCCACCCAGCGCCCCCATCCCGAGATTTGTAGCGATATTAGGGCTTGAAGGCTTGGAGGCTGGTTGAGCTTCCTTCACTCGGCTGAGGCGCACAGGGCTAACGCCGTCGCTCGCCGCTGGCTCGAGTTCAGGCACGGCAACAGAAAGGCTCTCGGCGACGGCGTTAGCTATCGATGCAGCGCGGTCGGCGTCGGGATCAGAGGCTGTAATCGATATCAGAGTCGAGTTGATGGCCGCTGAGACCTGGACGTCCTTCGCCAGGGCATCGGACGTTGTGACCAGACCGAGCTGCGCGATGACTGGGTCAAGCACAGCTGGTGTCGTTGCTAGCCCCACATACGTGTTTATTCGTGCCTGAGTGAACGTAGAACTCTGCTGAAGGTCGGCAGCGGTGCTGCCGGCTTGAGTCGATACGAAGACGGTGCTTGATGACTCGTAGATGGGTGTACGAGTGAGTGTGTATCCGGTCATCGCGCCGAGGCCCAGGAACGTCGCGAGGATCGCTACGAGCCAGTTCTTGCGAAGAATGCGGAGGTAGTCGCTGAACTCCATGCTGCCTTTCGAAGACGCGTTCGCGACCTGCGATGCAAGGGTCGAGCGAATCTCACTAAGTGTGACACAGGTGCGTTTCCGTGCCGTGTCCGCAATGCATCTTGTTCGGAGGCCGTGCCCGCCAACATCTTGGATCGCGCGCCTGCCTTCGTCGCACGGCATGGAATGCCTACAACGATCTCGCATGTAGGTTGTCCCCGTGACTGCACCTGATGAGGAAGCTCTGCGCAGTGGCGATGCTCTCATCGTCGCGGGGGTACCGCGGAACTCCCAGACAGGTGGTCGTCGCAGGAGACGTAGGCGGGACTGGCGCCTTGGGGGTGAGTCTGTTCGGAAGTGGGACGCGTACGTCTTGTCGTTGTCGCTGGTCAGCCTGGGCGTTGGTGCCGTTCTTGGAGCCGTTCTCAGCCGCCTGATCCCGACCGCGGGGGCGCTGATGTCGAGCGTTCCCTTGTGGGTTGGGATGGGCGCCGCCATCGTTTACGCGTTCGGGCGCTCCCGACCTGCTGGGCTCCTCAAACTGAAGCCGGTGGACTTCCTGTGGGCTTTGGCCGCGGGTCTGACCCTGCGCGTGTCGGAAGGCTGGCTCGGCGGTGCTGGTGGACAAGCGTTTCCCTCACTGGCGACCTTAGACGGCGTTCCTCCGTCTTCATGGTGGATTGAGCAGGCCGCGCCGGCGGGTCTACTAGCACCCACGCTGGAGGAGTTCTACTTCCGTGCAGTTCTATTGATCGCGGTCTACCAAATCTGCCGACGCCTAGTGGGGCAGTTTGCGGCCGGCGTCACGGCGTTCTTTGCCTCGAGCGGCGCATTCGTCATCGTTCACGGACTCTACGTAACACTCAGCCTCGCGAACTGTGTTCAGTACTTTCTGGTGGGCGCAGCATGCGCTCTCATGGTGCTCCTGAGCGGTCGAGTGTGGGGAGCCGTGCTGACCCACATGGTCTACAACGTCTCGTATCTAGCGCTCGTGCTCGCCGGCACTCTGTTGCGCTGACGAAGGCTCACGAATGTACGACATCATTTTCCGAGGCGGCTAGCATCCCGGGTTGAACCCGCGGGCACGCCAGAAAGGTAGGCGGACGGCGCAAAAATCGCGATGTCCTTCTTGTAAATTGTTGGCGTGAGACTCCCGTGCGCAAACGAGAAGCCCTCTTTCGAGGCTGTACAGTGGCACGAGGAAGAGGCCCGGTGCGCGAATTCCAAATGCGCCTGGAACGGGATTAACTCAGTTGGCGCTGGTGGACACGTCACGTCTCCGGCCTGCAGGACCGCAGAGGCAGAGGTTGGATCCAGTTGGTTAGTGTCGAGGCGCAGAGTGATGGTGGGGGGAAACGCCCGCTTCGAGCCGCCGGGGTCAGTGCAGCCGCACGGGCAGCAACCTTTCCCGTAACCGCGGTGTGCACACTCGCAACCGCAAGTCTGACGATTCAATATGCCGGCGCGCCAGCGTACGCGGCGATAGCAACTTTGGTGACGTTGTCCCAACTAATTCCATTCGCCGACTTGGGCGTGGGTGCTGGCGTAGTGAACGCCGTCTCGTCTGGGGAGCCCGAAGAGGCGCGCCGCGCAGTGGCAGTTGCTATTCGCGTACTTCTGTGCTCTGCCTTGGCGCTCGTTATGGTGGCGCTGACTGTGAACTCGGCAGTCGGGTGGGTCAACGTCCTCGGTATCTCGGACGCGCCGATCGCTCATGCCGACTTGGCCGCACTGGCCGTTATCTGCCTGATAGCCCTATCGCTGCCGTTCGGTGTAGGGCAGCGAGTACTAATTGGCGCGATGCGCAACCCCACCGCGATCGCAGTGTCAGTCGTGGCGCCGCTGACCACGCTCGCGGGTACCGCGGCTATTGTGTGGCTACGAGTATCGCCCACCTTCCTCGTCTTCCCTGCGGTGGTCGGCTCCTTGTTCGTCGCAATTGCTTCATCGCTCGTCGCGGCGAGGATAACGCGGGTGTCGTTTTTCGATGTTTTCAAGTTCAAACGCATTCGATACCCTGGCCTACTCAGAATAGGGGCTTGGTACGTGCTGCTCACGGCGGCTTCGGCGGCATCGTTTCAATCGGGACGTGTCGTGCTTGCTCATGCATCCGGCCTTCACGAAGTCGCCGAATTTTCCTTGGTCATGCAGTTTTATCTACCCCTGTGGTCGTTCTTCGTCGCTGGAGGAACTGCGCTGTGGCCGGTCTTTGGTCGAATGCGAACTAGTAATACTGACCCGAATTTCCTAGTTCTGCGGATGTCGGCGTTCTTTGCCATCGCGGCTACGATTTGCGGACTCGGACTTGTCCTCCTTGGACCGCTTGTCTCGGCTGTCCTCTCGAACGGCAACGTGGCTCCGCCGTGGAGCACTTTCACTGCTGCGGCCTCCCTGATACTGGTGCAGTCCGTACAGTTGGTCCAAGGGGTATCTCTCACCGATCGGTCTGGAATAAAGTTTCAGGCTCTCTATGCGATACCAATGATGATCTTCGTGCCGGCGATGACGTGGCTCACCGCCGATCCTCTTGGTTCGGCGGCCCCGTTTGTTGCCGCCGCGCTTGGTGTCTTTCTGTTCCAAATCCTGCCTAACGCTTTGCATCTGCGGGGCGCTCAGAGGACGTCACAATTCGGCCTACAGACTGAGGTCGCTCAATGAGGAGACTTGCCTCGACGTTATGGGGCCTCGCTGTGGGCGAGTTTCGCGCTTCTCTATGGCGTACGCTGATCAACGATCGACGACTCAGGATTGTGACCTCTACGAGGTTCTCGGTGAGAGGCGCAGGGCGGATTCAGTTTATCGACAAATCGCGGCTTTACTTGGGGACAACTTTCTTTGGCTTTGTTGATAAATATACGCGAAGCTTAATTCGAGTCAGAGGAAGCCTCCTCATCCATGGCGTGGTACGGGTGGGTCGAGGTGCCAGTTGGGATATCGGATCCGAGGGTATTCTCGAGATTCGCGACGGTACGTACTTCTCTCCTTATGTTCGAATCGTATGTTCCGAGTCGATCACCGTTGGTGCCAGGTCGGCGATCGGGTGGGGCGTCGAGATTCTGGACGCTGATTTTCATCAGATCTCAACGCGTCCCCTCCTAGAAGACTCGCCGACGCGAGCGCCCGTTGAGATTGGCGACCATGTGTGGATCGGAAGCAATGCGCGGATCTTGAAGGGAGTCCGGATCGCGGACGGGTGCATCGTCGCTGCAGGCAGCGTCGTCACAAAGTCGTTCACGACTCCGGGATGCCTGATCGCGGGAGTACCAGCGCGCATCATACGAGAGGGCGTGATTTGGGCATGAGGTGCGTGGAAGTTCGAGGCCAGACAAGTTGCCGGCTGCACCCGCACGCTCGGTCGGTCTCAGGTAAAACGGCATGCTCGGTGAACTGTGTCTACTGAATTGGCCTATGTGAGACGCGTTCGAGTCGTAGACGCGGCTATCTTCTTTGCCTTTTGCTACGCCTTCGTGCCGCCTCTTCTTCAAGTGACACTCGGTGCGCGACCCGTAGCTCAACTAGGAGAGGTCTTTACGCAGATTCCGATCAGCGCCGCTGCACAGGCAATCTTGCAGGCACTCGTGGTCATTACAACTGCCGCGGGAATTGTGCGAAATGCTTTGCGTCGCAATCTCCAGGTCCCGGATTGGTACTGGCTGTACCTCTTACCCTGCGTAGTCGTTTCCATAGCCAGTTACTTCGCGGATGGCACGGTAGGCGTTTCGGTGATTGTGTACGCGCTTGTTGGATTGCTCGTCGCCGGATACGAGGAACCCCCCAAGTTAGTTCGCTTGATAGGGTTTCTTACTGTCTGCGTAGCGACAGTGTCGATCGGGATGGGCTTGTTGGCTCCTTCGATTGCGCTGATGAGCCAGGCCGGCGTTCCAGATGCGAAGGCGCTTATCGGAGAAACGTTGCTCGTGGGGCCCACCTATCATCCCAACAATCTTGGTCAAGTGCTGGCACTGGGTATTCCGACCGTACTCGCGATCAAAAAGCATTCTCGCCGAATAATCTCGTTGCTCGTAGTCGGATTTGCACTTGTCTGGACCGGATCGCGGACTGGAATCATCGCGGGTTGCTTAAGCCTACTCGTCTGCTGGCTGTGGCATGCCGTTGTTCGGAAGGGCGCGGGGGTCCTGCGTCCGGTGCTGTCGCTGATATACCTGTCCGTGGTCCCGATTGGAGTTGCTATCGTCCTCGTGACGACGGATCCCGCCGCATTCTCCGGCCGAGGCTACATTTGGGAAAGGTCCCTCGAGTACGCTGAACGAAGCCCACTTCTTGGCTTCGGTTCGCAATTTTACTACGATGTGTCCCAGAGTAGAGAGAGCTTTGGAGCGCTTGCCTATCACGGCCACAACATCTGGGTAAATACCTTACTCATATCCGGCGCCCTCGGCATTTTTGCACTGTTAGCCGTTCAAGCGGTGATGTTAGTCAGGTCATGGCGAAATGGAGGTGCGGGCTTGTACATGTTGTGCGCGTGGCCCATTTCGTTTATCTGCCTGGGCTGGTTGGAGTCCCCCACCAACTTCTATTCGTTCTCATATATATCGTGGGTGGCTTGGCCGATGATTGCGTTCTCGTTGGCTAGAGCGAACCAACACGTGGCAGGCCGCCCGGTCGGGGCGACATCTGATGCGTATCCATTCCAGTCTCCGCAAATCGGATGATCGAGGGATAACACCTGATTATGGGGGCTCGCGAGTGCTCCCTTGTAGGGACGCAAGAATACGCGAAGATAGTTTCCGAACGGATCAGCGCGGGTAGGCAGAGCTCAGTATGAACACTCCTCTACCGCGTTCTTGGTGTATGGCGTTCCCCCCGAATTGAGCGGCGTTTCGCTAAAGCGCAGACGTCGCATGAGCCCGAAGATGATTCGGTCGGTGACTTTCGTAGCTGGGCGTAGGAGCGGCGCAATGCGTGGAGCGTAGGTTGCGCGTACTCTCTGTCCTTCGTCACTACCGTTCCCGACCGAGGTGATGCTCGACGAGTGGATCCTGAAAGCAGCGACCTCACCGCCTGCGTAGCGAAGGCGACCGACCCGACTGAGCCGAGCGAAAAGATCCTGGTCCATGGCGGCTTTGAGAGATTCATCGAGGACGCCAGCGCGCAACAACGCTGGCCAGCGAAAGAGTGAACCGGGCTGCGGGACCAGATTCTTTCCCACACTCATGTAGTGCTGTGCCCAAGAACCCGGTCTCATCATCCACATGGTGTCTCCATTTTCGTCGATGCTTCGAACATCGCCGTAACAGGCGGACGCCGAGGGCGACTTTGCCAAACAGGAAATTGAAAGAGTCAACGATGTAGGGCTGAGAACGTCGTCATCACCCAACCACGCAACGTAGCCCGCGTCGTGAGGTTTCGCCCAGCCGTCGTTGACTGCAGCGGAAAGTCCGGGACGGTCCGAGCGAACATGCTCGACTCCCGGCGTCATGGATAGAGTACCCAGATCGACCCGGCTAGGTGTCACAATTCTGACTACTGCTTTAGCGTCCGCGTTGCGGGCAGACTCAAATATCGAGTGCACGCTAAGTCTCAGCCATTCCGGCCGAGTCCCGAGAGTGGGGACAACGAAAAGCACGCTGGTCGGAGGCATTTAGCCGTCCTCCTGTTCTCTAAACGATTTTGTCATCTCAAGGATGCTATTCCCCTGCATTTTGAAGTGTTCAAAAACTCGCGAGATCGCTCGGTCGTTTTCGCTTTCATCGACGTTCGTTCTGAACAGTCCCTCATTCTGAGCTGCGCCACTCGCGGGATAATCTCGAGCAATAGAAACTCTCAGGCTGGGGAAACCTGCCCTCAGAGAGGCAGCCTTGAACCATACATCATCTGCCGTCGGCGCTAGTGTCGTGGCCAAGCTCAAGTCGGTGACTGGTTCGGCCAGGCTGCCCGGTGGGTACAGAATGCCGCCTCGTCCGGTCAAGAACGTTTGGAAACTTGGTTCATTAGCCGGTGCCTCGGGCCACGAACTGTAGGGCAAAAGGACTCCCCGATTCGTGAACATCATGGAGTTTCCGCGGGTACCCACGACCGTGTGCGGTGTCGTTCGATGAGCTCCAACTAGCGTCTCGAGCCAGTCCGCCTTGTATATGACGTCATCGTCAGCCGTTACGATTATCTTTCCGGCAAATTCGGTCATGGCGGGGATGAGCTTCTTGTACGACCGATGATCGTCTTCGACCCAGTGAACAAATAACCTGCCCGGAGCGGTCCGCACCAGAGTCCGGATCTGACGAGTCATATTCTCATCGCGGTCCGGAAAGTTCTGTTGTGACAAGTATAAGTGCACTGGCGCGGGTTGCTTCTGCGCCATGAGGCTGATGAGCGTCCTATGCACCGTGCTCAAGCGTGCAGGGTATGTGGTTAGCGAGACGATCGTATCGGTCCGTAGGGGCTGGTCGAAGGGCGACAAGCTAGAAATACCGACCCATGCACGCGAGGATGCCCTGTCCCATGCGCGCAGCAGCCTCAAATTCCAGGGTTCAGGAGCCATTGCTCTATTTCACTATCTAATGCTGAACCAAAGCGCTCCCATGTGTAGCCTCCAGCCGACAACGCGGCGTTCTCAGAGAGGCGAGATCTTAGGGATTCATCTTCGCAAACCGACATAACAAGATCCTTCATATTTTCGACGTCGCGTGGATCGACGAGAAAACCATTCTTGCCATGTATCACCGGCCCGTCGTTACCGTAAACGCGGTCTGAGACGATTGCTGGGACGCCGCATGCTAAGGCTTCAAGCGGCGTTTGTGGGAACCCTTCGGCCAGAGAAGGGAATACGTATACCCCGGCCCTTCTGTAGAGGTTTGCGAGTTCCGCACGTGGCAACGATCCTAGGTACTTGATTCGCTCGGTTTTGGGGATCACCGATGGATCGGGGGCGGATCCAGCGATAGTCAACGTGTATTGCTCGGGCAGAGTGTCCATAAGTCTGAAAAGATACCCAATCCCTTTTCTTTGGATTACCTGTCCGCTGAAGACGATGTGTCGTGGGTCCGAACTGAAGACTGTCGGCGGTGAGAAAAGAGATACATCGACGCCTAATGGTATTTCAAACAACTTGTCCGTGGGGACTCCTGCTTTTCGGAAAGACTCCCGGTGTGGGGTGGACAAGGTCAGTATCTTGTCGGCTTCTTCAATCTCGCGGTCAAGTGCGAATCGCTCGGATGCGCTTCGCGCGTCAACGGTCATAGTGTGCGAAAGATGAGGGAATTCACGCGACTCATCCTTGATTAGCTCGGCTAACAGGTCGTGGTGCACTATGGGATAGTCGAGAATTCCCACTCCTGTTCGCTTAGTCTCCCTCAGTGTCATCAATGCGGCTGTGGATCGCGCGATTGCGATGTCCACGCCACCGTGCTTCGCAACTCGTTTGGCAACGCGACGGTCAAATTCCTCGTTACGGATCTTCAAATCCCTGAGTGCGCCGCTGGGCGACGCTGCTCGCGAACGAAGAAACTTCAACTCAGCGAGGGTCCCGCAGTGCCACGTGCGCTCGGCTTCGTCCAGCAGCGGTACTGCGCGAGCTTCAAGTCGACTGGCAATTTTCTTCAATGATGCAGAGCGCAGGGATTCAATCTGGTCGACCTTCGACGAATTGATAGCGATAGGCGCGGCGTAGATAGTTCGTCTATTGTTTGCCAAGGACCATTCAGTGAACTTCATTAGTTCGGGGATTGATCCCGGATTGGATATCAGACGTAAAGTCACTAGTGTGAACCATCTTTCGGTTCAATAATGCGCGCGGGATTTCCCACCGCGACCGCATGAGCAGGCACGTCGCGCAGAACCACGGCACCAGCTCCGATCTTCGCTTGAGTGCCTATAGTCACGGGCCCAATGATTACTGCGTTCGATCCGACGTCCACGCCATCGCCCAGAATCGGGCTTGGTCCTCCAGAGCCTCGGTTACCCACAGTGACATTTTGGCGCAATGTGACGTTCGACCCGACCTGGGTGTCTACGTTCACGACAAGACCGAAGCCATGGGCTATCTGGAGTCGGCTCCCTACGGATGTCTTGACTGGCAGTTCCATCCCGAGCAACCACTCGGAAAGAATCGTGTATACGAACGTGACGGGGTAGGAGCGCAACTTGGGACGTGCATCGAACGGCCATCGGGTCGCCTGCGCGAAGCGAAACAATACGAGCATTGTCTGAATGCGAGGGCGATATCGGTTGACTTTGAAGTCCTGAAGGATCCACGCGCGGGTGAACCGGGGCCTGGAGTGGACGGGAACAGATGCTGGGGACTTCTCTCTTCCCCGCATTTCTGCTCCTGATTCAGGTCTGTTCAATCGCGTTCTCCGTTTCACGTCCGAGCATCCGATGAATACCTGTCGAGAAGTTGCGCACCATGTCGTCCATATTCGGATACACCCATGCGGACGGTTCGTCGGTGGGCATGGCGTAAGCGACGTTCGCAACCATGCCGGCGAAGCTATCGGGATCGCTCTCCGCCACGTGAAGGTTTATCCCAGGGGATAGATACTCGACCTCCGGGCCGTGGAACGGCCACCTTGTGGTGACAATGGGGCGTTGTGCTACGAGCGCATCTACAGCCAACAGCCCGATTCTGCCGGGATTGGCAATCGCTCGAGCGGTAGCGAGTAACCCCGCTTTCCTGGCTCCGATAACTCTTCCAAGCATGGTTACCTGCCCCCTTCGCACTGAAGGGTCGAACAGGTGCGCGTCTGCGCCCTGTCCTCCGATCGCAACGTGCACGTCAGGATGATGAAGCCAGAGCACGTCCAGTGACTCTGCGAGCAATTGTGTTTGCTTCGCCCTATCGAGTGAGCCCAGATAGGCGACCAGTGGGCCGTCCGGAATCCCTTCCGCCAATCTGAATTGCATTTTTGCCTGGCTATCTATGCTTGCCACGCATTTTTCCAAGGCTGAAGTTTCGAAGGTATTCATGACTGCTGTTACGTTCCTCTCGGGCACTCCAGCTGACCGAGCGTAGCTAGCACCGCTGGGTGTGTAGGCGAACACATGGTCAGCCCGGCGCAGCTGCCATTTTTCTATGGCTGCATCCAGCGCATTTGCTGGACCCGTATACGACGCGATGTGACCCCAGAGTCCGACTTTTGCACCCTGTCTGTGTGCCAATGCCAGGTTCGCATCCAGCGAACTACCCAGATGAGGAAAAATGACAGCGTCGTGATTCCTCCATATCGATCGAGTGAGCGAGACTGTGGCTGTACGGCCAAAGGCTGTGATTATGCGATTGTCGATCCTCCTCAGCCATGGCGGGGAAACCGAGTCGCCGCGTTTTGCTTGTTCCCCGGACGGAAGTCCGGCCACGACCTGCAGTTTTATTCCCTCCTGCTCCAGATCGTTTGATAGTCTCTCGAAGAATGGGACCCGATAGTCGGGAATGTAGGGCTGCACAATGCTAATTCGTTTCACGAGTCACCTTCAGTGAATTTTTGTAGGCCGACTCGAGTTCCTCGGCGACGGTGTCAATATCGAGTTGCTCGTTCAGGAGCGCTAGACCGCCGAGTCTTAGATCGCTAGCAGTGGTGTGGTCTCGCACGATGGCCATAACTGCCTCGGCGAGTTGGCGAGGCGAAGCGTCGGTCACGACGGCGGCGCCAAATTCAGTACATCTATCCGCGAGACCCAGGGAGTCGGTCGTCACGACCGGGGTGCCCGCCCGAAACGCTTCGAGGATGGACATCGGGAAAACCTCATTGAGCGACGGAAGCACGTAGACCTGTGCGCTTGAGAGTAGTCGCTGGGTCTCTCCAGGTTCTACGGAGCCGATCCACCGCAGTCGACTTGCCATGCCCGAAGCGGAGATCGCCTCCCGTACTTTGCTTCCTTCGCCCTCGTCGGGGCCAGCGATGACAAATTCATAGTCGGGAAGCTCAGTTTCAAGCAGCTTCGCCATCTCCACGAAAGCCAAAGGACGCTTTCGCGGGGCGAGTCTCGCTAAGAATAGAACTCGTTTTTCTCTGTCTGTCATCGCCGATAGTTCTTGAACGTCAGGAACCTTGACGCCGTTCGAAATCATTCGTGTGTGGGCACGCGGTTCGACGGTCTGGATGTCGATGCGCTCGCGATCCGTCAGGGTTAGCACGCTGGTCGCGTGCCGCAGCAAAGGCCTCGTGAGGAAGGCATCGAGTGGCCTCGACAACAAATGTTCAGACTGGTCGATCATGCCGTGAGTCTGAGCGACGTACGGGATTTGGGTCGTCCGTATAGTGTGCAACGCCGGCAGAGTCACTAGGTCGCGGGCGAGATGTACATGTGCGACATCGAAGTCTTCGACGTTCTGGCGAAGGGCGCGAAGCATGGCGGGTGCGGCGAGCATTGCGAAGCCTCCCGTTGGGGCGACGCGGTAAGCAGGAAACGTTCGTAGTGTGAATCCGTCCACGACCGCTGTCTCTGCAAGCTTGCGCGGGGCGCCGGCGTAGACGGAGACATCGTGCCCACGTTCGGCGAGAGCGGCTGCCTGCCCCAACGCAACTCGGGTGGGGCCTCCAAAGGCGCCGTCCGGTGACACGTACGTGACGACGTGCAGGATCTTCATAAGCGGTGATCGACGACGAATCGCGGGCCCATAACATGTAATGGTGCCCCAGCTGCGACTACGTTGTCCGCGAGCGTCCCGGATACGACACTGAGAGGGGCGACGACCGTGTTTCTACCCACCCGGCTACCTCCCAGCACAACGCAGCGCGCGGTGATCCAAGCGCCCGCGTCGATGTGAATCGGCCGCGTGATTAGTGCCATGTCGCGCCGATGTGCGTGACTTCCGGTGGTCAGTAAAGTGTCCTGCGAAATGACGACATCGTGTCCAACGTGAATGTTGTCCTGATTGTGGAACCAGACACCCTCACCGATCCACGAGCGATCGCCGATGTGCAGTTTCCATGGGAACTTCACGCGCGTGCGCGGGCGGAAGACGACTCCCTGACCGATCTCAGCGCCGAACGCTCGAAGCACTCGCACGCGAAGGCTGGAGCTGATTTGCCATGGATTTGTGATGAATATCAACTCAAAAACGGCCCATAGATAGACCTGCCAAGCTGGTCGATCCCAGGCCGCACGCTCGCCGGGGGCCCTTGAAAGATCGATCACCGGAATGTCGCTCACGGTGGTCCCTCTCTTGTAACTGTGTCGTAACGGTCGCGGAGGTATTCTCAGACCCGTGAATCCTCCGCGAACGCTCATCTTCGGGCTGAACTATCCCCCGGAGACTACGGGAATTTCCCCGTACACCGGAGCCATGTCCGAGGGGCTCACGCGGTACGGGCACGAGGTCCGCGCCGTGGTCGCGCACCCTCATTATCCGCAGTGGAAGATCACGCCAGGTTACGGGCAGTGGTCACGCAACGAACGGATCTCTGGTGTCGACGTTCTGCGGGTTCGGCATTTCGTCCCCGAGAGCCCTTCCTCCGTGCCGCGGGCGATATCTGAAGCGACGTTTGGTGTTCGCCAGAGTTTCACCCGATGGGGACGACCGTCCGCGATTGTCGTGGTGTCCCCGGCCCTCATTTCATCCGTGCTCGTTCGCCTGCGTTCATTGCTGTTCCACAGGCAAACACCGTTCGTTGTGTGGGTGCAGGATCTCTACGGCATCGGTATGGCAGAGATCGGGCAGGGCGGCGGCGCGGCGGCGCGCGTCATCCGTGCCCTCGAGCGCTGGTTGTTGCGCTCGGCAACGATGGTGGTCGTCATCCACGATCGCTTTGCGGATCGTATTCACGGTGACTTCGGTGTGGAGCTCGAGCGCATCGCCGTGATCCGAAACTGGTCGCACCTGCCGCCGCTTCCGCCAGTCGACGTGGATGCCGTGCGTGCGTCCCACGGGTGGAGCAGAGACGAGAAAGTGGTCGTGCACACCGGCAACATGGGGACCAAGCAGGGGCTGCACCACGTCGTGGACGCCGGTCGCTTGGCCTCTCGGCGGGGGGAGCGGGTGCGCTTCGTTCTCGTCGGGAACGGGTCTCAGCGGGAGCAGTTGGCCGAGCAGATCGCCGCGGAACCGACCACGACGGAGATCCTGCCGCCTCTCGACGACGATGCGTTCGCCGCGATTCTGCAATCCGCGGACGTGCTTTTGGTGAACGAGCTGCCAGGCGTCGCTGAAATGTGCGTGCCGAGCAAGTTGACGTCGTACTTCACCTCGGGTCGTCCGGTTCTGGCGGCCACGGACGCCCTCGGCATCACAGCCCAGGAAATCCACAACGCGGACGCCGGAATGGTCGTGCCAGCGGGCGACCCCGAGGCCCTCCTCGATGGCGCAATTCTGCTCGCCGCAGACCCCGAGGAATGCCTCCGCCTCGGCGAGAACGGCAAACGTTACAAAGAGACGGTCCTGAACGAAACATTCGCTATCGAGCGATTCGATAGTCTGCTCGCGGATCTGACCGCCGAAGTTGCCGTGAAGACTCCAGTGTGACTCTCTCTTTCTCGCTTCCCGAACGGCAGAAAAAACGTGGCAAAACGCGCCCTGATTACCGGCATCACTGGTCAAGACGGTTCCTACCTCGCTGAACTCCTCCTTGCGAAGGGGTACGAGGTGCACGGTGTCATCCGTCGCGCTTCGACCTTCAACACGAGCCGCATCGACCACCTCTACGTCGATCCGCACGACCCGAACGCCAAGCTCTTCCTGCATTACGGCGACCTGTCCGACGGCGCGCGACTCGTCACGCTGATGTCGGAGATCAACCCCGACGAGGTCTACAACCTCGCCGCGCAGTCGCACGTGCGGGTGTCGTTCGACGAGCCCGAGCACACGGCCGACACCACCGGAACGGGGACGATCCGCCTCCTCGAGGCGGTGCGCCTCTCGGGCATCGAGACGAAGTTCTACCAGGCCTCGACGTCGGAGCTCTACGGAGCGACGCCCCCGCCCCAGAACGAAGAGACCCCGTTCTACCCGCGCTCGCCCTACGCCGCAGCCAAGCTCTACAGCTATTGGATCACCAAGAACTACCGCGAGGCGTACGACATGTTCGCGGTGAACGGCATCCTGTTCAACCACGAATCGCCCCGCCGCGGCGAGACCTTCGTCACGCGTAAGATCACGCGCGCGGTCGCTCGCATCAAGGCGGGTCTGCAGAAGGACCTGTACCTCGGCAACCTCGACTCGATCCGCGACTGGGGTTACGCCGCCGAGTACGTCGAGGGAATGTGGCGGATGCTGCAGGCCGACACCCCGGAAGACTTCGTGCTCGCCACGGGCGTGGGCTACACCATCCGCGAGTTCCTCGAGACGTCCTTCGGGCACGTCGGCCTCGACTGGAAGGAGTTCGTCAAGTTCGACGAACGCTACCTCCGGCCGACCGAGGTCGACGCCCTGATCGGAGACCCCACCAAGGCCGCTGACAAGCTCGGCTGGGTTCCTTCGGTACGCGGCGACGAGCTCGCGAAGCTCATGGTCGACGCCGACACCACGGCGCTCGAAAAGGGGCCGGAGTGGATCGACACGGTGTCGCTCCCCACCTGGAGTAACGCCGAGCTCTTGGGGGCGCGTGCGTGAGTACCGCTGTCGACGGCGTGAGCTTCACCCCGCATGAGTTGGATCGCGACGCCACGTTCTACGTCGCGGGCCATCGCGGTCTCGTCGGCTCGGCGATCTCGCGCAAGCTGGCATCCGCGGGTTTCGAGAATGTCGTCGGAAAGACCTCCCGCGAACTCGATCTGAAAGACCGGGACGCCGTCTTCGCCTACGTCGGAGAGGTCAAGCCGAAATACCTGGTTCTCGCTGCGGCGAAAGTCGGTGGCATCCTGGCGAATTCGACGTATCCGGTCGATTTCCTCAGCGACAACATGCGCATCCAGGTCAACGTTCTGGATGCCGCTCTCGCCAACGATGTGGAACGCGTGCTGTTCCTCGGGTCGTCCTGCATCTACCCGAAATTCGCCGAGCAGCCGATCCGAGAGGACTCGCTCCTCACGGGCCACCTCGAGCGGACGAACGACGCGTACGCGATCGCCAAGATCGCCGGCATCCTGCAGACCCAAGCGGTTCGTCGTCAGTACGGACTGCCGTGGATCAGCGCGATGCCGACCAACCTCTACGGTCCGAACGACAACTTCTCACCGCAGGGCTCGCACGTGCTGCCCGCGCTGATCCGTCGCTACGACGAGGCCGCGCAGGCGGGGGCGCCGAGTGTCACCAACTGGGGGACGGGCACGCCGCGGCGTGAGTTCCTGCACGCCGATGACATGGCCGACGCCTGCCTGCACCTGCTCGAGCACTACGACGGGCCCGACCAGGTCAACGTCGGCACGGGCTCGGACGTGACGATCCGCGAGATCGCCGAGACGATCGCGCGCGTCACCGGGTTCGAGGGTGAGACCGAGTGGGACACCTCCAAGCCCGACGGCACACCCCAGAAGCTCCTCGACGTCTCGAAGCTCGCCGAGGCGGGCTGGACCGCGAAGATCTCGCTCGAAGAGGGCATGGAGCGCACGGTCGCCTGGTACCGCGACCACGTCGGCGCGCTGCGCCAATAGATGTTCCGCCACGTCGTTCTGTTCCGGGTCCGCGACGATGTCGCGGACCCGGACGTTTCGGCGGCGATCGCGGAATTGCGTGCGGTGGGGGAGGGTCCCGGCATCCTTTCGTGGGATATCGCGCTGTCGCTCGATACGCGCAAAGGGCGGGTGATCGTCGAGGACGGGACGTTCGTCGACCGCGCTGCATTCGACGCGTGGCGCGTGACCCGTGCGCACCTCGCCGTCGGACAAACAATGGCCACGATCAGCGACTGGTGGGTGGGGGACTGGGAGCGGAACTGAGGCAGCGGCTCGTGGGCATCCGCGTATTTCGCGATCCGAGGAACGCATTCTTCTGCCTCGATAAGCTTCGGCTGTGAAGACCCTGGGAGCGACCCGTCGCCCTTCTCGATTTTTTTCCGTTCTTGTAACGCTCGCCGTGGCGGCGACGGCTCTCGTTCCGGCCGGCACCGCCGCAGCCGCATCGACGGTGGACCTCTCGCCGACGTCGGAGATCGAGGCCTGTCGGGCGCCGGCGGGAGACAGCCCGGTGCGCGAGGGGTTCCCTCTCCCCTCGAACGCGCTGCCCACGTCGGGGTCGCCCGTGATCCAGACGCTGTACGTCGACTTCGACGACGCGCCGGGCGACGATCGTGAGATCCCGGGAATCGAGGAGACGTTCGATATCTCGGTGAAGGCGCTCGACGAGGCGTCGCGTGGCGCGCTGACCCTTCAGCGTCAGTCCCACACCGTCTGGACGCGCCTGGCCGGGGCGTCCGCGGAATGGGAGGAGAGCGGACGAGACCTCGCGATCGCCGTTGCCGCGGCGGACGACGTCGTGGACTTCTCGAACATCGATGTCGTCTGGGTCGTCTGGATGACCGCGAACCCGCGCGACGCGTTCCGTTCCCACGCGGGCAGCGACTACCAGGTGGTAGCCGACGGGCGCACGCTCACGCACGGGTCGCTGATGCGACAGCTCGACCTCAGCCACGGCGGGCACTGGGTGCCGACGCACGAGATGGGTCACGTCCTCGGCCTGCCCGACCTGTACGACACCTCGAACGACGGCGAACCGACGACGCGATGGACCGGGCCGTGGGACCTGATGGCCTCCACGAACGGTCCCGGGCACGCCTATCTCGCCTGGCATCGATGGATGCTGGGCTGGGCGAGCGACGCGCAGGTGACGTGCGTGCTGCCCGGCGAGACGCGCACCGTATCGCTCTCGCCGGTGCAGTCCGACGGCCCCACCCTGCTCGCTGCGGTGCGACTCGACGCCTCTCGCGTCCTGACCGTCGAATCGCGGCGCGCCGAGAAATGGGACGTCGGCATCCCCCGCGAGGGTGTCCTCGTCTCCACCGTCGACGTGTCGCGCACCACCGGTGACGGCCCGGTCCAGGTCGAGTTCGCCGACGGCCGGCATCCCGATGTCCGCGACGAGACCACACTTCTCGACGCTCCGCTCCGCGCCGGCGACACCTATACCGATGCCGCCACGGGCGTCTCCGTCCATGTGAACGACACGGGCGGGAAGGTCGACGTCGTGCGGCTGGACGCCTCGTCGATCGCCCCGCGACCCATCTCGGCGAAGAAGACGATCGCCCTGTACCGGACCACGCAGGACGGCTCGCGGGTCGTCTCGCTCGACGATCTCGTCACCCGGGACACGGGAGTGGACGCCGTCGCCTTCGGCACCTTCGACCTGAGGGAGGACGGGGGCTTCGTGCGCAACGGTGAGCCCTTCTTCGCCGACACCGATCCGGACGCGCGGGCGGAGCTCGCCACGGTGCGTGCGGCCGGGATACCCGTCCTCGCGACCCTCGGCGGGGAGTCCGCGTCGATCTGGTCTCTGCTGAGCCACGACTTCGACCGCTACTACGCGAACCTTCGCTTCTATCTCCTGACGAACAAGTTCGACGCCCTCGAGCTCGATATTCGTACCGGACTCGACGCGGCTCTGATCGTCCGGCTGCTCGACTCCCTGCGCCGCGACCTCGGACCGCTCACCACCGTTTCTCTGGTGGGAGACGCGGCTGCTTTCGCTGGGGGGAACGACTCGGCTCCCGACTATCCCGCGGTCGCGGCGGCACGCGGCGAGGACGTGGCGTGGTTCGCGCTCCGCCTTGCCTGCGATGCCGCCCCCACCGGCGACGATTACCTCCGGCTGGTCGCCCAGCTCGGGATGCCGCCGGAGAAGGTGGTCCTGACGGCTACCACCTCGCCCGGCCTCTGCCCCGCGGGAAGCGCACTCACCTCACCGGACGAACTCGCCCGGTCGCTCCAGGACATCGTCGCCGCCGAGCCACGCTTCGGCGGGGTCCGGGGCGACGAGTACGCGAGTGCCCTCCCGGGCGGCGCTTCCGCGCCGTGGCAGTGGTTCGCGACGATGACCGCCGCGATGAACGACCCGGCGCCGCGTCCGACGGTGTCGCCGCAACCGACCGCGTCACCGGACCCGACCGGATCGCCGGAGCCGACGGCATCCCCGAATCCGACCACGTCGGAACGCCCGAGCGCGCTCGCCCAGAGCGGCACGGGGGAGTGGGGTGGTCTTCTTCCTCTCGCGGGCGTGCTGCTCGCCCTCGGCGTCGTGCTTGTGGCGCGGAGGCGTCGGACGACCGTCTGAGGTCGCCGCGGCTCTGCCCGTGACGTCAGGGGAAGGCCGTGCCGGCCGGCGGAGGGCTCTCGTCAGTTCGCGGACGGCTTCGGTGAGCGCGCGGTCGACCCGCGCACGAGGAGAGCCCTTTCGATCAGCGGCGGCTGTCTCGAGGAGTCGCCGTCGAGGCGGCTGATGAGGAAGTCGACGGCGGCCCGGGCGGTGACCTCCGGTGCGAGGTCGACCGAAGTGATGGGGGGAGTGCTTCGGCGCGTCTGCTCGCTGTCGGAACCGGCGACGATCATCACGTCTCGCGGAACGGAGAATCCCGCGTGCTGCACGCCGGCCGCGAGCCCGGCCGCGTGGCGCCCGGTGAGGCAGTACACCGCGTCCGCTCTCGGCCCGGATGCGTCCACCAGCGTGCGGGCGAACGCGCGTCCGCCCTCTTCGCCCAGCGTCTCGTCGCAGTGCGATACGAGAGGCTCTTGACCGTGTTCGCGTGCCCAGTTGCGGTAGGCGAGCTCGCTGTCGCGATTCCACGCATTCGCGTCGGTGCCCGTCAACAGGGCGATCCGACGTGCGCCTCTCTCTCGGAGATGCGCGATCACCGCCAGAGTGTCAGCTGTCGAGGTCGATCCCACCCAGTCGGTGAAAGACGGACGTTCGATGTCACGCCCCACCGTGACCAAGGGGATGGCGTGGCGGTTGAGCAGGTCGATCACCGGATCGAGGGCCACCGGGTCGGCGATGATGTATCCGTCCACGGCCATGGCCACTCCCGGCACATTGGGGGTGGTGGGGTCGCGCACGAGCATGAGACCGAATCCTCGATCGAGCGCCTCCACCGCCGCGGCGCCGGCGAAGCGCACGAAGTAGTCGACCCCGACCGGTGAGTAGGAGTCGAGGGTGTCGAGCGGGCGAATGACCAACCCCAGTACCCCGAGGCGGCTGCTGCGGAGACTGCGGGCGATCGCATCCGCGCTGTAACCCAGTTCCGCGGCGATGTCGACGATGTGCTGGCGGGTGCTGTCTTTGACGACTCCTTTGCCGTTCAGCGCGTGGGAGACCGTGGTGATGGACACACCGGCCCGCCGCGCGACGTCGTGGATCGTCACACGGCGTCGCCCCTCTGCTGACGTCACGAGAGCAGGATACCCGCGTGAACGCGGCTCCCAAATCGTTTTCATTCTGAAACAAACAAAACGTTTTGGTTGCGTAGCGTTCCTCGGGTATCGCACTCGACGCCCGTTCCGGGTGGCGCTCCGCATTCGAACGCTAGGGGACCTCAATGAAGAAGAAAGCAGCACTCGGTATGTTCGTGGCTGCCGGGCTCGCGCTCGCCGGCTGTACGGGCCAGGCGACGAACACCGCTCCGACGCTTTCGACGAGCGACCTGCTCGTGACGACCCCGGCCGCCGCGGGCGACCTCGAACTCGCCACGTGGAACCTTCCTTTCGGCGAACCGAGTTCGATCGATCCGATCAAGGCCTTCAACTACCCCGAGAACACCGTGGTGGCCAATCTGTGCGAAGGCCTGATGCAGCTTCAGCCCGATTACAGCATCAAGCCCAACTTGGCCGAGCGCGTCGACACCCCCGACGCGACGACGTACGTGTACACGCTGCGCCAGGACGTCACCTTCTGGGACGGGCAGCCGATGACCGCCGCCGACGTCGTCTACAGCCTCAAGCGCCACCTCGACCCGGAAGAGGGCAGTTACTGGGCGGGAGACGTGGTCGGAAACATCGCCTCCGTGGAGCAGACGGGCGACGCGGAAGTCACGGTCAAGCTCACCGCGCCCGACGCGACCTTCAACTCCTACATGGTCACCCCCATCGGCACCGTCGTCGAGCAAGCCTTCCGCGAGAAGGCGGGAGCGAGCTTCGGAACACCGGCGGGCGGCGTGATGTGCACGGGGCCCTACTCTGTGGGGCAGTGGAACGAGGGGCAGTCCATCTCGCTCACCCGCAATGACTCCTACTGGAACGCCGACAAGGCCGCCAAGACGGCGCAGGTCGACATCAACTTCATCGTCGATTCCGCCGCCATCGCCAACGCTCTGAACACCGGTGCCATCGACGGCTCGTACGATGTGCCGCTCGGCGCCCTCAGCACTCTGCAGGGCTCGACGCAGGGCACTCTCGACCTCGGCCGCTCGCTGCAGTTGGTCGCCATCATCAGCACCGGTCACGGTGCGTTCGCCGATCCCGCTGTCCGCAAGGCGCTCATGCTCGCCACGGACAGAGACGCGATCGCCGAGACGGTCTTCGAGGGGACGGCCCAGGCGTCGCGCTCGTTGATCCCGGCCGACGGATGGGCCTATGGATCCGAGGTCTTCCAGTCCGGTCGCGAGGCTCTCGCTCCCACGTCCGTCGATATCGAGGGGGCGAAGGAGGCCCTGAAGGACGCGAGCGTCGACGTGAGTCAGCCCATCAAGATCGTCTACCCCTCGGAGCGCACCTACTACGCCGACATCATCTCCGAGATCTCCAACGGTGCGCGCGCCATCGGACTGACCGTGGAGCCGTCCGCCGTCCCCAGCGCGCAGTTCGGGGCGTTCTTCTCCGACCCCGCGGCGCGAGAAGGCAGCGATGCTTTCGTCACCAACAACTACATGGACGTCCCCGACCCGCTGGCCTACCTGCGCACCATCATGGGGACCGGGGGATCGCAGAACTACAACGACTACAGCAACCCTCAGGTCGACGAGTTGCTCAGCGAGGCCGCAGCCACCGCGGACGATGACAAGCGTGCCGCCCTTGTGAACGAGATCCAGGACATCGCCCTCGCGGACCTGCCCTGGATTCCCATCGTCGATCCGTCCGTGCGACTCTTCCTGAACAACCGGGTCACCGGGGTGCCGGCGTCATTCGTGTACCTGTACTACCCCTGGGCCGCTGACCTCGGCGCCTCCGGAAAGTAGGGCCGCGATGAGGAAGGGGTCACGCCCGTGATGTACGTGCTGCGCCGATTGCTCGCCCTGGTGGGTGTGCTTCTCGTCTCGAGCTTCCTGGTGTTCGCGGCCATGTACGCAGCTCCCGGCAGCCCGGAGAACTTCCTGGTTCAAGGCCGCACGGTCACCCCGGAGGTGCTCGCAGCCATCCGCCGGCAGTACTCGCTGGACGACCCCTTCCTCGTTCGCTTCTGGAACTGGCTCACGGGGGTGCTGCACGGAGACTTCGGCCAGTCGCTCACGAACCGGCAGGAGGTCGGCGACCTGCTCGCCAACCGCCTGCCGACCACCCTCACCCTCGTCGCCATGGCGGCGGTGCTGATCGTGGTGCTCGGCGTCGGTCTCGGCATCGTCGCCGGTGTGCGTGATGGAGTCGTCGACAAGATCGTCGTCCTGGGGTCCACCGTCGGCTTCGCCGTGCCGACCTTCTTCGCGGCGCTGCTGTTGATGAGCGTGTTCAGCGTGTGGCTGGGCTGGTTCCCCGTGTTCGGCTCCGGCGAGGGGTTCGCGGATCGTCTCTGGCACCTCACGCTCCCCGCGCTCGCTCTCGCTCTTCCCTCCGCGGCGGTGGTGGCGCGCATCACCCGCACGGCCATCCGAGACGAGCGGGATTCGGAGCACGCGGTGATGGCCATCGCCCGAGGCGTGCCTTCCCGAATCGTGATGCGACGCCACCTGGTGCGCAATTCGATGCTCCCGGTGAGCACCGTCGTCGGCGTCCACATCGCCGGCCTCATCGCCGGATCGTTCGTCGTGGAGTACGCCTTCACACTCGACGGACTGGGAACGCTTCTCGTCACCGCCGTGCAGACCAAGGACTTCGCCGTCGTGCAGGCGATCGCGATCGTCCTGGTGGCCGGATTCGGCATCATCAACCTTCTGGTCGACCTGCTCTACGCAGCCATCGACCCCCGCGTCGGATCGAGGCACACCGCATGAAGCGATTCGTCCACAGGATGGGACCGCTCGGCATGGTGGCTGTGGGCATCCTGCTCCTGGTCGTCCTGGGTGCGCTGTCGGCCCCTCTGATCGCCCCCTACGACCCGACCATCGGGTCGGTCACGCAGCGGTATCTCGGCCCCAGCGCCGCGCACCTTCTGGGTACCGATCAGGCCGGGCGCGACATCTTCTCCCGGCTCCTGTGGGGCGCGCGGTCCAGCGTGATCGGCCCGCTCATCGTCGTCTGTGTCACCGCTGCGCTGGGAACACTGATCGCCCTCACCAGCGTGTGGTGGGGAGGTGCGGTCGACTCCCTCCTGAGCCGCCTGCTCGACCTGCTGTTCGCATTCCCCAACCTGCTCCTGGCCATGCTCGCGATCGCCGTCCTCGGGCCGGGACTGCTGACCGCTGCGTTCGCGCTCGCGATCGCCTACATCCCGTACACCGCCCGCGTCATCCGCAGCACCGCGCTGCGAGAGCGCAACCTGCCCTACGTCCGGTCGCCGGAGCTCCAGGGGATCACCGGCCCGACCATCGCCGTCCGCCATCTGCTGCCCAACGTGGCGCCGTTGATCGTCACCGGCGCCACCATCAACTTCGGATTCGCCATGATCGAGCTCGCAGCCCTTTCTTTCCTCGGGCTGGGCGTCCAGCCGCCCCAGGCGGACTGGGGGCTCATGGTCGCCAACGGTCAGCAGTCTCTGCTGAAGGGGTATCCCGCCGAGAGCATCCTGGCGGGTTTGTGCATCGTGCTGACCGTCGCCTCCCTCGGCTACGTGGGCGACAAAGTCGGCGGACGCGCCGCAGCGGGGAGGAAGGCCTGATGCTCGACATTCGCGATCTCACCCTCTCGATCACCGCAGAAGCCGGGCATATCGACATCCTGCGTGACGTGTCGCTCTCGGTCGCTCGTGGCGAGGCACTCGGCCTCGTGGGCGAATCGGGCAGCGGCAAGTCGATGACGCTGCGCTGCCTTCTGCGGATCGAGCCGCCCGGCTCCACCGTAGGCGGCGTGATCACGCTCGACGGTGCCGACGTCCTCGCGCTCGGCGGCGAGCCACTGCGGAGGATGCGCGCGAGTTCCGTCGCGATGATCGCCCAGAACCCGCACGCCGTGCTGAACCCCGTGGCACCCATTCGTCGTTATCTCCAAGAGGGAATGCACGACGCGCAGGGACTGTCGGTCACGGCGGCGCGCGTGCGCGCGGCTGAGCTGTTGGAGCGGGTCGGACTCGACGACGTCGACCGCGTCCTCAACTCCTACCCGCACGAGCTCTCGGGCGGGATGTTGCAGCGAGTCGTGATCGCCGGAGCGATCGCCGGGCAACCGAAGCTTCTGCTCGCCGACGAGCCCACCACCGCGCTGGATGTGACGACGCAAGCCGAGGTGATGGCGATCCTGGACGATTGTCGACGCGAACTCGGGATGGCGTTGCTCTTCGTCACCCACGATCTCGATCTCGCCGGGGCCGTCTGCGACCGGATCGCCGTGATGAAGGACGGCGAGATCGTCGAGACCGGTGTCCCGGACCAGCTACGTGACAACCCCGCGCACGCATACACGCGGCAGCTGATGGACTCGCGGCCCGCGGGCATCACGTGGACTCCGGATGCCGCCGTGCCAGGCGAAACGCCGGACGAGAAGGAGCAACGATGACCTTCCCCGCTGACGGCTCGACGCGTCCTCCCATGATCGGAGTCGACGCCCTGAGGAAGACGTTTCGCTCACGCGGACGTGCGGTCGTCGCCCTCGACGACCTCTCGTTGACCGTGCCGACAGGATCCTGCCTCGCGGTCGTCGGCGAGTCGGGATCGGGCAAGACCACACTCGCACGCTGCATCGTGGGGCTGGAGAAGCCGGATGCCGGTCGTATCGTCGTCGCGGACCGGCCGGTCCTCGCGCGCGCTCGACGGGCGGAGCGCAAACGTCTGGCGAAGTCCGTCCAGATCGTGTTCCAGGACCCCCAGAGCTCGTTGAATCGACGGCTGCCCGTCAGCACGGCCGTCGACGAGGTTCTCCGGGTCCACACCACTCTCGGACGAGTCGCGCGTCGACGGCGTTGCGTGGAACTCTTCGCTCAGGTGGGGCTCCCCGAGAGGTTGCTGCAGTCGAAACCCGGGGCGCTCTCCGGCGGGCAGCGTCAGAGAGTCGCGATCGCGCGCGCCCTGGCCGCCGAGCCGGACGTGATCGTGCTCGACGAATCGGTCGCCGCTCTCGACGTCACGGTTCAGGGGCAGATCCTCGCGCTGCTGGACGAACTGCGAAGCGCCGAGAACCTGACGTACCTGTTCATCACCCACGATCTCTCCGTCGTTCAGCTCATCGCGGATCAGGTCGTGGTGATGAGGCGGGGCCGGATCGTGGAGCGCGGGGCGACAGCCGAGGTTCTCGCGCGGCCCCGGCATCCGTACACCCAACTCCTGCTCGCCTGCGCTCCGCGGCCGGGATGGAAACCCCGGCGCGGCGTCATCCGCGCCCTCCGTGAGGAAGTCGCCCAATGACGGACACGATTCCGATGATCTCGATCGACTCCGTCGACGCCGTCGAGCGCGGTCGTCAGCGCGGCCGCGCGTTGAAGGATCGCGTGAGTGACGGCATCCGGATCTACCTCGCCCTGTTCGAGACGTGCGGCATCCGTCCGGATCAGGTGCGGCGCGGCGCGGATGTCACCTTCGCCGCGACCGAAGCGTGGGCGCCGGAACTGGCCGCTGAGATGCGCGGAACCGCCGAGGGCGCCGAAGTGCCGCTGTGGCAGATCGCCGCCCTGAACGCCCGGACCGAGATCCTGTCGGGAAGCCGAGGGGCGAAGCCCGGCGAGTGTTCGACGATCATCAACGCGTCGGGGCGACCGGTCGGGGCGCAGACCTGGGACTGGCACGAGGAACTCGGCGAGAGCTGGCACCTGCAACGGGTGCGCGCCGAGCGCGAGTTCGTCGGGCTCACGGAGCACGGCATTCTCAGCAAGGTGGGCGTGAACGATTCGGGTGTCGGCATCCTGCTGAACATCCTGGGTCATCGCGCCGATCGCGCCGACGGCGTGCCGGTCCACCTCGTGGGGGCTCGTGTGCTGGCCGAAGCGCGCACGCTCGATGAGGCGGTCGACATCTTGCGTACGGCGCCGGTGAGCACGTCGAGCGCCATCACGGTCCTCACCCCCGACGGTGCGGTGATCGTCGAACTCAGTCCGCTCGGCGCCGCGGTGATCACCCCGACGGACGGTGTGCTGCTGCACACGAATCACTTCCTGGATCCGCAGCTCTCCGTCGACGAGAAGTCGGGGATCTACGATCCCGACTCCCAGCTGCGGCTGGGAGTGCTCACGGAGCGCGTGTCGAAGGTGACTCTGCCCGCCGAGGCCGACGCACTCGTGCCGTACCTCGTGTCTCACCCCGGAGACGTCGCGGCCCTGTGCTGCGTTCCGGACCCCGGTGCCGTGTTCGGAGACCGATGGGCGACCCTCGCCACCGTCACCATCGACCCCGGATTGCGCACGATGACGGTGACGCGCGGCACTCCCGCGGAGGTGAGCCACCGGAGCGCCGTCGTGCTCGCGGCATCATGACGGAGCGCACGGTCGCCTCATATCCACATCTGCCCACCGCGCGCCGGAAGGACGACGGCCCGACCGCCGCCCCACCGGCGCGCGAGATCGTCAGCGCCCGAACATCACCAGCGCGCGGGCATCACGCCGTGGCGCACGAGGAGGTCGAGGCGCACGTCGAGGCGCACGTCGATGTGCACGAGGACGACGACGACGAGGAACACGTCGAGCCGAAGGCCATGTCGGAGTAGTCGACGAAGTCCTTGACCTCGAGGGTCTCGACCTCGAAGGCGTCCAGTTCGGCGGCGAGGGATGCGAGTTTCATTGCGTCTTCCTTTCAGGGATGGTCTGCGAGCGTGGTCACGTCGCAGGGGATGCCGATTCGCGAACCGACACGTCAGGCGACGAGTCGGCGCGCACGCGACCCGATCGTCGAGCCGAATGGAGGGCGAGGACGTACCCGACGCACATGCCCGCGGCGAGCGCGCCGGACACGGGCCAGGCCCAGGCCGTTCCATCCGGTCCGCAGCTCCACGCGATCGCCGTCGCCACCACGATCCACCCGAGAGCCCACGCGTCGGCGGCTCGGCGGAAGGCCACCGCGAGGCTCGCCACGTGCACCGTCACCGTCGTCAGGAGAAGGGGGAGGGCGAGCCAGCGGAGGTCGGCGACCAGGAACGTCGCCACGGCGCCGGCGAGTCCGATGGCTTCGGCGAACGACGTCAGGGCGACAGCCCGGAGCGCGCGGGCACCCGGCTGTCGAGCCGGGTGCCGCGCTCGGCGCGCGAGGCACCACGCCCCCAGGGCGATCCCGGCCCCGAGCACCGCGGCACCCGTCGCCCACCACCAGGTGGGCGCCCACGCGAGGGCGACGATGTACAGCGCGGCGAATGCCAGAAGCGAGACGGTCGTCCCTCGCGCTTTCCGCGTCGGGCCTGAAGCGGGGGAACGGGTCATGAGAACGGGTGCGGCAGGTCGCGGAGCGCGGACGGGCGGCGGCCGGTGAGCAGTCGGGCCTGGTCGAGGGGCCGCGTCGAGGTGCGGACGCGTTGCGCCTCCCACCCGAAGTCGAGTTGCGACAGGGCGGGGGCGAGTGTCATCACCGTCTCCAGGCCGAGATGCTTCTCGAAGGGGGCGCTCTGGACGACCCGGAAGGTCTCGATCCCCTCGTCGGCGAGGAGTCGGACGAGAGCCGACCGGATGCCGCGGATGTCGACCCCCGCACCGCTGTCGCCGTCGCGGAAGACACGGGTCCCGGCATCCGCGAGCGAAGAGATCTCGTCGAGCGGCAGAGCTTCTCGCGGATCCCCGCACATCGTGGCATAGGCCGGATGCGCGCCCCGCACGGGAAGCAACGGGTGGTCTTCGATGTGCCGCGCGCGGCGAGGGTCGCGGCGAAGCTCGTCGACCCTGTCGGCGTTGTCGGCGACTTCTGCGATGCGTCCGGGGGCGTAGGCGACCGCTTCGGTCATCGCGCGCAGACCGGCGGTTGCGACGTCGAGATGGGCGGCGGCGCCGAAAGCGCGGACCTCGCCCGTGTCGACGGCGGCGACGAAGACGGGGATGTTCCAGGCGTTGCGCAGGAGCCCGAGCTCCATCCGCCAGCCCAGCAGGCGCACACGGGCGAGCATCCCGGCGGCACCGGGAAAGCCCTCGGTCAGGGCCGGCACGGCATCGATACCGCCGTACCAGGCGTTGACGAAGGTGTCTCTCTCGATGAGCTCGAGCAGACCGAAGACCGTCGCCTCGTCGAGGGAACTGCCCGTCGCGCACCCCGAGGACGTCCCCAGAGCCCATCGTCCGTTCTCGGGGATCTCGGCGTAGTAGACGAGTTCGCGAGGAATCCAGACGTGCGCGTCGTCGCGCAACGAGGAGCCCGGCACCCACTCGTGCGGCGTCTCGGCGTCGAAGCGTTCGACGAGGTGCCCGTAGGCCGCGTCGAGGTAGGGGTCGAACGCCCGGGGCGTCAGCACACGCCCCTCGAGCGACCGCGCCGACCTCAGCGGATGCCGCGGGGTGAACTGCTGCCCGCCGACCAGCCGTTCGATTCCCTCGACGACGGCGGAGCGCCGGGAACCCGCGAACGATTCCCCCTGCCCCGACCACGTGAGGCGTCGGGCGCTGTCACGCGTCCGGGTGGCCGTCGCGCCCGAGGCGGGGGCGAGGGTCGTGCACGCGACGGCATCCGTCACCTCGGGGGCGAGGAGGGCGGCGATCGGGTCGATGAGACCGGCCGACTCCCACTCCCAGCCGGCGAGATCGCGCTCGCGCAGGGAGACGGCATCCACTCGGGGGGCCTGCGCCGCGGACCCGCTGCTCGGCGTCGCGATCTCGGTCAACTCGGTGTGCCGGATGAGTCCCGAACGCTGGTCGACCTCCCACACGTTCGTCGCCTCGGCCGCACCGGCCGACGCGAAGTCACGGAGAGAGCGCACGATCCGACCGAGCAGCTCGCCGTCCTCCGGCCCGCCGACCCTGCGCACACCGGACCGCGACACCACCTGCGCTTGCACATGGGGCCGTGCCCGGAACCACCGGTCGGCGATCACGGCGTCCCGCTCGGCGTGGGTCATGCCTCCCGCGCCGACGACGACGGTTGCCGGCGCGGTCCAGACCGCGGCGCTGTCGCGCGACGGGGCGCTGTGCGCGAGACCGATCATGGGATCAGCTCAGACGCATCGTCTTGCGGGCGACGAGGAAGAGCCCTGCACCGATGACGAGGAGGTACGCGCTCGAGATTCCGACCTGGCCCCAGTCGCCGACGCCGACGAGGAGGAAGGTGAGCACCTCTCTGATGTGGAAGACCGGGGTGTAGGGGGCGATGTCCTGAACCCATGTCGGCAGGTACTCGACGGGCATCATCGCTCCGCCCACGAGTCCGAGCCCGATCACGACGATCAATGAGAGCATCGTGACGGCGGTCATCGAGGGGACGAGATTGGCGAGGATCACGCCGAGGCCGAAGAAGAAGAAGTAACCGAGGGCGACTCCGAGGATGCCGAGCGGTGCCGTCGGGACGAGCTGCATCCCCAGCCAGGGAGTGACCGCGATCACGATGAGGAACACGGCCTGGACGATGGCGAGGACGGCCCCGACGGCCGCTTGCGCCGCGAGGACGTGCCCCGACCCGACCGGAGCGGATCGCAGCACGTTGAGCATGCCGTTCTCGCGCCACGCCGAGATGTGCTGAGCACCCGCGAAGACCGCGACGAACGCGATGCCGAAGGCGACCACGTTCGACGAGATCTCGTTGACCGAGTCGCCACCGTGCGGCGAGGGGATCTGTCCCATCCCGAGGACGAGGCCGACGAGAAGGCCCGCCGGGAACACGAAGGTGAAGAACAGGGTGGCGAAATCGCGGAGATCCGCCTTGAACATGACACGCGAGAGCGTGGTGGTCGCCGTGGTCATTCGAAGCTCCGTCCGGTGTATGCCATGAACGCGTCCTCGAGGGACCCGCTCGTGACCTGCGAGTTGGTCATGTCGATGCCCGCGGCCGCGAGGGCTTCGAAGGCGCGTCCGACCTCGCGCGTGCGCACGCGCAGCCCCGCCGAATCGACGTCGACCGTCGTGATCGCGTCGAGCCGAGCGACGAGGTCGGCCTGGTGCACGGCGGCCGGCAGCAGGATGGACGTCTCGCTCCCCGTCTCGTACACGAGCTCGTTGGGCGACTTGGTCACGAGCACCCGGCCGCGATCGAGGATCGACACGACATCGCACAGGCGCGAGGCCTCTTCGAGGTAGTGCGTCGTGTAGATGGTGGTCATGTCCCGGAACTCCCCGGAGCGCAGCATCTCGACGAGGTTGTGCCGCGCGGTGGGGTCGAGCCCGGCCGTCGGCTCGTCGAGGAAGAGGACGCGCGGCTGATGGACGAGCGCCGAGGCGATCGCGAGCCGTTGGCGCTCGCCGCCGGAGAGCTTCTCGGTGCGCGTTGCGGCGTGGCGCGTGAGATCGAGGGCCTCCATGAGCGTGGTGATGCGCGAGGCGCCCATCCCGTAGATGTGGGCCAGCGCCGTGAGGTGCTCCAGCGCGTTCAGCTTGGGGAAGAAGGCCGTCCGCTGCGGCTGCACCCCGACCTGGCGGTACAGCTCGACATCGCGGGGACGCGTCGGCTTGCCGAGGACGCGGACGCTGCCCGAGGTCGGGGCTCGGAATCCGAGGATGACGTCGAACAGGGTCGACTTCCCCGCGCCGTTGGGGCCGATGATGCCGTGGAAGGTGCCGGCGGCCACCTTGAGGTCGACGCCGGACAGGATGTTCTTGCCGCGGATGGCCAGCGAGACGTCCGAGACGTCCACCGCCCACGGATCCGATGGGTTCACGATGCTCTCCTTCAGGTGATGCGGTGCTGGGACGAGGGATGCTCGCCCCAGCACCGCAAGTGGGGTGAAGCGGGGATCAGCCCGGGGTCAGGCCGTGGCGCACGACGACGTCGAGGTGCAGCACGAGGTGCACGTCGACGAGCAGGACGACGACGAGGACGACGAACACGTGGAGCCGAACGCCATTTCGGAGTAGTCGACGTAGTCCTTGACCTCGAGGGTGTCGACCTCGAAGGCGTCCAGTTCGACGGCGAGCGATGACAGGTTGTTCATGATTTCCCTTTCGAAGGTGTGCCGAGCCGCGGGTGCGACTCAGCTCAGTGCCAGCCGGACGACGAGCACTCCCGCCAGCAGCACCGCCAGGACGGTCGCTGAGAGCAAGACTGGATAGACGCGGACCGCGACGCGGGTGAGCAGCGGGAGCGCGCGAGGCAGGCGGTAGCGCCGGGAGATGGTGCGGAAGGCGACAGCCTGGATCTGATCGACGGATGCCACCGCCTCGAGGAGTCGACTGCCGTCGGTGTTGGGGAAGAACGACAGGGCGAGGCCGACGACCGCGAGGTCGAGGAGGAGCGACGCGGCGGCGAAGAGCTCGAGGACGCTGCCCCCGGGGGCGAGGACGAAGACGGTCCACGGCACGAGGAGCGCGAGCAGCGAGACGAGCGGGCCGCTCGCGACGACGCGCACCTTCCGCCCCGGATCGAGCAGACCGACTCCGTCGAGCTGGGTGTTGATCATCGGGACGACGCCGAGGCGCGTCACCGACAGGCGCGCGCTCCGCCCGGAGAGCGCGCGGAAGGTGCTCATGTGAGCCCCTTCGTGCGCGAGGGTGACCCCGAGGTTCCAGACCACCGCGAGCACGGCGGCGGGCACGAGCCACAGAGGGTTCGTGAGGTGCGTCACCGCGATCACGGCGGCAGGCCATGCCGTCGCGGCCAGGACCGTGGCGGCGGCGCCGATCACGAGTGCGACGACGAACGACGGCCACGACGCGAGCGCCGACCGCACCCGCGACGCCCGACCGGAACGGGCTCCCGTGGCCCACACCTCGGAAAGGTTCTCGGCGGCGATCTCGGCTCGCGTGTCGAGTGCCTCGATCGTCGGGGCCGCCACGGTGAACGGGCGCTCGACGAGTCCGAAGGCGAGGAACCGGTTCAGGGATGCCACGACGACCTCGGCAGGAGCGGGGAGCCCCTGATCGGTCAGGGACGTGTGGATCTCCGCCACCGTCCGCCGCCCGTCGATCGCGTCGAGGATCAGTCGCTCCCGCAGACCGAGACGCAGGATGCGGTTCTGCCCGGCGACGGACGCGTCGCTCTTCAGCTGCTCGCCGTTCCACCGGGCCGGACCCACCTGCACGCCCGGGACGACCAGGGGGCGCCACGGGGCGGTGTCGGGCAGCACCGGCGTGGGCGTCTCGCCGCTCATGCCGGCGTCCCCATCGCTTCGGCGATCTGGTACGCGATGAAGGCCTCGTCGGCGACCGACACCATCATGCGGTTGTTGGTCATGTGGATGAGCGAGTGGCACAGCGACCACGCCGCCGCCGACGGCGACTCCGGCGCCCGCCGTCCGTCCTGGTAGTCGAAGCGGAGGACGTCCCTGTCGAACAGCTCGTCCAGTCCCGCGCGCACGCGGCGGTTCGTCTGCGCCCAGTCGCGGAGCCGCTGCGGCATCCCCTCCAGGTCGTCGGCGACGAGGCGGTCGAGGAGCGGGAGGAGACGGCGGCGGAGGTTGACGGCGGTGAGGGAGTGAGTGCGGCGCCCCTTCTCAGTGGCGTAGGGGGTCTCGTCGGCGTACCCGGAGGCCCATCGGTGGTGATACGCGACGAAGAAATCGGCGACGAGATCGCGGTCGCGCAGCAGCGTGCAGGCGGTCACGAAGCTCAGCTGCGAGGCGATGCCCAGCAGGAGGCTCCGGACGTTCTGGTTCCCTCCGCCCATCACGTCGCACGCGAGGCGCGTCGAGGCGACGAAGTGCTCCTCCGCGAGCATCATGCACTCCGGGCCGCCGTAGCGGAAGGTCTCCCGTTCGTAGTCGCGCCGCTCGATCGAGTTGTTGGGCCGGAAGAGCGGGACGCCGTCGTCGTCGAAGTGGCGCGGGCGGTCGGCATCCGTGAACTCCCCGACGAAGAGTCGCTCGTAGAAGCCGTTGTCGGCGAGCTCGAGCATCGGATGCATCGAGGGTTTGCGCGCGAGATAGCTCTCGACGGCGGGGAGCACGAGGCTGTCGAGAGCGGCGTCGGTGCGTTCGCGAGGAACGCGCAGCCGCAGCCGGACATGGCTGCCCTCGAGCCAGTAGTTGATGTAGAACCAGTCGCGGACGACCCCGTCGCGCACGAGCGCGTCGGCGAGGGGGATCAGACACTCGGTCAGCAGGATGTCGGGGGAACCGCCGTAGAAGACGTGGAAGGACACCCAGCGTGCGTCCTCGTGGTCCACGCGGGCCGCCCCGGGGCTGTGGGGGAGGGGGATCACGGCGCTCATACGCTTTCCTTCCAGGTCGATCGGTCGATGATGCTGACGCCCGCCATCGCCTCGGCGACACGGGGGGATCCGTCGCCTCGTTCGGCCGCACCGTGGGGGTCGGGCAGCGCCTCGGTGATCTCGAGGACCGTCTGGTCCTCGGCATCCCTCATCTGGCTGTGCAGGTTCGACAGGCACAGCGCGAGCGTCACGTCGAGGAAGAACGGCTTCGCCCGTCGACCGGGAGTCCCGTGGAGCACGCGCACGTACGCGCGGGGCGGAAGCGCGTGGCGCGCCCAGAAGCGCTGCCACGCGAGGTTTCCCTCGCGCGTGAGCGGATCGTGTGTCGGCACGTCGGAGCCGCGGAGGAGGGCGGCCGCGCGCACCACGACGACGTCGCCGATGCTCATGCGGCGGCGCACGACGACCGTGCCGGCCTCCGGGACGACCCGCAGCAGATCCGCGGGCTTCGAGCTCAGGCTCGCCGAGGGGGTCAGCAGGGACAGCGACTGATGCAGGCGAGGCGTCGCCGCCGGCACCAGGTAGCCCGCGTACTCCGGGTGGACGATCATCCCCGTGGCCCGTTCGACGAGCATGACCCGCTCGTGGGCGTCCGACCATCGCACCGCGAGGTCGTCGAGCCGGATGCCGGAGTCTCCCGGTCGCACCGGGTCGCCCGGCACCGCCAGACGGACGCGCAGGACGGGGGCGTGCAGGTTCAGATTCGAGAAGACGGTTCCGCCGCTGATCTCCACGAGCCGCACGCCCGCGGTCTCGGCGGCCCGTTCGACGTCGTCGGTGAGCTCCGACGCCGGCTCGGACATGACGTGGGAGAAGCGGGAGATCGAGAAGCCGACCCCGCCGAAGCAGTCGTTCATCACGGTGACCCCCGACGCGACGTCGTGCTGGAGGAGGAGATTGAGGTGACGGAACGGCGCCGTCAGACGCGAGGTCGTCGCGGAGATCCGGCGCGCCTCCGCCTCGAGGTCGACCGGCGGCGCGTCCAGTTCGGCCGCGATGTCGATGCCGTCGAAGGGGACGGCGCGCTGGTGGCGGAGGAGGACCGACAGCAGCTCACGGCGGGCCGCTTCGCGTCGCCACGCGCCGCCCCAGCGGAGCCACGGGTCGGTCTCGAGCGCATCGTCGGCGATGTCGGAGAGGACGTAGCCCTCGAACGACTCGAGCAGGTCGACGTCGAAACCACGCAGGAATGCGGCGACATCGTCGACTTCCTCTCCGGCCTCGCGGAGGTGGCGGTAATAGCCGGTGAGGAGATCGCGCTTCACGTGACTCGTGTCGAGCAGATCGACGAAGGCCAGAAGAGCATCGGCACCGGATGCCGAGGTCGCCAGCGGCTCCGCGAGACTCGAGCCGGACGCGGGGAAGACGACGTCTTCGTAGACGACCGATCGCGGCGGCTCGGCGGTGATTCCCGCGGTGGCGTAGATGTCCGCGACCAGCCCCCGGAGCCGTTGGACGTGCGCGGCGCGCTCGCGGGGATCGACGACGTCGACCGTGGCGGCGGCGTCGTCCCGATAGCGGCGCAGAGCGACGGCGATCTCTTCGGCGCGCGAGCCGCCGCCGGCGATCTGCTCCAGAGTGGTGTCGAAGGCGTCCGCGTCGAAAGCGTCGATCGTCAGTGCGGGGGCGACGAGGACGCCGAGCCGCACGAGGCTGGCGACGAGGTCCGAGGCGCGGTCATGGTCGAGACCCGCCGAGTCGACGAGCTCGTCCGTCAGCGCACCCCACGTCGTGTCGTCCCCGAGCCGGTCCATGATCTCGTCGACCGCGGCGAGGACGCCCTCCGCGGGAAGGCGCACGCGGGATTCGACGCACGCCGCGTAGTCGTCGCGGGTGTCGACCTCGGAGAACGTCCAGGTCGCACGGTCGACGAGGGTCGCGGCATCCTGTCGCCGGACGTACGGGCTGCGGCGGAGCGAGACGCCCGCGACGAGGTCCGCGTCCTCGGCGATCGCCGACAGCACGCGGGCGAGCGGGTACACGGACCAGCGGGAGCGCGCGAAGCGGCCCTCCTCGCCGCGCGGGCGTGGTGTCGCACCGGGGAAGGCGACAGGGCCGAGGGAGGAGAACGGCGTCGTCTTCGCCGCCGCTCGGGTCACGTACGACACGAGCGAGCGTTCGACGCGCTTGCCCCGCTTGTCGACCCGTCCCTGCGCCGCGAGCTCCCGGCCGTACCGGTCGACCTCGGCGACGAGGTCGGGGGCCGAGAGGGCGAGACCCGGAAGGAAGCCGTGCTGCGCCACCTGTTCCCAGAGCCGTGTGCGCTGCCCGGCGAGCATCTCGTCGAAGTCCTCGCGGTGCCGACGCTCGTGCGCCAGCCATGCCCGCAGCGGCGCCGCGTGCTCCGCGAGGCGGCCGAACACGTCGTCTCGTTCGATCGGGGTGAGGGCCGCGAGGCGACGCTCGACCGCGTCGGCGTCCTGCTTGAACAGGGCGCGACGGAGGGCGACGAGCGTCGCGGTCTCCGCCCCCGCCTCCCGCCGCGCGGAGATCAGGCCGTGCAGGGCGTCGCTCACGGCCTGCTTCGCCGCGGACAGGTGCCGAGAGGCATCCCAGAAGGATCCGAAGCTGTCGCGGTGCGCCGGGTCTTCCAGCTCGCGGACGACGGATGCCGGCAACCCCCCGAATCTCAGCTGCCACCGAGCGTCCACGGCCGCGCTCACGACGCCACCTCGGCCGTCATGTCGGCGCGCACGCGTCCCGAGCCCGGGGTGTCGACCCCCAGCATGATCATGAGCATCGGGGTGCTCTCCCGTGGATCGATGCCGGCGTGCCGCGCGTGGGCGGCGGCGTCGAACCCGAGGGCCGTGCCCGTGGCGACTCCGACGGCGTTCGCGTCGGTGAGCAGCGCCTGGCACGCGGCGCCGACGACCGCGTTCGTCACGCGGTATCCACGCACGCCACGGGTGCGAGCGGCGTCGATGACGGCGGCACACACGATGAGAGTGCACGCGGCGCGCCGCCCCATGTAGTTGTGCAGGAAGTACGTGCTCTCGAGGAACGACGACTGATCGCCGTCGTCGAGGGGACGACGCCCCTCGTCGTCGTCGATGTACAAGCCCGGTTCGAGCCCCTCGACCCGGTGGGCGTAGACGAGGAACGAGAGCGCGGGCGCGTAGGGAGCCCCGCCGATGAGCGCGTGGGCGGCGGATCGGCCGCGAGCGACGATCCGGTCGAGCGCGTCCTCGGTGATGGACTCTCCGCTGAAGCGACCGAAGCTCGTCTCCCGGGCGGCGAGGCGACGGCGGCCCGCGTCGTCGGGGACGGTGGTGTCGGGGACGATCGCGAGCTTCGTCCGTGCCGACACATCCGGGCTCTCCCGGCGCATGTCGTCCTGGAGAGCGGTCGCGGTGGGGAAGCGGACGACCGCGCGGTCGCGACGGAACGCCGCGACAGGCAGAGGCGCCGGCGCGACGACCTCGCGCTCCGCTCCTGCCGGGATCGGTCCCCACGCTTGCACGGCGTACACGCCCTGATCCCGGGGATCGATGCCGAGCAGGGCGGCGAGACCCGTCTCGTCGACCTCCATGTCCCACGTGCCCGCGATGTCGTCGCCGAGGGTCTCCCACTGCGCACCGAAGAACGTTCCTACGTCCATCGCCGTCGCTTGATACGCGAAATCGCTGTACTTGAACGCCGAGCGCCAGAAGTTGACGGTCGCCACGAGGTACGACCGCGCCTCGCGGGCATAGCTCTGGATGCCGCGGACCTCGCGGGTGCGATCGTGGCGCTGCAGCTGCTCCCACCCGTTGGCGATCACGTTGAAGTGATAGACACCCGCGTCCAGTGCGGCGTCTCCGCCGTGGACGAGATAGAGGTCGATGCCGTAACGACTGCCGCCCGATGCGGATCCGCGTCCCCACTTGACGTTCGCGACCCGCGCGTGGACCTCGGGGCGGTCGTTGAGGTTGACGTTGAGTCGCGGACCCGTGATGCCGTAGGCGCTCAGACAGACCGCGGCGATCGTGCGGCTGAGAGCACGGGGCGCGGCTCCGTCGACGTCGGTCGACTCGTCGGCATCCATGAGGCGCAGCGGCGCGTCTCGGTGGTCGGCCACCGTGAGGGGGGCGTTCGTCCAGTCGACCTTCCAGTCGTCGTTCGGCATCCCGTCCCGCACGCGATCGAGGATGAGGTGCGCGTAACGGACGGCTGCCGTCCCCGGGAGGACGCCGGGCCAAGCGTGAATCGACATGTCAGGTTCTCCGGCTCAAGGAAACGGGTGGGGGCGCTGGTGCGGCAGGAATGTCTCGACGGCACCGCCGTGCTGCCGTAGCCAGCGCTCGCTCTGCTCGCGGAGGCGCGGCATGCGCAGCGCGCGCTGGTTCGACCACCCGAAATCGATGGGCAACAGGCCCGGGACGACCGCCTTGACGCAGCTGAACCCGTAGCGGCGGGACAGACTCGAGCCGACGTCGACGACGAGGGGCGAGAACCCCGCGGCGGCGATCGCTTCGACGACGAGATCCAGGTCCGTCTCGACGCCGGCGCCCGCGGCGGCGTCCCGACGCAGCTCCGCGAGCGCGACCTGCGTCGATACGGGGGTCGGAGTGTGCGCCCACGTGGTCAGCCATTCGCGGGCGCCGGGCAGCCCGTACAGGTCGGCGTGGTCTTCGACGCCGCGGACGCCGTCGGGGTCCCGCAGCATGTCCTCGAGCTCGTCGCGTCGCTGATGAACGCGGGTCTCGATGACCTGGAAATCGGATGCCACTTCGACGAGCGCCGATTTCAGCGCGCGTTCCGGGTCGGGGTGCGACCCCGCGCCCAGGCACACGCCCCCGGATGCCGTGTCGCACACCGCGACGACGGTCGGGATGCCGACCCCGACCGTCGCGTCGAGGAAGCGCACGGTGCGTCCGACGAGTCTCAGTCGCCGCAGGTAGTGGCGGGACTCCTCGTCGCGGATGCTGTCGGTGCGGATCTCCCGGAGCGGGAGGTCGCCGTACCAGGCGAGGAGGAAGGCATCGCGTTCGACGACTTCGAGCAGGCCGAACAGCGTGGCTTCGGCATCGCTGCCTCCGGCCGCGCACCCGCTGGACGAGTCCTGGACATAGACCGGATCCGCGATCGGTGCCTCGTAGAAGACGGTCCGTGTCGGGAGGGCGACGGGGTCTCCCGTGACCAGGTCCCGGCCGAGGGTCCACGTGCCGACGACGGGGTGGGGGATCCGCCAGGAAGCGGCATCCACTCCGAACTCGTCCAGCCCGATCTCGCGCACGCCCTCGGGGACCGCGCCCCACAGGTCCGCCGGAGACGGCTCGGCGCAGCAGATGCGCTCGATGCCCTCGACCAGCCCGACCCACCGCGATCGTGCATAGCTCTCGCAGTGCCCGCCCCACGCGCGGACGTAGGGGCCGTGCTCGCCGTGCGACATCGTGAACCCCGAGACCTTCGCGGTCACGAGCGAAGCGACGTCGTCCGTCGCGTGAGCCGACAGGATCCCCGTCACCGGGTTGCACAGCTCGGGCGCCTCCGGGGCCGTCGCGAAATATCCCGCGAGCGGATAGGGGCGGTACCCGTCGCCGCGCTCCCGCGGCACGACGACCGAGGCGCGGGCGTGCGGACAGTGCGCCGCGTCCACGACCTCACCGTGGTGCACGCGCAGATCGTGCACGCCGATGGCCGTGTAACGCTCGTCGACGGTCGTGAGATCCGGGACGAAAGCGTCGACGAAGATCGAGAGGAAGGGGTTCGTCGCGGCGCTCACCGATCGGCGCCGGTCCGCGGGACTGCGGAGCTGGAAGTCATCCATGTCGCCGAGGCGCTTGCGGGCGCACTCGGTGCAGTGGTGCGGCGCGGGGGCGAGCACGTAGCGGTCGGATGTCAGCAGCTTCACGGTCCGTCCCGTCATCCGAGCACGACCGCGGCGGCGGCGTGGAGGTCGGCGGCGGTGAGCACAGGGGCGCGAAGGGACGCGGCGACCACCCGTGCCCGCGTCGTGCGCGTCACGGCTTCCGCGCTCTCCGCGGTCTCCGCGGTTTCCGGGGTCTCCGCGGCGACGAGGGCGCGAGGGTCGATGCCGGGCCAGATCTCCATCGACGGTGTCCTCGCCCCCGCATCGTCGTACTGGCCGAGGGCGATCACCTCGGTCGCCGCGGTGGCGGCGGCGGCTGCGGCGCTGTCTCCGGCCGCGACCTGCCACAGCAGGCGGTCGTCCACGGCGAGCGTCGCGATCACCACGTGGACCTCGAGCGTCGTCCCGGCGACGGCGAGCGACCCGAGGGCGATGTACCCGAGGTCGCCCGAGCCGGCGGAGGCATCGGCGAGGAAGGTGAGGACGGTGCCTTCGGGAGCGGCGGACAGCACGGCCCCGGCGGGCTCGGACACGTGCTGCAGCAGGAGGTGCTCGGTGGCAGCCTTGAAGAGCGCCCGGAGCACGGCATCCCCCTCGGTGAGGGCGACACCGACCGCGGCGGCGGAACGCTCATAGCGCCCGGCCGCATTCGCGCGAGAACGGCGGAAGATCCGCGCCGCGTCGATCTCGGCCCTCTCGCCGTCGAACGACGTGAACGGCAGGAGCGGACGGGGCGGTTCGAGGCTCGCGACGAGCTCCTCGTACACGCGGGCGATCGCCTCGCTCCGCGCGTCGGCGAGGGTCCAGAGGCTCGGTGCCCGGACCGCGGCGCCCTCGCTCGTCATCGCGACGGCGACCTTCAGGGGGAGCTGGATCAGGTGCTCGTCCGCGAACCCCGTGACCGGCATGGTGAGGGAACCGACGAGACGCTCCCACCGTCCGTAATCGTCCGGTCGAGAGTCGTCGGGCGTGAGGCTCGTGGCCTTCTTCGTCGGGGAGGACGCGGGTGCGGACGTCACCCGGCTGCGCTGCGTGCTCGGAAGAATGCGGTGCGCCACGGTCTCGCCGGTGGTCGCGTCGAGCGAGATGGCACCTGCCTCGGTCTCGGGGGCGAGAGCCCCGGTGAGACCCTTGAAGATCTCGTACGAGAGCAGGGCACCCAGCATCCGCTGGACCTGCACCGATGCGGCGCGACCCTGCAGCGGGGTGAGGCCTTCCTCCGCCGCGGCGAACAGCGTTTCGAGGGCGGGGGCGACCCCGGCCCCCTCGAGCGCGATGACGGCGTCCTTCCAGTCGGGGGCGGCGTGGGCGTCCGCACGCCACGCGTGAGGCAGGACCCACAGCCGGTCGCCGACGGGGAGGACGAGCAGGCACCGCGCGGGATCCAGCTGCCCCCGATGCCGCGCGAACCACGCGTAGGCCTCGGCCGTGGGCAGGATCAGCAGGTGGACCGCGTCACGGGCATCGTCCGAGAGCGGGCCCGCTTCGGACGTGTCGACGACGGTCAGGTCGCGGTGCCCGTTCGCCGCGAGGTTCTGGACGACGGCGTCACCGAGCGGGCACTGCCCGACGAGAGAGACGGGCGCATCGCGGAACATCGCGAACGAAGCGTGGGGGGTGTCGGTGTACTGCGCGAGGAACGCGATCTGCTCGGCGTAGGCGGTGCGGTCGTCCTCCCCGACCGTGTCGACGTCCTCCTGGGCGATCCAGCGGAGGAAGCCGCGCTCGGCGAGATGGCCGAGGATCCGCTCGACGACCGGCCAGTGCACGGGGCCGAGAGCTGCGCGCAACTCCGCGCGGGACACCTGACCGTCGAGGAACGGCGCGATCCGCTCGAAGACCGGGAAGGAACCGCGTCCGCTCAGGTGGAAGGCCGGCCCGGCGGAGGCGAACTGGACTCCGTCGTCCGCTTCGGCGTAGAAGGTGTCCCGGCGGAGGAAAGGCCGAGCGCGGTCCGCCGCGTCGAGGGTTTCCCGCCGGACCGGTGCCGGGGTGACGATGGTCGCGCTCATGGGCAGACGTCTCTCTTCCGTCGGGGAGGGATGGCGATGGTCACTTGCACATGCGGAGGAACGCGCACCAGAAGTTCAGCGGGAGGTACGCCTGCGAAGCGTCCGCCGAGACGGCCGAGACGGCGGCGGGAACGGGGGCGGGAGCTGCCGCGGGCGATCCGGAGAGGGCGAGGACGAGGGTGGCGGTGACGGCGGCGGAAGTGAGCATGAGAGACCCTTCGAGGAGTTCCGGCGGTTGTCGGAAGCGCTTGATCCGACCCTGTCGGCTGCCGCGAAGGGCCGGCATATACGAAAGGACACACCTCAGCCGGACGGCGAAGAGTGTGGTCGAAAGTTCATGTCGGACCGAGCCCGCCGGTTAGGGTGGCCACGTGGTAGGACGTCCACCCCCGTGGTTCACCGAGGTCAAGCCCCTGCCCGGAAAGTGGATCGCCCGCGTTCTGCTCATCGCGGTGACGGCTGCGCTGATCGCCGTCGACATCAGCGCGGGAGAGCTGGACCTCGCGACACCCATCGGCTGGGTGTTCCTCGTCGTCCCCTGTCTGCCGCTTCTCGCCCTGCTCGTCGGTGCGGTGCCGGCCGCCGTGACGCTACTGCTCGCGATCGTCGGCCTGCTCGCCGCGCTCGCCACCGTGGGCACCGAGTATCAGATCGCGCAGATGACGTTCCCCACGGCCATCACGCTGGGCTTGTGCGCGATGATGCTCCCCCTCCGGGTCGCTCTGGTCTTCGCCCCCGCGAGCATCGTCCTGATGTCGCTGTCCATGGTCGTCCACCCGACCGAGCTCACCATCTCGACCGTTCTCGTCGTCCTCCTGATCATGATCGTCGCGGCCGGCGCGGGACTCGGCCTCGGCGTCTACGGTCGACGAAACGATCGCAGCGCCGCTCAGATCCGTTCGCTCCGCGAACAGCAGGCGCGTATCCGTGCCGACGAGCGCATGACGCTGGCGTACGAGCTGCACGACATCGTCGCCCACGACGTGACGATCATCGCGATGCAGGCGCGTCGCGCGCAGCTCGTCCAGGACCCGAGCAAGACGGCGCAGATCATCGAGGGGATCGGCGACTCGGCCCAGCAGGCGCTGACCGACCTCCGCAGTCTCGTGCTGCTGCTCAAGAGCGACGCCGTCCAGTCGGCCCCCTCGGACGAGGCCGACCTGCTCGGCTCCCCGGAACTGTCGGGGGAGACGACGAGCGCGGTCGGCCTCGCGCATGACCTCGAGGGGGTGGCGGACGCCCTGCAGCGCGCGGGCTTCGACGTCGTGTTCACCCTCGAAGGCGAACTCGCCCGTGTCCCCGCGAGCCTGCGACAGGCCCTGCGGCGCACGATCCGCGAGCTGGGCACGAACGTGCTCAAGCACGCGGATCCCTCGCAGCCCGTGGAGATGACGATGACCGTCGGGTCCGACGCGGTGATCGTCGGCACGGTCGACGCGCCCGCATCCACGAGCCCCCTCTCGTCGACGACGACGGGCCTCGAGGCGATGCGCGCGCGCAGCGAGGTCTTCGGGGGATCGGTCACCAGCGGAATGAGCGAAGGAAAATGGCGAACCATCATGACTCTTCCGCTCGAGCGGGCGCTACAGCCCATGAAGGTCACGGAGGAGACACCGTGATCCGGGTGCTGCTCGTGGACGACGAGGCGATCACGCGCGAGATCCTGCGGGACTACGTGGGGTCTGATCCGAGTCTCGAGATCGTGGGCGAAGCAGCCAACGGCCAGGTCGCCGTGGCGCAGGCGAGCGCCCTCCGGCCCGACGTCATCCTCATGGACATGCAGATGCCGATCATGGACGGTGTGCGGGCGACCGCGCAGATCCACGCGGAGTTCCCCGAGATCGCCATCCTCGGCCTCAGCACGTTCTCGACCGATCGGTACGTCGTGGATCTCCTCCGGGCGGGCGCCTCGGGCTATCTCGTCAAAGACGC
>JAAIGF010009370.1_pt1 | contig 48998 bp, 37 predicted proteins | sample 6487441 | NCBI WGS metagenome assembly JAAIGF01 (sample SAMN13974129, study PRJNA590717) | phyllosphere metagenome | biome: pepper field; feature: multiple bacterial spot infested pepper fields; material: pepper leaves; isolation source: leaves from pepper fields | host: Capsicum annuum ...
ATCGCGGATGGGAGCAAAGCTGAACGAGAAGCACTGCTTTCTCCTGAGCATAGATCCGACGCGGACGTGCTGATCGTCTCTTATCCGCTGCTGCGCCGGGATCTGCCGCATTATGAACGCATGGAGTTTCACACGCTCGTGCTTGATGAAGCGCAAGCGATCAAAAATGCGGATACGCAGACGGCAAAGGCTGTTAAGTCGTTGCGAGCCGGCTTCCGCTTTGCTTTGACCGGTACGCCGATCGAAAACGCGCTTGACGAGCTTCGATCCATATTTGATGCCGTGCTGCCGGGGCTGTATCCCAACCGCCGAAAATTCGCGGAGCTGACGCGCGAGACGGTAGCTAAACGGGCCAGACCTTTCCTGCTGCGTCGATTGAAGGTCGACGTGCTCGGCGAGCTGCCGGAAAAGATTGAATCCGTGCGCGTAACGGAGCTGCTCCCGGAGCAGAAGCGGCTTTATGCAGGCCAACTTGCCAAGCTCAGGTATGAAACATTAAAGCATTTGGATAACAGCGAAGAGCTCGGGCGCAGTCGAATCCGTTTCTTGGCCGGTTTGACCCGGCTCCGCCAAATCTGCTGCCATCCTGCGCTATTCGTGGAAGGATACGAAGGGCGTTCGGCCAAGTTCGAGCAATTGCTAGAGACGCTGGAAGAATGCCGCCGTGCAGGACGCCGTGTACTGGTATTTTCGCAGTTTACGGAGATGCTTGGCCTGATCGGACGCGAATTGGGATATCGGGAGATGCCGTTCTTCTACCTGGACGGCCATACGCCTCCGAGAGAGCGGCTTGATCTATGCGAGCAATTTAACGAAGGTGAAAAAGACATTTTCCTGATCTCGCTCAAAGCAGGCGGAACCGGACTGAATCTAACCGGAGCCGATACCGTCATCCTGTACGATCTGTGGTGGAATCCCGCCGTCGAACGCCAGGCTGAAGATCGCGCGCACCGAATGGGGCAGACGCGTGTCGTTCAAGTTATTCGTTTGGTAGCGCGCGGAACGGTAGAAGAGAAGATGCACGAGCTGCAACAGAAAAAGATGACGCTGATCGATGACGTGATTACGCCGGGTGAAGATAGCCTGACGTCGTTGACGGATGCCGATTTGTTGGAGCTGTTGGAGACGGAATAAAAAGAAGAGGGCGCCTCATACAGGCGCCCTCTTCTTTGTTAGGCTTGGGAATGGCGGGAATTTGGAGGATCAGACCTTGAAGCGTTCGATTGACGTTTGCAAATCTTGTGCAAGTTTGCTGAGATAAGCGGCGGAGCCGGTTACTTCTTGGACGGAAGCCAATTGTTCTTGTGTCGCCGCGGCTGCGCTTTGGGTCATGTCTTTGGCACTGGTTGCAATCATGGCGGACGATTCGACGGTTGCCAATACTTCCTCGGAGCTTGCGGACATTTCTTCGGTGACGGCGGAAACTTCATGCAGCTGTACGGACAGATTGCGCGTGCTGCTCATGATGCCGTCGAATATGAGAGAAACATCGTGCATGACCTGACGGCCGTTTTCTGCTTGGGTACGGCTGAGTTCCATGCTGCGGAAGGCATTTTGCGTTTCGCTCTGGATTTCGTGAATCAGCCCGGACACATTGGAGGAAGACTCTTGCGTCTGTTCGGCCAGCTTTTTCACTTCCGCGGCGACGACCGCGAAGCCGCGGCCTTCTTCTCCGGCTCTGGCTGCTTCGATCGCCGCATTCAGCGACAGTAGACTGGTTTGATCCGCGATCGCTTTGATTGTATCCGTAATATCGCCGATGCTAGACGATTTTTCGTTAAGGGACGTAACGACTTCCGACAAGCTTCCGATCGAGCGATGGATTTGTTCCATTTCGCGAATGGCTTGCTCCAATTTGTCGTGCCCGCGGGTGACGCTGGCTTCCGACTCTTGAGAATTCGAAGCCAATTCGGTTGCAGATTCGGCGATTCGCTGAATGCCCACATTCATTTCTTCCATCGTGCGGCTCATCTCGACCGATCCGCGAGCCTGGGAATCGGAGCCTTCGTTCAATTCCTGAATTTGCGTAGAGATATGCTCGGTGGCTTGGGCTGTTTGTTCCGAGCTGGCAAGAAGCTGCTCCGAACTTGCGGCCAACGTGACTGCATTCTCCGAAATTTGCTTAACGAGCGAACCGAGAGATTCGACCATGCTGTTATAAGAACGGGTCAAAGCACCGGTTTCGTTTTTCGTCAGGCTCGTGCCCAATGAAGTGAAGTCGCCTTCCGAAGCCTGCTGCATCAGGCTTTGAAGTTCGCGTAACGGACGGGTGATCGAGCGCAAAATCAAGGTCGCAAGCAGCATCAATAAAGCAATCGCCGATACGACGGAAACGATGCTGACCGTTTTGGAGATCGCGGCAGCCTCAATGTTCTTGACGTTATTGACTTCGGCATCATTTTCGACATACGCCGCCAGTTGCAGGAACAGAGCTTCGGTTTCTTCTTTTTGGGGTTCTAGTTCATTTAAATAAAGCGCATAGGCTTCCGCGTTTTTATTGACTTCGGATAACGCGATGACCTGGTTTTCCAGATCGAGCAATCTTGCGCGGGAATCGCCAAGTTCGTCGAATAGGGCTTGTTCGTCCGGGGTCATGTTCATTTGGTCGTATTGTTCGAGGAGAGTGGAGTTGTTTTGGAACGTATCTTGGAATCGCTGCTTCATTTCGATATTTTTAGCTTCATCCGTAGTCAGCATCATTTGCAAAATGTCATTCATGATTCGGTTGAAATTCGTAATCACCTGATTGATCGATTTGACTTTCACCAAACTTTCTTCATACATCGCCCGGGAATTTGCAGCCATCTGGTTGACATAGGTGTAACTGACTCCACCTATAATCAGCAGAAATACTACGGCTGTTGCGTTCAGAATCAAAAGTTTGGAACGAAGCTTGAGGTTGTGAAACATACTCATAAATTCACTCTCCATCATCCTGAAATAAATAGCTAGGGCATTGACCGTGTTCGATATCCTATCGGATTCGTGTTTGGATCGAACGGAGAGTTCGCCACCCGATTCGCAGATACCAAGCGGTCAACGTGCATGTCGTTTCTTTCGACACAAAATTCCCTCTTATATGGGATTTATCGGTGCAGTTCGACAAAAAATGAATATAGAACGAAGAAAAAAGCTCTTTTTCTTCGACGTGATAAAGCAAGCATTTCGAAGCTGAATCTGTGCATAAAAAAAAGGAAGGCCCAAAGGCATTCCTTTTTGTTTAAGGTCGTCTTATTTGAAAAACAAAGCGTTGTCGTAATTAAAAATCGAAATGATCCGGATCGGGTCCGACGCGCCGGTTTTGGTTCAATCCGTCGATCCTTTCCATATCCGTCGAAGAGAGGTCGAAGTCGAATATTTGCGAATTTTCCGCAATACGTGCTTCATGGACTGACTTGGGAATCGTCACGACTCCGTGCTGCAAATCCCAGCGAAGAATGATCTGCGCAGTCGTCCGACTGTATTTGGCGGCCAGCTCCAGCAACAGAGGTTCTTCGAATAAACCGCCCTGCATCAATGGCGACCAAGCCTGCAAGACAATGTTGTGCTCGCGAGTAAAATCGAGCAGTTTTTTTTGCGTTAAGAACGGATGGAACTCGACTTGGTTGACCATCGGAAGAATCTCGGCGTCCTGAATCAACTCTTCCAGATGGTGCGTTTGGAAATTGCTGACGCCAATCGCTTTGACTCGCCCGGTCCGGTAAAGCTCTTCGAGCGCTTTCCAAGCTGATTTATACTTGCCCGCAACCGGCCAGTGAATCAGATACAAGTCCAGATAATCCAGCCCGAGCTTTTGCAAACTTTGCTCGTAGGCGGCCAACGTTTCGGTATAGCCGAGATCGGCGTTCCAGACCTTGGATGTGATGAACAATTCTTCGCGGCCCAGGCCGTTTTCGGGTAATGCTTCACGAATCCCTTGACCGACACCGGATTCGTTGCCGTATACGGCTGCCGTGTCGATGCTGCGATAGCCGAGACGGATTGCGCTTTTGACCGCGGCAGTCAGATTATCTCCTTCTTCCACTTGGAATACGCCGAGTCCGAGCGGAGGCATAGCCGTTCCGGAAGCAAGGGTAATCCGATCGTTAAGGCTTAGCGCAGTTTTTTGACCAGACGTTGTTTTCATTAGGGGTTCCTCCTGAATATGATGAATAATAAATAATAAGGATAAACACGCATACGTTTCGAAAAGATACGTTTTTGCGCCTGTAGATCAAGCGGCAAGCTCGCGGGATCGTTTGCCTTCGGCACGACGTTCCAGAAGAATGGCGAAGCCGGTCAACAGAGCGGCCGATGCTGTCATTGCGGCGCCGATCCAGGCAGTGTGCAAAAGTGCTCCATGTTCCGCCGCGACTCCTCCGATATAAGCCCCCAGCGCGATGCCTGCGTTAAAAGCCGCAATATTGAGCGCCGAAGCGACATCCACAGCTTGGGGAGCCAGCCGTTCTGCCAGGTTGACGACATGCACTTGCAGACCGGGCACGTTCATGAACGCGAATAGACCCATGACCAAGACGGTAATCAATCCGGCGGCTTTGAACGGCGCGGTGAAGAACAAAATAAGCAGTACGACAGCTTGAGCGGCAAACATGATACGCAGCGCCGATAACGGCTTTCGGTTTGCCGCGCGGCCGCCTATCAGATTGCCGACAGCGATAAACACGCCGTAGAGCAGCAATAGCAGGGCGGTAATCGATTCGCCGAAACCGGTAATGTCCGTCAGGATCGGAGACAGGTAGGTAAATACCGCGAATGTGCCGCCGTAACCCAGCGCTGTAATGAGCAAGGCCAGCAGCAAGCGCACGTTGCGGGCCAGCTTCAGTTGCTCGCGTACGGGTGTCCGCGTGCCTCCGCGCAATCCGGTTTTGGGAATCAGCAGTAGATTGGCTGCAAAAGCGACCGCGCCGATCACGACGATCGCGACGAACGCTGCGCGCCAACCGAGTTGTTGGCCGATGAAGGTGCCGAGCGGCACGCCCGTTACCGTCGCGACCGTCAGACCGGAGAACATGATCGACACGGCGCTGGCCCTGCGGTTTTCAGGAACCAGGTCAGCCGCAATCGTCGAACCGATCGACATGAATACGCCGTGAGCGAAAGCACTGAGCACTCTAGCAATCAGCAGCAGGGTAAGTCCGGTGGACCCCGCGGCAAGCGCGTTGCCGATCACGAACACGACCATGATGCCCATAAGCAAGGTCTTGCGAGATATGCCTGAGGCGAGCGAAGTTAGAACCGGAGCACCGAAGGCGACGCCCAGCGCATATAAGGTGACGGTCAATCCTGCCAGGGAGACCGGAATGTCCAAGTCGTCAGAAATCAGCGGCAGCAGGCCGACACTGATAAATTCGGTGGTGCCGATCGCGAAGGCGCTGACGGCGAGGGCAAGCAAAGCCAAGGTACTTCTTTTCGAAGATAACGCCATGATGTTTCCACTCCCATTCGATTTTGCGATGCGAAATATAGGCAAATCATACTGGTTCGTTCCGGCCGGTGATGTTAGTATGGAGCAAAGGGACGGAAATGAATAGTACGTACTTTTAAGTGCTGTAGGTACTTTTTAGTACCTATGCCATCCGAATTCATCTCGACACAAGGAGCGAATCTATAATGGCGGCAAAAAAATATAATATTTCGGTCGAGGCCACGCTTGAAGTCATCGGCGGCAAATGGAAGTGCGTGATCTTATGTCATCTGACTCACGGCAAGCTTCGCACAAGCGAACTCAAGCGGCTCATGCCGAGCATTACGCAGAAGATGTTGACCCAACAGCTGCGGGAGCTGGAGGAGGACGGGATTATCAACCGTATCGCGTATAACCAGGTCCCGCCTAAGGTCGAATACGAATTGTCGGAGTACGGGCAAAGTCTGCGGGGGATTCTCGATTCGCTCTGCAATTGGGGCATGGTGCATATCGAGCGCAAGTTCGGGGATAAAGCATCGATGCTGGAAGACAGCGTGCTGAACCGTTAATTCCGTCCCGGCGGTTCGGAAAGAGGCAGACGCATAACGCAGCGCACAAATAAGCGGTACGAGAACATGACGTTCTCGTACCGCTTTTCTGATAGAGATGCAGAGCTGCCTCTCTTATTGATAGAAAAATAAGTAGGATTTGCTCATAGTCATACGTTTGAAGACACCGTGTCCGCCGCAAACACAATGCCCGCTTCGCGGCGCGCTTTCGTCGCGATGTCCATCACGAGCACGGAATGCCGCAGCATGTCCATGCTTTTTTCCCATTCGCTATCCCGGTACATTTGAGCGAAGGCGCGGAACTCGTTCGACATATGATTGTTCGGAACCTCGAACGTAAACGTCTCTTCGCGTTCGCGCGTCTTCAGCGTGATCGAGCTGCACATATTCGGAGGGCCGTCCACGCGAATGCTGCCGTTCTCGCCTTGAAGCAGCGTAAAGCAGTCGCCATCGGAGTCTTTGCCTGCCAGGCAGGCGGCTGCAAACCCGTCGTAGGCCAGCGTCAGCACGCCGGACGTGTCGATGCCGTTCGGACCGATATTGCCGATATAGCGGGCATCGTTCGGCCGGCCGAACAAGCCGAGCGTGAAATGCAGATTGTAAATGTTCAGGTCATACAGCGCGCCGCCAGCCAATGCCGGGTCAAACGCTGGGAGCACTTTACCTTCCAGGTAGTCGCCGTAGCGGCTGGAGCGTTTGGAGAAATTGCTTTGCATCAGACGAACCTGACCGATCTCCGGCAGCAGTTCGCGAACTTTCAGGTAATCCGGCGAGTACGGAGTGACAACGGCTTCGAACAGATACAGCTTTTTCGACTCCGCCAGTTCCAGCAATTCCTGCGCTTCTTCCACGGTCGACGTGAACGGTTTTTCCACGAGCAGATGCTTAGCCGCTTCTAATGCTCTTTTCGCATAGTCGTAGTGGAGGCTATTCACGATCCCGATATAAATAAATTCGACATCCGGATCTTGGAGCATCATCTCGTAGTCGGTGTACACGGTATCGATATGATAACGTTCGGCCAGTTCATGCCCGGTCTGCTCGCTGCGCTCCCGTACACAGATCGCCGTCACTTTTGTCCCTTCGATTTGCGCCAGCGCATCTAACGCTACGCGTACGATCATGCCGCTTCCTGCGATTCCGATCTTCATCTGTCATTCCTCTTTTCAAATTAATTTTGCGAAAAGTGTAATACCTTCATGCGCACTCCCGTCTAATGCACCACAAGGAACAGGCAGCTTTTGATTTCCTGTTTCCCAAACCCAACTTAGAGGAGTGTTCAATCATGAAACGTACATTCAACCAACCTTTCCGTAAAATCGCCGCTTTGACCTTTGCTTTTTCCTTAGCCGTCCCTTTTGCAGCTTCCGATAATTCCCTGCTGTCCAATGAGGCGCATGCGGCAGGCACGGCCTCGTCAATCGCGGCTGCAAGCTCCACATCCGCCGCCGGCAGCGTGCGTCCCGCGACCCAATCGTTCGCGCTGATGGTCAAAGGCGAATACGTCAACCGAACGGCTTATCTCAAGCAGGGCAACGGTTACTCGCTCTATGTGGCAAACGGCTATACGTTCAGCAAGGCGAAGAACAAGATCTACCTGACCCAATATCCATCGTATAACGCGCAGATCGAGAAACTTCCGGCTAACTTCAATCTGCAAAAGGTGAGCAAGCAGGGCAGAGCCGAGCTGAAAAAGTACGGTCAAGTCAACAGCTACAAAGGCGATCAATTATTCGAAAGCCCGATGTCTTCCGCCCGACTGTTATTGCAGGCGAGCGATACGAAGGGCAACCTGCATAACTACGTCATCTGGACCTCGAAAAAAGGCGACTCGTATCTGTTCCGGATCAATGCGCCGACAAGCGAATTCGCCGGAACGTTCATCGAGGTCGTTTCGAATTCGTTGACCAGCATTTTGGCCGACAAGTAAGCTCGAAACCAAAGGTCTGCCGTCTTCATTATAGGCTCTCCCCGTCTGTTGCGGCCTGATCCGGCGGACATTATAATTGAGGTACAAGAAAGCGGGCAAAATGTTCGCGGATACGTACTTTAAGTACGCCCGAGTCCTTGAAGTTCGGAGTCGGTACGGGAAAAGAGGGAGTTCATTGCTGCTTGAAAAATTGCGCCGCGGCGAAGGGTTCTCCGAGACGGAACGGGAGGTTGCCGGTTATGTGCTGGAGCGTCGGGAGCAGGTGCTCGGCATGACGATCGGACAATTGGCGTCGGCGGCTTACGCGTCCAATCCGACGATCGTACGGTTGTGCCGCAAGCTCGGCGTCAGCGGATTTCGCGAATTCAAGATCGTTTTATCTTCGGAATTGGAACGGTCTGCCGGACAAGAACAGATAGACGCCAACAAGCCGTTCGGCCTGCAGGAAAGTCCGGACGCCATCGCCCGGCGGATCGCGGAATTGACTCAGGCGACCGTGCGCGAAGGAGCGGAACTGCTGCAAGGCGCCGAGCTGGACGCCGCGGCCGGGATGCTGGACAACGCGCGGCAGGTGTATCTGTTCGGCACGGGCGATTCCATGGTGCGGGCTCTCAGTTTTCAAGGCAAGCTGCTCAAGATCAACCGTCTCGTGCAGGTAAGCAACCTCATGCAGGAGCAGGGCTATTACGCCTATAACGCTTCGGCCGGAGATTGCGCGGTCTTTATCACGTATCACGGACGCCAGCCGGGGTACGCCGATTATGCCGCCACCATGAAAAAAAACGGCGTCGGCTTGATCGTCATTACCGCCAACAGCGAAGGCGAGCTGGCCGAACTGTGCGATATCGTGCTGCCTTTGCCGCTCAGCGAAGACCCGATCGGCAAAATCGCGACCTTTTCTTCCCAAATCTCGATCGACTACGTGCTTAACGTGCTGTACTCCTGTCTGTTCAATCTGCGTTACGAACATCATTTCGAGATGAAGCAGGCCGGACAGGCGTACGCGGAGCGGACAAACGAATCGTAATCGAGGGCAAAAGGGGAGGCAGGCATGGATCAGAACACTCTGGACAATATCCAAGCGTTATACGATGAAGGCCGATACGAAGAAGCCTTGAATGAAGCGGCGCTGATTTTGCAGCGGGAACCCGAACATTTCAAAGCGGCATTTATTCGCGCGCAATGCTTATGGATGCTGCACCGCCATGAAGAAGCGCTTCGGGAAACGCGCAGATTGATCGAAAAAGAACCGGAAAATCCGCTGCTGCACTGGCTTTGCGGCGATATTCACGCGGATCTCGGCCAGACCGAACCGGCAATATCCTATTTGGAGCGCGCGGCTGCGTTAAACGGGATTTTTTATTTTTATCCGCTGCGCTTGTCGCAAGAACGGTTCAAGCAGATCCTGGCGATGCGAAAGATCGGTTCCGCGCGGGCGCCGTTTCGCGGCTTCGATCCGAAGTTTTCCGCAACGGCCGATCTTGCGCTGCGCGAAGCGGAACAGGCGGCAAGCCTGCGCCCGGATATTGCGGCCGTGCATATTCAACGCGGCAAACTGCTCGCGTTGACTTTGCGTTTCGAAGAAGCGAAATCGGCTTTTATGCGGGCGATATCCTGCGACAGGCAAAGCGCGGAGGCGCATGCGGCTTACGCCGACTTTCAGATGAGGCAGGGCGATATCGAAGCGGCCCATGACAGCATGGAACAAGCGCTGCGCTTGGAACCAAACCGGCAGGATATGCAAGAACTTCGTCGGTTGATGGAGCAGGGCGAACAAGATCCGGACGTCTTGCGCAAGTACTGGCGCATCCAACTGCTGCATGCTTCGCTCGCGCCCGATCCTTCTTCGCAAGAGCTTCGGCGTCAAATCGGGCTGCTGATGCAGATCGGAGACGATCCTTCGCGGAAATTCGAGCAGTATTTGCGAAAAGAACCGGACGATACCGCCATACGCATGGTGTACGCGAACCTGCTTTTCGAACGAAAAGACTACGATCAGGCCGCCAGGCAGCTTGAGCAAGCAAAAAAAGAATGGCCGGACGACCCGGCGATCCGAAGCCTCGACGAACGGTTGAACAGTCTCGGCGTCGGGCAAAAAAGGCTTGCGCCTTTGCTGCGGCGAAGCCTGGGCCTTAACCGAAAACCCAAAAAAGATTGAACATTCGAACGCAGCAAAAGATGCGCTTCGCCAAATTTGCGTACACGTTCCAATTCCGCAAAAAAAGGCTGTCCCAAAACCGGTATTCGGTAAAGGGACAGCCTTTTTGAGTTTTCCGTTCAATTTTTCGGTTCAGGAAAGATCAGACTTCTTTGCGAATTTCCGCCGAAGCGGAAATGTGGGCGGCTTCAGATCGTACGACCGCGATTTGGTCGTCAACCAGCTCTACCGCAATAGCCGTCACGTCTTCGTCGTCCAGCAGCAGATCGGTCACGCCGTCTTCCACATGCTGCTGAATCATGCGACGCAGCGGGCGGGCGCCGAAGGACGGATCATAACCCAGTTCGGCCAGTTTGCGCTTCGCTTCGTCCGTGATATCCAGCGAGATGCCGCGCGCCGACAGATTAGCTTTGATCTCGCCGAGCATGTTGTCGACGATTGTCACCAAGTCTTCTTCCTTGAGCGAAGCGAACGGCACGATCCCGTCGAAACGGTTCAAGAACTCGGGACGGAAATGCTGACCCAGCGAATTCATGATCGAGCGTGTTTCTTCCGTTTTGGCCGTGAAGCCCATCGTAATTTTCTTCTCGGCCGTTGTGCCTGCATTCGACGTCATGATGATGACCGTGTCCTTGAAGCTGACCGTACGGCCCTGGCTGTCGGTCAGGCGTCCGTCGTCGAGTACTTGCAAAAACATATGCTGAACGTCCGGATGCGCTTTTTCGATCTCGTCGAGCAAGATGATGCTGTACGGATTGCGGCGGACTTTTTCCGTCAATTGCCCCGCTTCTTCATGACCCACGTAACCCGGAGGCGAGCCGATCAGCTTGGAAACGGAGTGGCGTTCCATGTATTCGCTCATATCGAGACGAATCATTGCGTCATTGCTTCCAAACAATTCGTCCGCAAGAGCTTTGGACAATTCGGTTTTACCGACACCGGTCGGTCCGACGAACAGGAAGGACGCGATCGGCTTACTATCGTTGCGCAGTCCGGCACGTCCGCGGCGAACGGCCTTGGCAACTTTGTCGACCGCCTCGGCTTGACCGATGACGCGGCTTTCCAGACGCGCGGCCAGGTTTTTCATTTTGCCCCGCTCATCCGCTTGCAGTTTGCCGACCGGAATGCCTGTTTTGCGTTCGATAATGTTCTGAATATCTTCGACGCTGACTTCAAGCATCTCTTCAGCCGGAACTTCGCCGTTCAGACGAGCATTCAGGGCAGATTCCTCATCGCGCAGCTTGGCGGCGCGTTCGTAATCTTCTTCGCGGGCAGCGGCGTCTTTTTCGACCTTGATCTGTTCCAAACGAGCTTTGATCTCGTCGGTTCCGCCTGTCGAAGCACGCAGATTCAATTTCGCGCCGGACTCATCCAGCAGGTCGATCGCTTTGTCCGGCAGGAAACGGTCTTGAATGTAGCGGCTCGACAGTCGCACGCATGCTTCGAGCGTCTCGTCCGGGTAGCGAACGCCGTGGAACTGCTCGTATTTCGCGCGCAGGCCTTTCAGAATTTCGACCGTTTCTTCGGCAGTCGGCTCATCCACCATGACCGGTTGGAAACGACGTTCCAACGCGGCATCTTTTTCGATCTGACGGTATTCTTTCAAGGTGGTCGCACCGATCACTTGCAGCTCGCCGCGAGCGAGTGCCGGCTTCAGGATATTGCCCGCGTCCATCGAACCTTCCGCGGAACCTGCGCCGACCAGCAAATGAATCTCGTCGATGAACAGCAGTACGTTTTGCCGCTGTTCCAGCTCGGCGATCAGTTGTTTGACCTTTTCCTCGAATTGACCGCGGACGCCTGTGCCTGCCACGAGGGAAGCGACGTCCAGCGAGTATACTTCTTTATTCAAAAGCTTCGCGGGAACCTGACCTTCCGTGATGCGGAGCGCAAGACCTTCGGCGATCGCCGTCTTGCCGACGCCCGGCTCGCCGATCAGGACCGGGTTGTTTTTGTTGCGGCGGTTCAGGATTTCGATAACGCGATCGATTTCTTCGTCGCGTCCGATGACGTTGTCGATCTTGCCACCTCTGGCTGCATCGTTGAGGTTACGTCCGAGTTGATCGAGCAGACCGCCGCCGCGGCGACCGTTTTGGGCTTGGGCGCCTTGCTGGCGGGATGGCTGTCCGTTGGAGGATTGTCCTTGCATGAAGCCTCGGAACAACTCTTCGAACGGGGATTGCCCGGACTGTCCCATGCCTGCCGCGAACGGCACGCCGCCGCTCACTTTGGCATAGCAGTCTTCGCAAAGGAACATTTTTTCGGATTTATTATTAAGGGTGAGGCTCAAACCGACGGTTGCTTGATTATGGTTACAGTGTTGACAGCGCATGAAGGCATGCCCCTTTCATTGTAGAATTTAAGTATTTCTCATGTGATTCAGGAAACGGCGGGCCCCTCCAGGCAGCTTGACCAAGTTAAATGTAAAGTTACGCCCACCTGAAGCGCACCTAAAGCGTGTGCGTTTCAGCCGAACGTAAACCTATGATTGAGGTTGGTCAAGCTGCTAGGAGAAAGAACCTGCCGGAATAGGGGGAACGAAAGTCAAAGGCTGCACAGAATCGAAGATCGTGAATCGGAGGTCACATTCTTCAATGTCGTTCGCAAAGGTACAAGGTTGATCTTTCGACCTGACTTTGACTTTCTTTGACCTTATTATACCTCGTGCACAATCAATGTCAACACTTTTTCAGTTATTTTTAGTAACTTTGTTGAAAAAGGTGGTATACAAAGTTTTACTTCTAAAAAGACAAAACACAGGTCATAACGACAACCAATACGGACTTCCCGCAGGCAAAATCGACCGTGGAGAAACCGCCCTTCAAGCCGCCGTCCGGGAAGCTTTCGAAGAATGCGGCGCCGTCGTCGATCCCAGTGACCTACAGCTGGTTGCCGTCATGCAAATCGGCGCTCCGGATCCAGAAGCCGACGAACGCATCGATTTCTTTTTCCAAACCACCCGCTGGACCGGAGAAATCACCAACCGCGAACCGGATAAATGCCAAGAATTATCTTGGTTCCCTCTGCACAGTCTCCCCGACACAATAATCCCTTTCATCAAACAAGCCTGGAAAAACGCCCAACAAGGCCAGTGGTACGATACTTTTGATTACGAAGGCGAATAAATGCTGATATAAAAAGCCGATTTCCGCCACTATGCGGAGATCGGCCTTTTTTCGAACAGTGTTTTCCTATAAGCGAAGCGATAATAGGCGAAGGGAGAAATTCAGTGAAAGACGCCTTTGAACGCGAGTGAGACAGCGTCTTTCACCGAATTTCTCCCGCAGTGCCCCCAAGCGAAGCCAACAAATAGGAACTTGAACTGTTACCCGTTCAAACCAAGATGGTCGCGCAATGTCTCGCCTTCATACTCTTGTCTAAACAAGCCTTTTTCCGCAAGAAGAGGCACCAATCGATCGAAGAACAGATTCACGCACGGAACCGAGCCGCCCGGCACCGCGATAAATCCGTCTACCGCGCCGTCTTCGAACCATTCCGCAATTTCCGGCACCGCATCCTCCGGCGTTCCGATAATGACCCAGTGTCCCGCACTCAACACCTCGGAACGTTCAATCAATCCGCCAACCGTCGGCTGCTCACGCTCTACGACTCTACGAATCATATTCGCATGCGTGCGACTGCGTACCGGATAATCAGCAGGAGGCAGGTCATCTGCTGTAATGCGGCGATCCAGTGCCCATCCATTCAGATCAAGCCCACTGATCGAGAGCACTGAAGCAATCCGCTGTTCAGTCGGCACATTGCCATGTGTTTCCCGGTACAACGCATAGGCTTCCTCACGCGATTCGGCCAAAAATAGATGTAACCCCGGCATCGCTGCAATCTCGTCGGGATTACGGCCATGGCTGGCTGCACGCTCGCGCAGATCCAGACGCATCTCCATCCCCGATTCCTTGTCCGGCGCAGCGAGGAATACCGCGTTAGCCGTCGCTCCGGCCAGATCGCGTCCTGATTGCGAAGCGCCTGCTTGCAGAAGCGGCATACTGCCGTAACCCGGCGAAGGCACATTAAGCGGTCCGGCTACTTTGAAGAACTCACCCGAATGATCGATCGGTTTGATCTTCTCCGTGTCGCCGAATACGCCAGATTCCCGATCCACGATCAGGGCTTCATTCGGATAACTGTCCCATAGCTTCCGAACCGTCTCCACAAATTCCCCGGCCTGTTTATAACGTTCGTCCGCAGGCGGCATTTCGTCATATCCAAAGTTATAAGCCCCGTCGAGCGCCGTCACGACATTCCATCCCGCACGCCCATGACTGAGCCAATTCAAGGTCTGAAGCTGTCTGGCAATAACATACGGCGGGTTAAACGTAGCCGAGATCGTGGTAATGACCCCAATCCGATGGGTCTCCCGCGCAATAATCGCCGCCAACAGCGTCGGATCGAGACTACTCAACCCATGCGCCCTGCCAACCGATTTCATATTCAAAAACAAAGCATCCGCTTTAAAAACAAAGTCCAGCTTGGCCGCTTCGGCTTTTTGCGCTAGTTTCACGTAATGGTCCCCGGTGAAAAATTCATCGACTTCACTATCCGGCCGAAGCCAAGCGTTGCCGTTCAGCCAGGTCTGCGAAAGCGAAAATCCGATCTTGAGCTGCTTCCGGTTCTGCAAAACATTCACCTCTTGATCTTATTTTAATAATGATAATCATTATCAATATTAAATTATTATAAAACATGTTTCCTGTTTATGCCACCCGCTTCAAAACAAAAAGCCGCTCGGCGCGCCCGTCATCTTCACCGAAGATCACAGACACGCTATACCCTGAGGGAAGCAGGGAGCGGCTTTAACATGGGAGTATTACGAGTACGATGAGACGGAAAAACAGTCAAGGTACTAGTTATCGGTCAAGATGCTATGCATGCACTGAAAATTTTGATTCCATCTGATAATCAAAAAGCCTTTTTAACCTACCTTTTAAAAGCTGACTACAGCTTGGGAAAAAATCGTATTCCAGATGAAGCTAGGAGCGGAGGGAGAAATTCAGTGAAAAACGCCTTTGAACTCGGAAAACAACCATCCCAAATTCCAATCCAGTTTTTCGAGTGAGACAGCGTTTTGAACGAATTTCTCTCGTAGCGCCCAAGCTTCCTCCCCGAATAGGACTTTCCCGGAAGCTTATTCCAAAGCTTCCCCATTACTAGAGATCACTTTTTTGTACCAATGGAAGCTATCTTTCCGCGAACGATCCAGCGTACCTTTGCCTTCATTATCCTTGTCCACGTGAATGAAGCCGTAGCGCTTCTTCATCTCGCCCGTGCCCGCGCTCACCAGGTCGATACAACCCCAAGGCGTATACCCGATCAACTCAACGCCGTCGATGATCGCTTCTTTCATTTCCTTGATATGCTCACGCAGATACTCGATCCGGTAGTCGTCATGGATCGAACCGTCAGCTTGAACTTCGTCAACCGCGCCCAGACCGTTTTCAACGACCATCATTGGCAAACGGTAACGGTTGTAGACATTGTTCAGCACCCAACGCAGACCTTGCGGATCGATTTGCCATTCCCAAGCACTCGCTTTGAGGTAAGGGTTTTTCAGTCCCATCGACATATTGCCGCCGATTTTTTCCTGCTCGGGATCAGCGCTTACGCAGACGGAAGAGTAGTAGCTGAACGTATAGAAGTCGACTGTACCTTCGCGTAGCGTTTGTTCGTCGCTTTCCGCGATTTGAAGCTCAACACCTTTTTCCGCAAAATAACGCTTCGCGAAGCCGGGATATTCGCCGCGCACTTGAACGTCGCCGCATAGGAAGTTGCCGATATTGTCTTTTTGCTGCGCAAGAATAACGTCATCCGGATTGCTGGTGAGCGGGTAAGCGCACATGTAAGCGATCATGCAGCCGATCTTGAAGTTCGGATCGATCGAATGGCCGAGTTTCACGGCTTTGGCACTGGCTACGAACTGATGGTGCAGTGCCTGGAACCGTGTTTGGTCAGAGCTGGAATTCGGATCAGTCAGCTCCAAGCCGCCTTCGGGAAGCATCGCGCCCGCGAAGAACGTACCGAACGGCATAGTCAACAAGTTGATTTCATTGAATGTCAGCCAGTATTTGACGACGCCTTTATAACGGTTGAACAGTGTTTCGCAGTATTTGACGTAGAAGTCGATCACGCGTCGGTCGGACCAGCCGTTGTAGTTGCGTGTCAGGCCGAAAGGAGCTTCATAGTGGGAAATCGTGACCAAAGGTTCGATGCCTTGTTTTTTCAATTCGGCGAATACGTTGTCGTAAAATTTCAAGCCTTCTTCATTCGGTTCTTGGTCGTCACCATTTGGGAAGATCCGGCTCCAGGCGATCGATAGACGGAATATTTTGAAGCCCATTTCGCCGAAGAGGGCAATATCTTCCGCATAGCGATGATAGAAGTCGATAGCTTCGTGGCTCGGATAGTTTTCGGTCGGAAGCAGCTCTGTCGTAATGCGGCGTGGAACCGTATGTGTGCCTGCTGTCAGCATGTCGGATGTGCTTAGACCTTTGCCACCCTCTTTATAGCCGCCTTCTAATTGATTCGCGGCGGTAGCGCCACCCCATAGAAAGTTTTCCGGAAATCCAGTTGGAATCTGATAACCCATGCGTATATTCCTCCTCAAAAAGTAAGGGGCGCGGAAGCTCGGACTGTACAGTCGCGAGCTTCCGGAACGCCCCGGAATTTGGATGATTCAAAGTGTCTCAGCAGTCACGATTAGATCACGACAGTCAGCAGACCGTCTTGGTATCCGATATCTTTCTTTTCCGTTTCGATCACGTCGAGGTAGCTGCCTGTGTTCGAAATGATGATCGGAGTCGTCAGGATATAGCCTTCTTGACGGATAGCGTTCATATCGAACTCCATCAGCAAATCGCCTTTTTTCACCGTATCGCCTTGTTTGACTTGCGGCGTGAAATATTTGCCTTTGAGCTTCACGGTGTCTTGTCCGACGTGGATCAGGATTTCAACGCCCGTGTCGCTTGTGATCCCAATTGCGTGACCCGAAGAGAAGAGGGACGTCAGTACACCATCAACCGGCGAATATACTTTACCTTCGATTGGCTCGATTGCAACGCCTTTACCCATTGCGCCAGTGGAGAACGCTTCGTCTTTGATGGTAGACAGCGCGATCACATTGCCTTTCATTGGGCTGCCGACTGTTTCTTGTTGAATAACGGAGTCGTCTTTTTTGGTTGGCGTGCTGTCTGTTGTTACCGCATCGTCTTTGAACATAAACAGGGTGATCACGAGACCGAGTACGAAGCTGACAACGATACCGATAATTGCGCCGTAGAAGCCTGCGTCAATGCCGTTTGGTCCGATGTAACTTGGGATACCGAATACGCCGAGACCGCCGATGCGGTAGCCTTGCGTACCCATTGCGCCGATAATCGCACCGCCGACCGCGCCGCCGATGCAGCTAATAATGAACGGTTTTTTACGCGGCAGAGTGATACCGTAAATCGCGGGTTCTGTTACGCCGAATACGCCAGAGATGGCAGCCGGAATGGACAACGATCTGAGTTTTTGATTTCTTGTTTTGAGCAGGATTGCCAGTACGACGCCCGTTTGAGCGAAGGATGCGCCGAATGTTGCAGCCAATACAGGGTCGCTTCCCAGCAGAGTCAAGTTGTTGATCGCGATTGGAACGAAGCCCCAGTGAAGGCCGAAGATAACGAATACTTGCCAGAAGCCACCGATGATGATACCTGCCACGATTGGACTCAGGTTGTAGATCGCCAGTACGCCGTTACCGATCAGCGTGCCAGCCCATGTTGCGATTGGGCCGATAAAGATGAATGTGAGCGGTACAACAACAAGCAGTGTGCAGAAAGGAACCAGGAACGTACGAACGACGCTAGGAATAGTCCGTTTGAAGAATGCTTCAACCTTGGAAGCGACGAATGTCGCGATGATGATCGGAATAACACTGGACGAGTAAGTCATCAGGATGACCGGTATACCCAGGAACGTGATATAGACAGGTGATTCGAATAAGGTGCCGCCAAATAACGTATAGAGCGGTTCAGCGCCGGATGACGTGATACCTGCGATATTCGGATAGACGAGGGAAGCACCTATTGCCATACCGATAAAGTGGTTGGCGCCGAATTTTTTGGCCGCGGTGAAGCCCAGGAAGACTGGGAAGAAGTAGAACAAGCAGTCGCCGATCGCGTTCAGGATTTGATACGTACCGGAAGCTTCAGTCAGCCAACCCAATGTCAGGAACAAAGCATTGAAGCCTTTAATCATACCGGTTGCGGCCAATACGCCGAGCGTCGGTGCAAATACGCCGGAGATCATGTCGACGAAGCGGTTGAACAGGTTTCCTTTTTCGCCGCCTGCATCGGAGGAACCGGACTCTGCCGCAAAACCGCCCGCAGCGTTGACTTCGGCATACACGTCAGGTACGTGGTTGCCGATGACGACTTGGTATTGCCCGCCGCTTTTAACGACTGTAACGACGCCGTCCATATTTTTGAGTACGTCGGTATTGGCTTTGTTTTCGTCTTTCAGTCTGAAACGAAGTCTGGTGACGCAATGCTCCAGACTGTTGACGTTTTCTTTGCCGCCTACGTTTTGGATGATGTCTTTCGCTAATTTTTCGTATTTCCCCATTGTTCTCGCCCCTTTTATGCGAATGATGATCAAGGATATAAAAAAGGCGAGACCAAGCAAGCGCGCGTCCCTCGGCATTCCGAAGGAACATGCTTGCTGTTGGTCTCGCCTGCATTACCAGTCACGATCCGTGATTTTATGAAATTGTTAACGCTTACTGAATACGCTTGCTTTTTTATGAAAGGGTAACGTCCCGTCAGGGGGCCGATTCCCGGGTGACACGATGAATGTGCAGCGTCAGGTACAATTTTTCCTCGTCGGGCAGTTCGATCTGAAGGTACGTCTCGACTTTGAGCATGCAGGCGTAAGCTTTTTTGTACTTCGACTTGACCTGCTTGAGCAAAAAGTCGTCTTCGAGTTCCCCGCGCGGGGGTTTGCCGATCCGCTGAAAGAAAAACCGCAGATGCGTCACGAACCGTTCGTAGCTGATGGAATTCTCGTCCGGCGATTTGCCGTAGCTGTACTTGATGATGTTCAAGATGTCGCTGATCTTTTCCGTCTGCGCCGTCACGTTTTCCGTTCGGCGGGAAGACTGGTCGATCTGCGCATTGATGAGGTGGAGAGCGACGTTGGCCGCTTCATCCTCGGGTAACTTTTTGCCGACCGTGTCTTCGATGAACTCCAGCGCCTTTTTGCCGATCGCGAATTCTTTCGGATAGATGCGCCGTATTTCCCAGATCAGCGGGTTGGTCGTCGTGATGCCTTCTTCCAGCAGCTTGAGCGCATTGTTCATGTGGTCGGTCAGCGTAACGTAGATGTAATCGCTCAGCGGCACGTCCAGCATGTTTTTGCCGTATTCGATGATGTCGTAGCATAAGGAGATGTACTCGGGCGGCACGTCTTCCAGCAGGAGCTTGAATTTCTCCGAAGCGTCTTTTTGCTGCAAAACGAAAATTTTTTCGACCAGGTCTTGATCCACGGCCTCGCCGATCTTTTTTTTGAACGCGATGCCGCGTCCCATAACCACAAATTCGCTTTTACCCGCGTCACTGGCTATTATGGCATTGTTGTTGAAAATTTTCCCGATAATCACCTGCCGCCCTCCTTATCCTGCGAAATCATGAAACGGGCGATATAAGCGCTTACACCCAACGTTTTAAAAAGAGATTGGTACGAAAAGAAGGCAAAACCCAACACATATACAGCTAGCATATGCGGTGGGTTTTGCCTTCTTCAGTAACAATCCCAAGGCAATCATAGCAAGAACCGATTGGTTTGACAAGAGAAAAGAAGGCGCTTTCTTTATGTTTTTTTCGAGACCGTTTTCGATCAAATCGCATTCTAATAGAAGAAAACCGGTCTTTTTAAGCAAAATTTTCTTCGTCCATCAGGCGGCGCAATTTGCTCTCGGTAGGGGTATCCGGCGCAGGGGTGTAGATGCTGAGCCGAAGATCGTCCTGTCCGGATACGCTCAGCGAGGTCAGTTCGTAAACCATTTTCCCGGCTTTGGCGTGGCGGAATTCAAGATGGACTTCCGGCGCGTAACTGACCTGTCCATGCTCCCACATCGATCGGAATTCGGGATGGGCTTCGGTCATTTCCCGCAAAAAGCGTTCGTACCATTCATCGCTGACGTAGCGGCCGTAATAGGAGCGGAACATCGATAGAAAACCGCTGGCGAATTGTTCCCAATTGACGGCCAACCGACGAAATTCCCGCCGCGAAAAAAGAAGGCGAATCATATTGCGTTCTTCCGGCGGAATGCGATCGAAGTCGAGAAAGACATGGCAGGCTGCCTGGTTCCATCCGACGATATTGCACATACGGTCCGAGACGATGACTGGGCAATGCTCAAGTCCGGTGATGATCTTTTGCAAGGAGGGACTGATTCGAAGAGGTTCGTTTTCTGGCGCATACGTGGTCGAGCCGTCCTCGATCGCGAGCGAGTACAAGTATTTTCGTTCATCGGCATTCATTTTCAGCGCGCCGGCAACGCAATCGAGCACAGACGGTGAAGCTTGAATGTCTCGCCCTTGCTCAAGCCAGGTATACCAGGTCGTGCTTACGCCGGCCAGTTGGGCCACTTCTTCGCGGCGCAGTCCGGGCGTGCGACGTCTTGTTCCTGCGGGGAATCCGACGGATTCCGGGGAGATTTTGGCGCGCTGGCTTTTTAAAAAAGCAGATAGGGCTTGGAGTCGGGCAGTGGAATTCATCGTTAATCAAACCTCCCATGAAATGAATCGAGCAGTTATTATACCCGTATAAACGATAACTTGTACTAGGATATTCTACATGACATGATAGCGGTATACAAAGCCTATCATTGACATTCAAGGCTGAAATTCGAGGAGGAACATCGAGGATGGAAAGAGTCGTTATCACGGGAACAGGTGTCGTGTCGCCGCTGGGAGTCGGAACGGAAAGCTTCTGGTCGCGTCTGGTTCAAGGAGAGTCTGGCGTTTCGTTTATTGAAGCTTTTGAGGCTGGCGGTTACAAGGTGAACATCGCGGGAGCGGTCAAAGATTTCGATGCGTCGGGATTGATCGGAGCGAAAGAAGCGCGGAAGCTGGATCGATTCTGTCAATTCGCGCTGGTTGCGGCCGAGCAGGCGATGGAACAATCCGGGCTTGATTTGGAAAAAACGGACCGGGAGCGCATGGGCGTCTATGTCGGTTCCGGGATCGGAGGGATCGGTACGCTGATGGATCAGGCGGGAACGTTGGCAAACCGCGGGCCGGGACGCGTCAGCCCGATGCTCGTTCCGGCGATGATTCCCAATATGGCGGCGGCTTTGATCAGTATTCGCTATGGGGCCTTGGGAGCCTCGATGTCGCCGGTAACGGCCTGCTCGATCGGGAATACGGCGATAGGCGAAGCTTTTTTCCATATTCAAGCGGGTCGTTCGGATGTGATGATCGCAGGAGGAACCGAAGCCGCGCTGCACGGGATCGCGCTGGCGAGCTTCTCGAATGCGACGGCGTTGTCTGCGCGTAACGAGGATCCGACCACGGCAAGCCGTCCGTTCGATCGGAATCGCGACGGGTTCGTGATGGCGGAAGGCGCGGGAATTCTGGTGCTCGAATCTCTCAACCATGCGCTGGAGCGCGGGGCGACGATTCTGGGCGAAGTGATCGGATACGGGGCGAGTTCGGATGCTTATCATATGGTGGCGACGCCGGAGGACGGACATGGGGCGGCGCGCGCAATGCGATTGGCACTGAAAGAAGCGAAGGCAGAGCCGGAAGACGTGGACGTGATCAGCGCGCATGCGACGAGTACGGTGATCGGAGACCGTTCGGAAACGGCGGCGATCAAAGCCGTGTTCGGCGAAGCCGCGTATGAGATTCCGGTGACGGCGAACAAATCGATGACCGGTCATATGCTGGGCGCATCGGGAGCTGTAGAAGCGATAGCGTTACTGAAGTCGCTGAAAACCGGCATCGTGCCGCCTACGATCAATTTGGAATATGCGGACGAAGGATGCGATCTCGATTATACGGCGGGAAAGGCGAGAACGGCGAAGTTGAACATCGGCATTTCGAACTCGTTCGGGTTCGGCGGGCATAATTCGGCGATCGTGTTGAAAAGGTACGAAGGCATTTAAAGAAACATTCTCCCCCGATGCGTCAAAAGATAACGGTGAATTCTATTTACAAACCGACGGTCTGTTTTTATAATGAAAAGATACATCACCGTTTTCTTATCCGACAGCGCAGGAGGGATCATTTTGAAACAGGAAGAACGCAGGCGGCAAACTACCGCGCTTTTGTCGGATACCGTCAAAAAGCTCGTAACGGCCAAAGGCTGCGGCGCGGTCACCATGAAAGACATCATGGAAGAATCGGGTCTGTCGAAAGGCGCGATTTTTCATTATGTCAAAAGCAAAGACGAATTGTTCGTTCAAGTCTTGCGGGAGCGCCTCGAAGAAACGGATCGTCAATTCCGAGAGGAGGTATCGCAGGGAGGGAAGTCGTTTGCCGAGCCGATGCGAAAAATTTCGGACAGCATCGCCGCTTATGCCCGTACGGAAGAGGTGACCAACAAGATTCTGCTGTATCTATTGGGCAAAGAAGAACAGCCGCTGATCGCGGAAGCTTTAAAAGAATACGACGAACGCACAAGGGCTTTGTCGGCGGAATGGATACGGATCGGTCAACGGCACGGCGTGATTTCCGAAACGGTTGACGCTGATCGTACAGCTGACATGTTCGTTCTCTTGACGATGGGGCTGCGCATGCGCGCTTCGATTACGGGAACGTCCGGCTTATTCGACGCTTCGCATCTCTCCGAATGGATCGCCCGAACGCTTCAACCGCATGATCATGCCGCAAAGGAGAGCCGCACATGATTCCTTTTTACGCGTTGATCGGTTCTTTCCTGTTGTTCAAAACGTTCGGACTGATCGGCATCTCGCATTTCGAAGGCTGGCAGACTTCGCTGCAAGCTTCGGTCGCCGTGATGTTCGCGTTGGGCGCTTCCGCGCACTGGGGTGCCAAAAGAGCCGACTTGATCCGAATGGTCCCTCCGGTTTTTCCGAAGCCGGCCGCAATCGTGACGATCACGGGATGGTTCGAAATTGCCGGAGCGATCGGACTTTTGTTTCCAGCGACTGCCGCGGCGGCTTCAGCCGGTTTGGCTTTGCTGCTGCTGGCGATGTTTCCCGCGAACGTGCTTGCGGCACGAAAAAAAATGACGATCGGAGGGAGAGCCGTTCCGGGCTTGGCGGTACGCACGCTGCTGCAAATCGTTTTTATTGTAGTTACGGTCGCGGCAGGAACGGTTTGAGAGGAGAACAAAGCGATATCCGCAAACAAAAACAGGAGAAAGCCGGTAACATCGGCTTTCTCCTGTTTTTGTTTTCAAACACTCAAGACACTTTGAAATATTGCACGGAGGCTTGCAGCTCGTCCGCCATTTGAGACAGATTGCGAATCGCGCCCGCGATTTCTTGCATGGTGGCGCTTTGCTCTTCGATCGCGGCTCCGACTTCTTCGTAGCCGGCAGATTGCTCTTCGGTGATGCCGGATATTTTTTGCATGGAATCCGTAATCAATTCGAACGAACGATCGGTCTTGTCGAGCGAGTTTTTCAGATGGCCGATTTGGGAAGAGAATGAGGAGACGCCGTTGAAGATCGTATTGAAGTTCTCCGACATCTCGTTAATCCATTCTTGTCCTTTTTCCACAGCCTGGCTGCCTTGTTCGATGCTCGTAAGCACGGATTGGCTGTCCAACTGCGTGCTTTGAATCAGTTCGGTGATCGAGTTGGCCGCATTGGACGATTGTTCGGCCAGCTTCTTAACCTCTCCGGCAACGACCGCGAAGCCTTTACCGTGTTCGCCGACGTGTGCGGCTTCAATAGAGGCATTCAGCGCCAGCAGGTTGGTCTGCGTGGCGATATGCGTAATGACGGTGATAAATTCGCTAATTTCTTTCGAGCGCGTATCCAGCTGGGCAGCTGCGTCTTGAGACTGTTTCATTTCCTGTTGGATAACGTTCATTTGGTTCAACGTCTTCTCGACAAGCACTTGGCCGTCTTTGGAGTAGGAGCTGACCTCATGAACCATTTGCTGCATGCCCGTAACTTCGTTCGTTACTTTCGCGAGTTCTTCGTTGACTTCGATAATCGAAGAAGTACTGTCGTTGATCGAAACCACGACTTCGGATACCCCTTCGTTCACGCTATTCATGGACAGGGCAACCTGATGCGAACTGGCTCCCATTTCGTTGGACGATTGATTGATATTGCCGGCTGTGGTCGAGAAGACTTTGGAAGAAGTCGAGATTTGATGAATCAAAGTCTCCAAATTGCCGCGCATCGTATTAAAGGAAGTCGCCAACGTGCCGAGTTCATCCCCGCGTTTAAGTACCAGTTCCTCGGTCAGATCGCCTTCCGCGACTTTTTGGGTCGCGTTCACCAGTCGGTTGATCGGGCGAGTCAGACTGCGGCTCAGCAAGAAGGCTACAGCGATACCGACGACAATGACTACGGCAACGATAACGACCGTGAACCAGAAAATGAAGGTTTGCGTAGCCGGAATGACGCTTGCGTCAATATCGATTCCCGCAATTCCGAACGTATTCCCGTCACGATCTTTCAAGGGAAGGAAGACCGATTTGTGAATGCCGTACTCGTCTTCGTAGATCGAGCTGTATGTCATTTTTTGAGAAGAGATAGCCGTCTTCATTTCATCCGAAAACGCATAATCCGTTCCGAAATCATCGTCTACGCCGGTCAGGATCACAAGCTGTTCCTTGCCGGTGTTGTTGCTGAGAATGTACACATTTTCCAGCGTGTCGGTTACGAGTATGTTCTCCAGCTTGTCTTTGATTTTCTCATGAGTTGCATTGTTTACTCCGTCAATGTCTGCCGGATTCTCGGGAATCGATTCCAAATAAGCGTTGATCGACTGAATGCTTGTGGCGAGCCGAAGATCGAATTGACCTTCCAATTCGCTTGTGAGGCGGTTGCTGATTTGGGATTCTGCAATCGAGAACGCCGTACAAGTAAACACGATCAGCAAAATGATCGAAGAAATCATTTTTGCCGAGATGTGATTTTTATACCAGCCAAACGCGGATTTCTTGGATGGATTTGATGTATTCTTTAACACGTGTTACCCTCCGATTGGTTGCAGTGCTTCTGCATAGGAATGAAATACAGTGTTGATATTTTGTTTGAGGTAGTCAACGATTTCCGGCACGTGCGACACTGCCGTATAAGGCGAAATAACAAATAGTTTAGCGGCGGATAGCGAAGTTTGGCTTCCGTCGCTTGTCGGCACCACCAAATGTTTTTTCGTATCCCCGAAGAACATGACATCGCGTTTCTCGCCTAACACTTCAAACAGTTGTTCGTTCAAGCGATTTGTCTCTTCGATACGAGCAAGCGAGCATTGACCGGACAATTCCTCTTGAAAATCGTTCTGGCGATCCGGGTAGATGCGGAACAGCGTCATGATCGCCGGATTTTCGTCATTGACGATCACAGCTTCGGGAACTTCGCGGCGCAACGTGTCTCGGAATGCCAGATTGACTTCGACGAACTGAGCCAGCAGACGTTGATAGCCTGTCACGCCGAATGCCAGAAGCGCGCTGTAGATACTGATCGAGCTAGCCATACGCGAGCACTCCAACGTGTAGCCGGTATGGTAATCTCCATAACCTCGGTGTCCGACATAAGGCGTTTCTTCTTCAGCAAGATCAACGAGCTGAAGGTCAGCGGCATTCTTCACCAGGAAGAGGCTTGTCGAATACGGTGTTTGTCCGAGCTTTTGGAAGTCGAAGCAGAACGTATCGGCCAGCGAAAGGTACTGCATTCTGCTGTTGATTTGCTGCAAAGCGTCCAACACGTGCAACGGGAACTTCAGCGGATTGCCTGCAAAGTCGTACTCGCGGAAAAAGGCGAAAAATCCGCCAAGCGCGGAGTCGGCATGGATATGCGGACGCTGCAAGCCATGTTGAGCGGCTACTTCCGCAGCGGTTTGCTTGATCAATTGAACATTATCGATGCCCATCGCATCGGTGGTGCCGGTAGTTGCTACGACGTAGACCGGAATGCCACCCTCGGCGATGACTTGCTCCATCTTTTGACGAAGGTCTTCCGTGTCCATCGAGCTATCGGAATGCGTGCGAATCTTAACCAGGTTATCGCTGCCGAGTCCCGTTGCTTCCATGGACTTGAACAAGCTGTAATGAGCCGATTCCGAGCAGAAGGCATACAGGTTACGCGGAACGCCTTTGCGAGGAGCATCCGGCGCGACTTTGGCGATTGCCAATCTTAAACCTGTAAAAATAGCTCCTTGTCCGCCCCAAGTCGTATATCCGCCGCTCAACTGCGGATCGTATCCGACCAGCTTGGACATCATGCTGATGACGCGAACTTCTGCCTCCGCACCCGCAGGACCGTATACATCCCAGAGATTGTTACCGTTCACCAGAAATGCCGTGATCATGCCCAGAATGCCCGGAGTGCTTGCCATCGGAAGGATATTCGTCAAGAAATATTTGGAGTGGTAAGGGTGATTGTGCAGCAGCTTCAGCAAATGCTCATTTACTTCTTTTTGGTCCGTGCTGTCAGTCGGGATTGCGCTATCGCGAATCAAATCGGTATAGAAGGATTTCGAACGTTCTTTTTCGCCCAACAAATTTACGCCGTTGGGGTTTTTCAGATTGTCGACACCTGCGATCAATTGCTCGATAAGCTGCATGAATTGCTGACGTTCTTCTTGATTGCCGTCCTCGCTTGGAAAAAAGGTTTGTACGGAATTCTCTTTGTAGTTGGACACGCCTGGGTTCCTCCCCGATCTAAAATGTAAAAAGGCGAAAGTAGGTACAAATGCCTACTAATCGCCAAGTAATAAATGCAACTGGCTGACTACTCCGACGGATTTAGTCCCTATAGCTTTGCGTCCTTATTTTTCAATAAGTTTGCCAAAATATGAAATTTTTATAAGGATTTTTACTTGATTAAAGTAGATAAATCCCATTCTGCAGCCAAATAGAATTATAGTATACCTATTTGAAAGTAGCAATGAAAATTTACATCCTGTGTCAATTTATTATAAACAAGTCCTATTTGAACGATCACATTAAGGTCTTTGGAACTAGTTGAGAGTTTGGAAATTAGACAACAAAAAAAGAAACGACAATTTGTCGTTTCTTTTTGGGATGGATTCTCAGGGGCTCGAACCCTGGACCTGTCGATTAAGAGTCGAATGCTCTACCAACTGAGCTAAGAATCCATATACGTGGTGGAGCCTAGGGGGGTCGAACCCCTGACCTCATCGCTGCCAGCGATGCGCTCTCCCAGCTGAGCTAAGGCCCCGATCAGATAACTCGTAATATGGAATATACCATGTTTATTAACGGTGGTCAAGTTGATTTTTGAAAAAGTGATACCGAAGCTGCATACATACCCTACTATCTGGACCGGATTGGATTTAAGGTTCAGCGTGGTCCATCCATCAACGCCCGCTCCGTATCGGTGCGTTCAACTTGATCGGGCAAGCGTAATCCGGAGAAGAAGACGTATAACGGATCGACAGGACGCTTAACGCCCCGAACTGGGGAATTGAGATTTTTAACGGAACGAGGCGACGCTTAGCGGTGAAAAAGGCCGATTTCCGTGCCGATTTCATCCGCCTTTCTGGTTTAAGCGTCCCTACGATCCGTTATGGATTTCAGAACGCGAAAATGAGCGTTCTAACGGATATGCGATCCGTTAGCCACCGGTCGCAGACAAAACGATTCACGAAAGCGAAGTTGCAGGGCGAAGCGTCTGTTCGAGTCGCGCTCAAACCTCAGCTGCCATACAGTCAAGCTACTAGTACCATGACCGCTTAAGATGTTAGGTTAAGCCCCTCGAAAACCCGCTTGAACCGTGCGTGTTTCCGATGAACGCAAACCTTAAATTTGATGCGGTCAAGGTACTAGCTAAAACGTTTCATATCTGCCAAAATGGAACGTAAAAGCGGATTGTTCTTCATGACACACACAAGAAAAATACGCTAACTAACGGAAAACGAGGCGATACAAATGGCACAATTCGATCACTTATCCGCGCTGCTGGAGTCTTTTACGGAACAAGGGCCTTCCGGCTGCGCCTGTATGATCACGAAAGACGGAGAAGTCGTATACGAAGGGTATTTCGGGCAAGCGAATCTGGAAAAAGGAACCGCGGTAGATGCCGATACGGTATTTCGTTTGTATTCGATGACCAAAGTGATTGTCTGCACGGCAGCGATGATTCTGTTCGAACGCGGCAAATTTTTACTGAACGAGCCATTGCATCTGTATCTGCCCGAGTATAAAAATGTACGGAAGACCGTGACGCAGGCAAACGGACAAGTCCACACCGAACCCGTGCAAAATCCGATCCTGGTCCGGCACGCTTTCGGCATGATGACCGGGCATCCGTATCCGTACGGAGAATCGCTGACCGCGCGCGAGATTACGCGTTTGCGTCAAGAGCTGAACGAGAAGACGGGCGGACGCTACACGCTGCAGGAAGAAGTCAACGCGACAGCGCAAGCACCGGTCATGTTCGAGCCGGGTACGCGCTGGATGTACGGATACGGTCATGATTTGGTCGGAGCGCTGATTGAAGCCGTTTCCGGTAAAAAGCTCGGCGAGTTTTTGCAGGATGAAATCTTCGGACCGCTCGGCATGACGGACACCGCTTATCGCTACCGTGACGATATCAAGGAAAGAATGGCCGTCATGTACGAGCGTGCCGAAGACGGCACGCTCACTCCGGCATCGGAAGAGATGGATGCCCTGCACCAGCCGGATGCATTGCTGGAACTCGGCGGTCAAGGCCTATACGCAACCACGCGCGATTATATCAAATTCGCCAGCATGCTCGCCGCAGGCGGCACATTGAACGGTGTGCGAATCTTAAGCCCCGGCACCATCGATTTGATGCGTACCAATCAATTGAACGACGTACAGCTCGCCGACTTCACTAATTCGTATTCGGCGGGTTACGGCTACGGCCTCGGCGTTCGTACCTTGATCGACCGCGCCGCAGGCGGCAGCAATAGCCCGCTGGGTGAATTCGGCTGGACAGGCATGGCCGGCACCTGGACTTCGATCTCGCCGGAAACGAATACGGCCATCGTCTACATGCACCAAATGCTGCCGAACATGGAAGAGCACCATCACCTGCGCGTTCGCGCTGCCGCCTACGGAGCGCTTTAAGCCGCTCGCTGTCTTTTATCCAACTTTCATCGGCGTTTCAGGTTGCTTTCAGGTTCCGGCGTTATTCTATATTCAATCCCCTCTAATCATAGAGCTTGACCCCGACGAAGCCACCTCGTCGGGGTCCTTTTTTTATGATTTCTTTCTCCCGATTTTTGTTCCGGAGAAAAAGATCGAATTTTAAGCAAATCTTTAAGTTACAGTCAGCTTCTTTTCAGCTTGAGCGCTTAATATATGCGTAACCCCTCTTTGAGAGATATATTTATCCCCGTCGGAGCCACCCCGACGGGGATCTTTTTTTGTCCGCCGCTCTTTTTTTCTTTTTGTCGATCTGCTTTGACTTTTCAGCGCAGCAAAAAACCGAACCGCAAATTCCCGGTTCGGTCTTCTTTCTTCTAAAAAAAAGTTCCGCGAACGAGCGCAGAAGCGGAGGGAGAAATTCAGTGAAAGACGCCTTTGAACTCGGAAGATTCCACTAAAAACTTTAATCGATTTTCCGAGTGAGACAGCGCCTTGAACGAATTTCTCCCGCAGCGTCTATCAAGCCCCGAAGTCACTGAACTTTCGGCGGCATAACAGGCGGCTCCCCTTTCTTCTTAGCGGAAGCCTTGCCTCCCGGCTCAAGCGGAACCTCCAAAATATCGAGCAGGAAGATAAAGATCGGCACCCCGACAATCAAGCCCCAAGCCCCCAGGAAATGCTCGCCCAGCAGCAGGATCAGGAACGTGAAGAAGATCGGCAGATGCGTTTTGTTCGACATGAATTTCGGATTGAGCACATAAGCTTCGATCGCATGCAGCACGACGATCATAATCAAAATGTACAGAATCATTTTAAACCCGCCGATATTGAACGCGATCGCGCATAACGGAACAAGCGAGACCACGACACCCATGACAGGTACGAGACCCAGCAAGAAGATCATTAGCCATAGCGCGAACAAGTTCGGGAATCCGAACGCCCACAGGAAGATCAGCGAGAGCAGGGAGTTGGTCAACGAGATCATGAATTGAACTTCAAGCACTTTGCCGAACGAAGCCACGAATTTGCGACCGAAATATTCCAGCTCCGTGAAGAAGTAAGCCGCTTTGCTGTAACGGAACTTGGACATGAGCGAAGAGACTTTGTCTTTTTCCAAGTTAAAGAACAAGCTCAGAATAAACGCGATAAACAGATTAAGGCTCCATTTACCAATGTCGGTGATCGTATGCACGATGAAGTCCAGACCGCCTTCGACGTAGCTCGCAATATCGAATTCCTTGACGGAGTTCATGATATAGCGGGTGAACGCATTGTCAGGCAGGGCTAGATTGGACAGATTGTTATAGAAGGAGATAACCTGATTAATCAACTGCTGAATTTCATAAATAAAGACGGGCAAGTAACGGTAAATCCCGAATCCAAGCGCAAATACCAGCAAGGCATACGTCAGGACGAGTACGAGTTTACTGTTGAGCTTGATGCGATCCGTTCCTTTTCGTATAAAACGGTGCAGTCGGTTCATCAAATAGGTGAGGATGAACGTGATGAGCAGCATGCTGAGCATGCTCCGGAGCGAAATGAGCAGGACGATGGCCAAAATCAGCGCCAATGACCTGCGAATTCCCGGAATGTAGAAAAAATCTCTAAGGGCCTTCATGAAATCGCGGTTCTCTCCTTCGGAATCAGACTTTTGGGTGCCCAGAAACGTTTTCGACCTTTCGATCAAAGCGCGGGCAACCGATGCGTTATGCAAACTCTTTCTATGTAATAGTTTAGAGTCTCGAGGGTAACAAAAGCAAGGGCGTAAACAGCCAATGGGTTCTAAGCGGCAAGAAATTTCTCAGCTGTTGACGGAACGGCCGATTTGCGTTTTATAATGATAAGACAAAGCTTAATCATTCATGAAAAAGCAAACGGATTGGAGAGAGAACGATGCAGAGCACCAATCGAACCTGTAGAGGATGCAGCGAGGAGTTTGCGGTCAGCGAAAAGCAAATGGAGCGATTGCTCGCTTCGGCGGCATTTGCGCCGGAGTTGAGGGTTGATATAGAAGTGTATGAGGCGAGACTGCAAGCTTGCAAAGCCTGCCCGAAGTTTCACGGAGGGACGACCTGCATGCTATGCGGTTGTCTGGTTCCGGTGATCGCCCATTTAAAAAGCAAAAACTGCCCGTATCCCGGCGGAGGCCGGTGGGCAGTTCAGGTATGAAGCGAGCCTGTCGGTTTCGGCCCGATCAGGCATGCGCTTTGACATGATATTGCAGCAGGCTTTGAGACAGGTCCTGCATGGAGCTGCCGGTCTGCTGCAAGCGCTCAATCACATCGGTAAACGAAGAAACCAATTCAGCTTGTTCTTTCGAGGAAGCGACGATCTGTGCGATCTCGGCTTCCATCGTGCGGATCGAGTCCTGAACGTCTTTGAGAGCGGTCTCGATGTCCGCTGTTGCTGATTTGGAGTGAACGGCGAGCTTGCGTACCTCGGCAGCGACCACTCCGAATCCGGCACCCAGCTCGCCGACGCGTGCAGCTTCGATTGCGGCGTTCAAGCCGAGCATATTCGTCTGGTCGGAGATTTCTTTGATGAGCGTGGCGACGCTGGTAATTTTGCCGGACTTTTGCACAGCGTTCTTCGTATTCTCCAGAATCTGCTCGCTGGTTGCTTGAAGCTGCTGCGAGTGCGCGGCGATGCTTTGGGTCATGTCGCCCAACTGCTCGGCAATCGCGCCGTTCGTTTTGACGATCGAATTCAATTCGTCGCGGCTCTTCTGGTTATATGTAAGATTCAATACCGCAACGACTTGATTGTCTTCAAGAATCGGAACGACTACGGATTCGAGAGGCGCGCTATACCACTCTTCAGGGAACTTCAGAATGAAGGGCTCTGTCCGGCCTTCCAAGGTTACGAAGTTCTCAAAGCCTTCCTTCATCGGTTCTCCCGTATGATACCCCAGATGAAAGCTGCCTGCTTGCTCGTAATACAGGACATGCGTAGCATCATAGATCGTGACCGCAACCTCTTCGCGGGCTACTGTGCTGAATAAGGGAGCGGCTTGCAGCAATGCTTCTAACTTGTTCATGGTTTCACATTCCTTTCCGGATATAAACGCTTATCTACCTAATTATCGGAAAAAAAACGGAATTTTGAAGACGTTTTAGAAAAAGAAAGCCGCTTGCTCCAAGTCGGAGACAAGCGGCTGTCGTTGTTAAGGCAAGTAACCATCGTCAGTTTGCGGCCTGAATTTCCCGTTAACGGATCTCTTTATGATAACGAGTCAAGTTAGAAGCCAGATCCTGCATGGATTCTCCGGTCTTTTGCAAACGTTCGATCACGTCCGTAAAGTTCGTCACGAGATTGGCTTGTTCTTGCGAAGACGACACGATCTGGGAAATTTCGTTTTCCATGACGCGGATCGAATCTTGTACGTCTTTCAGTGCCAGCTCGATATCCGCGGTAGCCGATTTGGAATGGACAGCCAGCTTGCGCACTTCGGAAGCGACAACGCCGAATCCTGCTCCCAGCTCACCGACGCGCGCAGCTTCGATAGCAGCGTTCAAGCCGAGCATATTGGTTTGGTCGGAGATTTCCTTGATCAATGTAGCGACGTTAGTGATTTTGCCGGAGTTCTGTACGGCTGTTTTGGTGTTGACGAGGATCTGTTCGCTGGTGGCTTGAAGTTCCTCGGCATGGGCAGCAATATGTTGAACCATATCGACCAGGTTTTCTGCGATCGAACGGTTGTCATTAGCCAAAGTTTGAAGCTTCTCTTGATTCGTTTGGTCATAACTGATCGTCAATACGGCTGCGACTTCTCCGTTTTCGAGCAAAGGAATGGTTACGGAATGCAGAGGGTAACCAAACGGGAACATTTCCGCCGGGTATGCGTCCAAGCGGGCTTCTTTGGATCCTTTCAGCGCAGCGAAGTTTTCGAAGCCCGGGTACAATTGATCTCCGGTTTTGTAACCCATGTCGAAGTCTCCGTGCTGCGCATAGTAGAGCATGTGGGTGCGATCATAGATGATAACCGCTGTGTTCTCGCGCATCATTTTTCCCAGGTAAGGGGCTACGGCAAGCATTGAATCGACGATACTCATTTTCTAAATCACTTTCCTTTCCGTATAAAAGCAAGAGTCGATCTAGCAACTTGGTCAAGTCACTAGTAGGGATAAGCTTGAAAAGTTACGATAGATTATTAAGTAAAATAAAATGGACAACTGAAAATATGAGTCTTAAGTACGGATCGAATATAAGGGTAATTTGTGATTAATTCAATATTAAAAGCGAATTTTGTTGAAAATACAGGGATAAAGAACTAGGATGTTTTCACAAAAAACGGTTTCGAACAAATGATTATTTGGTAAAAAAAGGAATAAAAAAGCCTTTGCCGTAAGCAAAGACTTTTTTTAAATTGAGAATGGAATCTTAGGACGCCGGGCGTGTTTCTTGCCGAGCTTCCTGCGCGTCGTTTTGAGCGGATTTGCGGACCGGAGAAATCGTCCAGTATGCGCAAGCGACGAAAAAGGCACCGCCGACGATATTGCCGAGCGTCACCGGAATCATGTTATGCAGCCAGCCGACCAACGTGATCGTTTCCGGATGACCGGGCAGCAGCAATGCGGTACTGAGCAGCGTCATATTCGCTACGCTGTGTTCGTAACCGCTGGCGATAAAGGCGAACAGGCACCACCAGATCAGCATGATTTTGGCGATATCGTTCGTGGTCCGGCTTGCCATCCAGATCGCCAGACAGACGAGCCAGTTACAGAGAATACCGCGGAAGAACAGCTCCATTACGGGCAGACTCATCTTTTTGGCAGCAGCGGCAAAGATCAGATGCTCCGGGGCGATCCCTTTGAAAAGCCCGGTTCCCAGCACGAGCAGACTGAGCACGACCGCGCCAGCCAGATTGCCGAAGAAGACCAGCGTCCAGTTTTTGCCGAGATCCTTAACCGACGTGCGGCGGGCCAGCGTAGAAGCGGTGAAGAACATATTATTTCCGGTGAAAAGCTCCGAGCCTGCGAAAATAACGAGGGTGAGGGCGATCCCGAACGAAGCGCCCATCACGAGCGATTGCACGGGAGATTTGATCGCAGCGAGGGGAGCGCCAAGCGAGAAGATCAGAATGATACCCAGCCCGACATAAGCTCCTGCCAGCATGGCACTGATGAAATAGCGGAGCGGGTGTTCGTTCATGAAATCTCTTTTTTTAGCAGCAGCTTCAACAATGGATCGTACACTTTCAGTAAACATGATCTTCAGCCTCCTGGGCGCGCGAATAGGCAAATCAGGCGAAGCAAACGAAGCTGAAAAGCCGAAGTCGGCTTTTGCTTTACTTCGTGAACAGAATCACTTGTTCGTCCGCGATTTCAATACGGAACGTGCGAACCTGTCCGCTGTCCGGCTCTTGAACAAGACCTGTTTTTAAGTCGATTTTCCAATCGTACAACGGATCGTAAATATAGTGTCCGGATACGATGGCTTCGGCCAGCGGGCCGCCTTTGGGATGGGGGTTCAGGTTTTCGACCGCATAGACTTCATCTTGCGATGTGCGGAACACGGCGATTTCAGTTTCTCCAACAATGAAGACACGGCCGATGCGGCTTGGGAATCGATCGAGTGCATCCAGGGTAACTGCGCTTACCGTATTTGATTGTGGGCTCATGGTCAAGCTCCTCTCGGGATTATCGAATTGGGAAAATCATATCAAACGTCAGGAGAGGCACCGGTTCGGATCGGCGGCTCTCCGGTGACGTTTGATTGAGTAAGGTTGAAAAGGAAGACTTAAGCTTGCGTAACCGTTGGTTTCGCGGCTTCGAACAATTCGCTGCGCATTTTCTTGTCGTTCAGCACTTGCTTCCAAGGATCTTCGACGAAGGTCAGCGCATGTTCGATGCTGGCAATCAACGTGCGGCGATACTCGACATCTTCAACGGTTTTCTCGTAGATGTCTTCCAGACCGATCCGTTCCACCCACTCGGATGTGCGTTCCAGATAATTGCCGGTCTCGCGATAGTATTGCATAACGGCTGCGACGGTATCGGTCAACTCTTCGTCCGTTTTCACTTTGCAGAGCGAGTCGGCCAGTCTTGCCTTAATCCCGCCGTTACCGCCGACGAAGATTTCCCAACCGCCGTCGTTGCCGACGATCCCGATATCCTTCGTGCACGATTCGGCGCAGTTCCGCGGGCATCCGTTAACGGCAAGCTTGAACTTGGCCGGGAAGTCGAGGCGTTCGAATTTGCGTTCCAACATAGCGCCGACAGCCATCGAATCCTGCGTGCCGAAGCGGCAGTACTGCGAACCGACACAAGTTTTAACGGTACGCAGCGATTTGGCGTAAGCGTAACCCGAAGGCATATCGAGTTCTTCCCAGACTTTCGGCAGGTCTTCTTTTTGCACGCCGATCAAGTCGAGACGTTGTCCGCCAGTGACCTTGACCGCTTTGACGTTGTATTTAACCGAGACATCCGCGATTTTCTTCAAGTCTTCCGGTGTCGTGACACCGCCGTACATTCTTGGAACGACCGTATAGGTACCGTCTTTTTGGATGTTGGCGTTCATGCGTTCGTTGACGAAGCGCGATTCTTTCTCGTCCTTGTGTTCGCCCGGATAGATGACGCCCAGGTAGTAGTTGACGGCCGGCCGGCATTTCGAGCAGCCTTCCGGGTTATGCCAGTCCAGCACGTGCATCACTTCTTTGGTGGTGCGCAGTCCTTTTTCTTTGATACCGGCTACGATTTCTTGGCGACTCAGCGGCGTACAAGCGCAGATGCCGGTTTTGGCCGTTTTCTTGAATCCGTCGCCGAGCACGAAACTCAGGATTTGTTCGACGACCGGTTTGCAGCCGCCGCACGATCCGGTAGCGCCGGTGCAGGCTTTGATTTCGTCGACAGTGGTGAGTCCTTTTTCATTGATGGCATCGACGATAACCTTCTTGGTGACGCCTTTGCAGCCGCAGACGATTTCGTCGTCGGCCATTTTTTCCACAGCCGCTGTTTTGGACTTGCCGCCGCAGTGACCGCCCGTTCCCATCAGATCGCCGTAGATTTCGTCGGTCATTTCCGCGCCTTCGCGAACGTACTTTTGCAGCGAAGCCGATTCTGTTACGTCGCCGAACAGGACAGCGCCGACAATTTTACCTTGATCCAGCAGAACTTTTTTATAGGTGCGTTTCCATTCGTCTTTGGCTGCGATGACCGTATGCTGAGGACCTTCGATGAACTCACCAGCCGAGAACACGTCTACGCCCGAAATTTTCAGCTTGGTCGAGGTGATCGAGCCTTGATAGCCTGCCGTCTCCACGCCGCAGATATGTTTCGCCAAAATATTGCCTTGTTCGAATAAAGGAGCGACGAGGCCATAGCAGACGCCGCGGTGTTCCGCGCATTCGCCGACCGAATAGACGTCCGGTGCCGAGGTGCGCATGAAGTCGTCGACCAGAATGCCGCGATTGGTCTCGATGCCGCTGGCTTCGCCGATTTGTTTGTTGGGACGGATCCCGACTGCCATGACCACGAATTCCGCATCCAGTTCTTCGCCGTCGGTGAATACCAGTTTGCGCACGCGATGGTCGCCTTGCATTTCCGCGGTCGATTTGCCCATTGCGAACTTGATACCTTGACGCTCCAATTCGGTCTTGAGCATAGCCGAAGCTTGCGTATCGAGCTGGCGTTCCATCAGATCGTTCATCAGATGGACAACGGTAACATCCATGCCGAGACCGACGAGACCTTTTGCCGCTTCGAGACCCAGCAAGCCGCCGCCGATAACGGCTGCTGTCTTGTATTGTTTGGCCGCTTCAAGCATTTGGTCGCAGTCCGCGATATCGCGGAAGCCGACGACGCCTTCACGGTCACTGCCCGGAATGGGGAGCATCAGCGAATTCGAACCGGTCGCGATCAGCAGTTTATCGTAAGATGCCGTCATGCCGCCGTCTGTTGCCACCGTCTTATTCGCCGTATCGATCGCCGTTACCGTTTGTCCGGTGTGAAGCGCGATTCCATTTTCTTTGTACCAGTTCCAGTCGTTGATGACGATATCGTCAATGGTCTTGCTGCCTTCGAGCACATAGGAGAGCATGATCCGGTTGTAGTTAGGGTGAGGTTCACTACCGAAAACGGTAATGTCAAAACGATCGGTCAGCTTCAGAATTTGCTCCAGCGTATTGATGCCAGCCATGCCGTTGCCGATCACGACGAGTTTTTCTTTTGCGTTCGTCATCACGATGTGCCTCCTTGGCGTTTGAATTCGTTATAGCTGCACCAACCTCTGATCGGGGTCAGTCAAGCTATTTAGTAGGGATGATCGCGATCTGCCGCTTATCATCATAATGTGACATTATTCACAAGTTAACATTCAGTAAACGGCGGGACCGGACGATCCGGCGAGCCGCCGCTATTTCAAATTTAATCTAACTTACATGTTCATTATATTTAATTAAAATTCAAAGGGTTGGTGACTGTAATCACATCAATTGTGAAATTATTCACTTGAAATTGTCACAATTATTTGTGAAGCTACACGAAGGACATGCACGTAAACTGACTAAAGTGAGCAAAAAGAAAGGTGGATTTCGATGAAATGGACGTATACGGAGTCGGGGGACTTCAATGCTCCTTTATTGATATTCGTGCACGGCGGCGGGGTAGGCGGCTGGATGTGGGATCGCCAGATTGCGTCTTTTCAACATTATCATTGTTTGGTGCCAGAACTTGCGGAATCGGAAGATCAGAAAGAAAAGACGGTTTTCACTATCCGGCAGAGCGCTCGGCAGTTGATCGATCTGGCGAAGCAAAAAGGCGCGGGTCGGCCGATTTACGCGGTTGGTTTTTCACTGGGATCGCAGATTGTGATTCAAATGATGAACGATAGCCCGCATCTGCTGCACGGAGCCATGATCAATAGCGCTTCGGCTGCTCCGATGCCTTTTGCAGGCCGGATGGTCGCTCCTATGGTTCGGTACACTTTTCCGCTGATACGAAATCGTCGCTTCTCGGCTATTCAAGCCAAAGCGCTATATATTCCGTCCGAACAGTTCGAGACGTATTATGCGCACAGCTTAAAAAGCAGCCCCGATGCACTGATTCGGATGCTGCGGCAAAGCCTGACCTATCGATTGCCGGCCGGATTTTCGCGTTCGAACGCTCGTGTTCTCGTCACGGTCGGCGAAAAAGAGAAACGAATCATGTGCAAGTCGGCGGAGCAGATCGTGGCGGCACATCCAAAAGCGCAGAAAAAGATTTTACCCGGCATGGGACATGGCATTCCTTTGGCGCAGCCGGAAGTTTTCAACGCGATGCTCCAACAATGGCTGGAGGAAGGAGAAGGAAACGAATGAAAACAAGCAGCAGAACGATTACGGTCAGAGATCAAGCTTTCGTTTATTGGCATACGAGCGGAGTCCAATTCACACTGTACCTTTCGCCAAAAGAACAAAAAAATACTAAGCTCATGTTGGTCTTTCCCGCTGTTCCGCCTGATGAAGATCCGCATACTTCTTGGACATTTTATGAAATATCGGCGCAAAAGGACGGAGAGCCAGCTAATCTGCATCTGGGCCGACCGCGGTCTATTGCGGAAATCATTGCTTATGTGCAGCGCCGACAACCGGAACTATGGCAGACCGGTCATACAATTCGAGTCGAAAATGCGTGGACGCTGCTTGAAGAGATGGGTTATGTCGAATGCAAACCTGTCTGGAAAGGGGAATTTTAGCTTGCATTTTGCCTAAGTCGCAATTAAGATTTTCTTGTACGTACAATTTTATATGAATCGATATTCGGATGAAAGGTATGTACAACTCTTTCTATATATTTCAGATTGGAACCGCTCTCTTTTAAATCGAAATATCGACAGTTAAATCCAGACCGAGGTGAACTCTAATGAGCAAGCGGCTTCCTAAATATATGATCTTAAAAAACGAGCTGTTGAGCTGGATCGAAAGCGGCAAGCTCTCTCCCGGCAGCCAGGTTCCGTCCGAAAACGAGATCGCCGAGCAATTTTCGCTGAGTCGGCAAACGGTTCGTCAAGCTTTCTCCGAGTTGGAAAAACAGGGCTTGCTTGAACGGGTGCAGGGAAAAGGGACGTTTGTCCGGCATACGGCTGTTCGCGAAAAAGCGACGCAGCCCCGGACGATCGGAATCGTGACGACATACATCTCCGATTATATCTTTCCCCATATTGTACGCGGTGCCGAAGCGGAGCTGCGCAGTCGGGGGTATCGGTTGCTGCTGGCGAGTACGGATAATGATAAGGAGAAAGAGATGGAATGTTTGCGTCTGATGCTAAGCGAGCCGTTGAGCGGACTGATCATCGAGCCGACCAAGAGTGCCGAAGGCAATCCGAATCTTCCTTTTTACCTGTCGATGCAGTCGAAGAATTTGCCGTTCCTCATGATTAACGAACGTTACCGCGAGCTGGAAGTTCCTTGTCTGAGAGTGGACGACGAGCAGGGTGGACTGACGGCGGCGCGTTATTTGATCGAGCAAGGACATCGCCGCATCGTTGGTTTTTTCAAAACGGACGATCTGCAAGGCGTTAATCGTCTGCGCGGATTCATGCATGCCCACCGGGAAGCCGGAATACCGCTGGCGCCGGAGCATGTAGTCACGTATACGACGTCGCAGAAGGGCGAGCTGCCAGTGAAAAAGCTGCGTGAACTGTTATCGTCTTCGGAGCGGCCGACGGCACTATTTGCTTATAATGATGCGTTGGCTGTGCCGCTCATGAATGCGGCGCGTGAGTCGGGTGTATCGGTGCCCGGCGAGCTGTCGATTGTCGGATTCGATGACTCGGCGCTTGCGCTGGCAGCAGGGGTGCCGCTGACGACGCTTACGCATCCTAAGGAAGAGATGGGGCGGGAAGCGGCCAGGCGGTTGATCGCGATGATTGAAAAAGAAGGAGGCACGCCAAGCGATGATGCAGAAGAACGCTTATATGCGCCAGAACTGATCGAGCGAAATTCCGTAGCGAAGCTATAATTTTTTTGCCAAAAGGGCTTGCACCCTGCTTGCTCACCGTGTTATATTATTTGGGCAGGACATTTTGTCCGGCACATGATATGCGGTCGTGGCGGAATTGGCAGACGCGCACGGTTCAGGTCCGTGTGGGCTTACCCCCGTGGAGGTTCGAGTCCTCTCGACCGCATCCATTTCGAAACAGAACAAGCTCTCGAATTTCCTTTACGGAAGTTCGAGAGCTTTTTTTATGTCTGATTATAGAAGAAAAAAGCAATGACAGAAGCGGCCGTGGTGACCGATAGCTGCGGATGCGGCGAAAATTCAAGAGGGCTTGGCGCAGCCGAAATCTTGAACGGTATCGTGGCTTCCTCGGAAACGGGAATCCGGCAAACGATGAAGACCGAATTCGATATCCCGCCTGCTTTGCCGGAAGAATATTTGAATAATTGCTTGGGTCTCAGCGATATTGAGATTTTGGCCTTAAGGCGCAAAAGTGTCGCAAAAACGGATTCCTTTGGGAATCCGTTTTTGATAGGGTAGAAATAGACAAACCGGAATGAAAAGGAGTCGCCAGCTATGAAATTGGGAATTATCGCGACAGTGGAAGAACAAAGTTTCGTTGAAGCCAAGCGCAGGGGGCTTAGTTTCCTGGAGTTTTGCGTAAATGAAGGAGACGACGTAGACGCGTTCTGCGATCGTCAGGAACAGATTGTGCAGTGGAGCAAGCAGTACGGGATCGAGATCGGTTCGATCGGACGCTGGAAGTCGGAGCGGATCGATAAGAACGGAGAGATCATTGCGGAAGAACTGGATCGATGCCGCAAATTGATCGACGCCGCTTCCACGCTGGAATGCCCGAGTTTTGTCGTAGGCTGCAATTACGTCGAAGAGCTGTCTTTTTATGCAAATTGCACGGCGGCAATCGGATTTTTCAGCAAGCTGCTTGATTACGCGCAAAGCAAAAACGTGAACGTTTCCACCTATAATTGCCGCAAAGTGAATTTCGTGAATACGCCGGACGTCTGGAGAATCGTGCACGGCCATCTGCCGAAGCTGGGCATCAAGTTCGATCCGTCGCATGCCCGCTTTTTCGAGGGAGATTATTTGCAGGAGACGTTGGATTGGGGGCACCGCTTCTATCACGTTCATCTTAAGGGATCGCTGTTGGTGAACGGAGTGAAAGTCGACGAGCCGCCGGCAGGATTAGATCAGACGGATTGGCCTTCATTCCTGGCGGTGCTCAGAAGCACGGGATATGGCGCCGGATTGAGCATCGAACCGCGTAAATCGGCTTTGCCGGACGAACTGGCAGCGGCAGGCATCGATTATTCGGCTGACTATTTCCGCAAGCTGCTGCTGCAACCATAGCCTATCGTTTGGAAAAAGGGGGACAACCAGCATGGACAAGTTGAAGTACGCCTTGATCGGAGCCGGAGGCAACGCCGAGAAAAAGCATATCCACGGCTACAAGGAACTTCATGATGTCGAAGTCGTTGCGATCTGCGATGTCGATATCGGCAAGGCATCCGCGATGGCAGCCCGGCACAATGTACCGAATGTGTATAGCGATTACAAAGAAATGATCCAAGCGGAGCAGCCGGATATCGTCAGCGTCGTCACGCCCAACTTCTTGCACGCCGAGATTACGGAATATGCACTGTCTCATGGCGTAAATGTGCACTGCGAGAAGCCTCTTAGCCTGCATGCGGAGGAAGCCCGTCGAATCGTGGAGGCAAGGGACCGTTACGGCAAGCAGGTCATGATCGGGTTGAACAATCGTTTTACGAATGAAGCCGTCTATTTGAAAAAGTGGATCGACGACGGCAATCTCGGCCATATCTACAGCGCGAAAGCCGGTTGGGTGCGTCGCAGCGGGATTCCGGGGCGCGGAACATGGTTCACGGACAAAGCCCGCGCCGGAGGCGGCGTATTGATCGATCTCGGCGCCCATTATATCGATCTGGCCCTGTATTTCATGGGCATGCCCAAAGTGTCGTATGCGGCGGGGCGGATCTACCAGAACTTTATGCAGACCGGAACGCGGAATCGACATGGCTATACCGGAATCGAGAATGGGATTTTCGACGTCGAGGATGCCGCGCACGGCTATATCGCTTTGGAAGACGGGGCAAGCCTGGCGCTGGATTTCAGTTGGGCGGCCAATATTGAAGAAGAGCGCTTCTACGTGGAGCTGATGGGAACCAAAGGCGGGGCCGCTCTGATCAACGGAACATTGAAGTTGTTTGGAGAGCATAATGGGATTTGTCTCGATATGACGCCTAAGCTGAAGCTGAATCCGTTTTTGCAATTGACCGGGGAATTCCGTCACTTCGTCGATTGCATTAAGGACGAAAAGCAAAATCTGATTGCTCCGGCAGAGCACGGCTTGTATTTCGCGGAGGTCGTGGATGCTTTTTATGAAAGTGCGGAAACGGGACTGCCGGTCGTGCTGAATGCGGGAAGCGCAGAGAAATCGGTCGGCAGCGAGACGCGCGCGTTCAATGTCCGACGCAACGTTTAGTTTTTCATGCTAGGGGAGACTGTCTTTGAGCCTTGTTAGGGCCTGAAGCCGGTCTTTTTTGCGTTCGGAACGGTCTCGGCTATTTCCGGTGAACGAAAAGCACCAAACTGGTTTAAGAACTTCCGAATGCGGTAAACGTATCAGGACAGGATCGGCTGCCGATCTTGTCCGAGAACGAAAATCCGCAAAGGGGGTCTTGATCATGAATGCCGACTTTTTCTCTTCACGCTCCGAGCGCCGACGCGAATCCGACGGTATGATCCGCGTGCGCGGAGCGAACGAAAATAATTTAAAACATGCCGATCTTGATCTTCCGCGCGATTCGCTGGTCGTCTTTACCGGCGTATCCGGTTCCGGCAAGTCGTCGCTCGCTTTCGGTACGCTGTATGCCGAAGCGCAGCGGCGTTACTTGGAATCGGTCGCGCCGTATGCGCGAAGACTGATTCAGCAGGCGGGTGCGCCGCAGGTCGAAAGCATCGAAGGACTGCCTCCGGCGGTGGGGCTTCAGCAGCAGCGGAGCGTGCCGCAGGAACGCTCGACCGTAGGCAGTTTGACCGCCGTGTCCAACGTGCTTCGCATGCTGTACGCGCGAGCCGGCGATTACCCGGACGGCCAAGCCGTGCTGTACGCCGAAGACTTTTCGCCCAATACGCCGCAAGGCGCTTGCCCGGAATGCCAGGGACTCGGACGCATTTACGACGCGACCGAAGAATCGATGGTGCCGGATCCCGAACTCAGCATCCGGCAGCGCGCGATCGCGGCTTGGCCGGGAGCCTGGCATGGACAGAACTTGCGCGACATTCTGATTTCGCTCGGGTACGACGTGGATAAGCCGTGGAAAGATCTCCCGCAAAAAGACCGCGATTGGATCCTGTTCACCGAAGAAAAGCCTTCGGCGCCGGTCTTTCCCGACTTGAGTTACGAGGAAATCCGGGAAGCGGTCCGTTCCGGACGACGTCCCGACTACATGGGCAACTATACGGGCGCCCGGCGTCAACTGCTCAATATGTACGCTTCTGCCGACACGCCGGGACGCAGGCAGCGGCTGGAGCCTTATCTGGCAGTGCGCCCTTGCCCGGCGTGCGAAGGCAAAAGACTGAAGCGCGAGGCGCTTTCGGTGACATTCGCGGGGCTGGATATCGCGGAATTGTTCCGGTTGCCTGTCGCGGAGCTTCGGGAAAAGCTGGAAGAAGGCGTTCGCTTGCATCGCGCGGATTCAACGAAAAAGAAAAGCGCCGAAGGCCACGAACGGGAAACCGAAAAAGCTCAGGTTGCCAAACGTCTGGTCGACGACGTATCGAGCCGGCTGGAACGGCTGATCGCGATCGGCGTCGGCCACTTGTCGCTGGATCGTCCGGCGCCTACGCTGTCGTCGGGCGAGCTTCAGCGCCTGCGCTTGGCGACGCAGCTGATCTCCAAGCTATTCGGCGTCGCTTACGTGCTGGACGAACCGTCGGCCGGCTTGCACCCCGCCGACGGCGAAGCGCTGCTGGAATCGCTCGCCGCGCTGCGCGACGCGGGCAATTCGGTACTTGTCGTCGAGCATAATCTCGACGTGATCAAGCATGCCGAATGGTTGGTCGATATCGGACCGGAAGCGGGCGAACGGGGAGGGCGGGTCTTGTACAGCGGACCGCCCGAAGGTCTGGAATCGGTCGAAGAATCGATCACCCGCCGATATTTGTTCGCTGAAGCTCCTTCTGTGCTCAGGGAGACGCGGCAGCCCGAAGGCTGGTTGAAGATCCGGCAGCTTTCGTTTAACAATTTGAACGAATTGGACGTCGATATTCCGCTCGGCTGCTTGACGGCGGTGACCGGAGTGTCCGGTTCGGGCAAATCCAGCCTCGTATCGACGGCGCTTCCGGCGCTGCTGTCTTCGCGCCTCGGCGATCTTCCCGCCGATTTGGAAGAAGAAGAGGAAGAAAGCCAAAGTCGTCAGGTATCGGGAAAAATCTCCGGCGATCTGGATTCGCTGCGCCGTCTGGTGCGAATCGACCAGAAGCCGATCGGACGTACGCCGCGCTCCAACTTGGCGACCTATACCGGATTGTTCGACCATGTGCGCAAGCTGTTCGCGAATGTTCCGCTGTCGCGGGAAAGAGGATACAAAGCCGGCCGTTTTTCGTTCAACGTGGCGGCGGGACGCTGTCCGAACTGCGAAGGGCAAGGCTTCGTCCAGATCGAACTGATGTTTTTGTCGAGCTTGTACGTTCCTTGCCCGGAATGCGGAGGGGCGCGTTATAACCCCGAGACGCTTGAGGTGCATTGGAACGACCTGAACGTTGCCGACGTGTTGGGGCTTACGGTGGAACAAGCGGCCGAGGTCTTTGCGGAGCAGCAGGCAATCTTTCGTCCGTTATCCGTGCTGCTGGACTTGGGACTCGGCTACTTGAAACTCGGTCAGCCGGCGACCGAACTTTCGGGCGGCGAATCGCAGCGCATCAAGCTGGCTTCCGAACTTCAGCGCACGCAGCGCGGCCGAACGCTCTACTTGCTGGACGAGCCGACCAACGGCCTGCATCCGATCGACGCCGATCGGCTGCTGCGCCATTTGGACGCGCTGGCGAAAGCCGGACATGCGGTCGTCATGGTAGAGCATAACATGCGGATCGCCGCGCAGTCCGATTGGATCATCGATCTGGGACCGGGAGCGGCGGCTCAAGGCGGAAAGATCGTAGCGGCGGGAACGCCGCGTGAAGTATCGGAGAACAAAGAGAGCCGTACCGCTCCTTATCTGGCTCCGCACCTGGTTTCGGGCATCGCGCCGAACACGGACTGAGCCCGATTTGACCGTATTTGTTTTCCTGCGATTTCGGGCATGTGATACAAGTTAGCGTCTGCGGGGTAATAGAATAACGTGAAGACGACGGAAAGCCCGGCCAGGCCGGTATTTCAGTTCTTTCCGAATCGTTGATTGTCCAATTCCGAGGAGGTCGAGTAATCATGAGTAAAGCACTTGAAGCTGAAAAAAGAAGCGGTTTTAAACGTTCCGATATCAGAGTTCTGCGCGAAAGCGGACGCGTTCCTGCCGTAGTGTACGGCAAGAAAGCAGACGGCATTCCTGTTCACGTCGATGCCAAGGAGCTGCTTCGCCACGTGCAAAGAGGCGGCGCGGACATCTTCTCGTTGAAAGTAAAAGACGGTTCCACGTCCCAGGTGATGATCAAGGACGTACAACGTATCAGCGGACGAATCATTCACGCGGATTTCCTGCAAATCGACAAAAATACGCCGGTTCGCGCTGCAATCGCCATCGATTACCAAGGCGAAGCGAAGGGATCGAAGGAAGGCGGCATCTTCCAGGTTCAATCGACGGAGCTTGAAATCGAAGCCCTGCCGGACGATCTGCCAAGCACATTGGAAATCGATATTTCGAACCTGGAGATCGGCGACAAGCTGATCGCGGGAGATATCGAGCTGTCGGATAAAGTGAGACTGCTGTCTTCCGAGGAAGAAGTTATCGCTTCCGTCGTTGTTCCTCAAGTGCTCGAAGAGCCGGAGGCCGAAGCTGCGGAAGAGCCTGAAGTGGCTCCGGAGCGCGTAGGCGACGAAGAGAAATCCGAGTAAGCCAAGCTTTTGTATAGAATGAAATCAAGCAGAGCCGTTTTCCTTCGGGAAAACGGCTCTTTTTCATGCCCGCAAAAATTCGTAGTCACGGAAAAAAAATTTAAAGCAAGGAAGCCAAGCAAAGAGCAAGTTGTCCATTTTTCACATATGGGATCTTTTTACTTTTTGCTTAAAAATGAGTTTCGACATAAAAAATGGATGGTAAAAAAGGAATAGACACAGTTCGGACACTTTTCAACAAAGAGGTCGAATTGGGTCGAAAGCAACAGATGTCGAATGCAGAAAGGAGGTGAATCAGTGAAAAGACGAATGCTAGCGATAGCCTTGGCGGCCTCATGGATACTGGTCTTCCAGACCCACTCTGCCGAGGCTAAGTTCGCCCCCGGACTTTTGGACAATGTGCTTAAAGGAGCGGTTGATGTCGTCGATCAAACGGTCGGCGGTGTATCCGATTCAGTCAATCAGACAGTAAGCGGCGCGACGGGCGCGCTGGAGCAAACAGTAAGCGGAACCTTAAATCAGACACAGCAAGTGGTCCAAGATACGTTAGATGTTACGGGAAAGGCGGCCGGAGGGCTGCTTGAACCGGTTACGACTCCAACAGCGGATAGCGTAAGCAATGTGGTCAATACCGTGGAACAAGTGGTGAAGGACACGAATGTCATTGTGAATGAAACCGTTGACATTCCGTTAAACACCGTTCCTCAAGTCACAGAAGCATTAAATGGCAAGGCTGCCGATCCTGTAGGCACATTGCTGGAAGAAACGGGGCAGACCGTCAAAGCGGTAGATCAGACGGTCAAGAACACGACGGAAAATGTCGGAAGCATCGTGGAAAGTGTCGGACCTGTAACGGAAGGAGCCGGAAATACCGTTGGCGAAGTCGTCGAAGTGGTGACCGAGACCGTCAAAGAAACGGTGAAGCCGATTACCCAACCGGGAAGCGGCGGCGGCACGCCAAGCCTACCTACGATTCCAGTCATTCCGATTGTCCCTACTCAACCGACGAACCCGGGAACATCGACTCCGACGCCTTCGCAACCGGATAAAGAGCCGGGCAAAGGGAACGGTCAGGATCCGGGAAGCGGTCAGGGCGGACAACATCCGACAGCACCAACGACAGGATCGGAGACAACGGCATCTCCAACCGCACCCACGACGACCGAATCTTCGGGTGGGGCCGGAGCATCGGATCGCGTAATATCCACGGTCAATCCTTCCCAACCTAACGGCACGCCGAGTACGGTAGCCGGACAGGTGGTACACATTCAGGAAGCTCAGCGTATTGTCGCCGACGAGGTGCTCATTCCCGTGTTACCGGAAAGTCAGCCTTCAGTGGCCGAACAGCCGTTGAGCGAGCCGAATCAGTCCGTATCGATTGAGGGTTACGGCGGGGATGATGCAGAAGAACTTTCGTTGGATGAACAACCGATTGGCGTGACTTCGGAGCGGTTGCCCGATTCCTCTGCCTTAGAGGTAGTCGGGGTATTCCCGAATGAAGAAGCGGTAGGTACGTCTTCGCGAGACGGGGGAGTTACTCAGGTTCGCGAGAACAAGACATCTTTTTCGGCTTCTTCAACAGAACTCGCAGAGCCGAAGGGCAAGCAGGCAGCACCGCTTGCGCCACGCGAAGGCCGTCAGCCGCAAGCGCCTGTCGTACCCGGACTGCTGAGTGAAAGCTCGCCAACACGCGGTAATTCGGGCTCGTCGCAAGGGGGTTCGGGATTTGCCGGGCCTCAGCCTCCGATCGCGCAATTGTATGCCGGATTTATGCCGGCCGTCTCAGACTCGTTATATCGTTTAAAAGCAACTTCAGACACGGAAGGCAGTCAATGGATCAACGCTCCGCCTTTTTCACCACCGAAGCAAGCTCCCTTTTTGACGTAAAAATCAAAAAAATAAAAGGGAGCGATAACTAATGAAAAAGACGGTAAAAGCACTGATGACAACAGGATTTGCGGCAGTCACGCTCGTATTGGCCCAAGGAGCCGCATCGGCAGCGGAAGTTACGACGACAAACAGCGGTGTGCCTCAGACGGAAAGCCGTTCGCTGCTGAACCTCAATGCCGACGGCCTGCTCGGTGATACGCTGCAAGTCGACGTATTGCCTAGCGAGACAAGCAACACTGGAAGCAGTGGTGCAGCAACGAATTACGATGCGCTGGTTAACGTAAATCTTGGCGGAGTGCTGGGCGATGATGTTCACGTCGGCGTACTGGAAAATGAAACCACGAACGCAGCTTCCGGTGCAACGGCAGGAACGCCAGCCGCCACCACAAGCAACGAATCGAGTTCGCTGGTCAACGTGAACCTCGACGAAGTGCTGGGCGAGAGCGTTGAAGTCGGCGTGCTGGAAAACGAAGAATCGAACACAACTTCCGGTGCAGCAACAGGAACGCCAGCTGCGACCACAAGCAACGAATCGAGTTCGCTGGTCAACGTGAATCTCGACGAAGTGCTGGGCGAGAGCGTTGAATTCGGCGTACTGGAAAACGAAGAATCGAACACAACTTCCGGTGCAGCGGCAGGAACGCCAGCCGCCACCACAAGCAACGAATCGAGTTCGCTGGTCAACGTGAACCTCGACGAAGTGCTGGGCGAGAGCGTTGAAGTCGGCGTGCTGGAAAACGAAGAATCGAATACAACTTCCGGTGCA
>JAAIGF010079374.1_pt1 | contig 48989 bp, 43 predicted proteins | sample 6487441 | NCBI WGS metagenome assembly JAAIGF01 (sample SAMN13974129, study PRJNA590717) | phyllosphere metagenome | biome: pepper field; feature: multiple bacterial spot infested pepper fields; material: pepper leaves; isolation source: leaves from pepper fields | host: Capsicum annuum ...
CAGATAGTGGGCACGGTCTTCGCCTTCCTTGTCGAGGACGGATTCCAGTGCGTCCAGCCATTCCTGGGTTTCGATTGGATCGAGGTCTTGCATGGCTTGCTCCAGAGCGGAAAGGCTTCCAGAATCGGAAACCAGATGCGTGGCCGGCTTTTTGAGCGGGCACGTTAATTCTTGGAAATACCGGTTAGGTAGATCCGGCTTTGTGTAGTTTTACTACATTTGGACGACGATTTCAGCTCTTCCCGTTGAATCATTAGCAGCGAAACTACAATCAAATCAGGCGCGAGCCTTATGTGGCGAGCCTTCCCGCTGGCTTCGTCGGTTTTCCAACAGGCCCCGCAGCCCGCCGAAAAGGATAGACCATGAGCCTGCCCGCGCTCGTTTCTTTGCCTGCCGCTCTTCTTCCTCTTGCCCAGCGTGCCGAGCAATCGCTCGGGCAGGTTTTCGCCAGCTTGTCGACCCAGGCCGCTGCCGACTTCGCAGCCTGGCCGCCGCAGCGCAGGGAACATTTGCAGCGGGTGACGGCGGCGAGCGATTTCGTGACGCAGCAGGGCATGCGTGACCCGCAAATGCTCCTCGACCTGGCTGCCAGCGGCGAGCTGGAGCGGCGCCTGGGCGCAGGCGAGTTGCGCGGGCAACTCGCCGAACAGCTGAGCGAGTGCGCGGACGAAAATGCCCTGGCGCGCTGCCTGCGCCGTTTCCGTAATCGCCAGCAGGTACGCATCATCTGGCGTGACGTCAGCCGCCAGGCGGATCTGGTGGAAACCTGTCGCGACCTTTCCGACCTGGCGGACGCCTGCATCGATCTGGCCTATCACTGGCTCTACCCCAGGCACTGCGAGCAGTTCGGCACGCCGGTCGGGCGGCGCAGCGGTGAGCCGCAGCATATGGTCATCCTCGGTATGGGCAAGCTCGGCGCCTTCGAACTCAACCTGTCGTCGGACATCGACCTGATTTTCGGGTACCCGGAAGGCGGCGAAACCCAGGGCGTCAAAAGGCCGCTGGATAACCAGGAGTTCTTCATTCGCCTGGGCCAGAAGCTGATCAAGGCGCTGGACGCCATCACCGTCGACGGCTTCGTGTTTCGCACCGACATGCGCCTGCGCCCCTACGGCTCAAGCGGCGCGCTGGTGTTCAGCTTCAACGCGCTGGAACAGTACTACCAGGACCAGGGCCGCGACTGGGAGCGCTACGCGATGATCAAGGCGCGGGTGGTCGGCGGTGACCATCAGGCCGGCGCGCAGCTGCTGGAGATGCTGCGCCCGTTCGTCTACCGGCGCTATCTGGATTTTTCCGCCATCGATGCCCTGCGCTCCATGAAGCAGCTGATCCAGCAGGAGGTGCGCCGCAAGGGCATGGCCGAGAACATCAAGCTCGGTTCCGGCGGCATCCGTGAGGTGGAGTTCATTGCCCAGGCCTTCCAGCTGATCCACGGCGGTCGCGACCTCAGCCTGCAGCAGCGCTCCTTGCTCAAGGTGCTGCAAACCCTCAAGGATCAGGGTTACCTGCCAGGCCAGGCGGTCGACGAGCTGCTCGCCGGCTATGCCTTCCTGCGCTACACAGAGCATGCCTTGCAGGCCATCGACGACCGGCAGACGCAGATGCTGCCGGATAACGATCAGGATCGTGCCCGCGTGGCCTTCATGCTCGGTTTCGATGGCTGGGATGCCTTCCATGAGCAACTGATGCACTGGCGGGGTCGAGTCGACTGGCATTTCCGCCAGGTTATCGCCGACCCCGACGAGGATCAGGAAGGTAGCGAAGAATCCATGGTTGGCGCGGACTGGCTGCCGCTGTGGAACGATGACCAGGATGAAGAGGCGGCTTGCCGGCAACTTGCCGAGGCTGGTTTCGTCGAGGCGCAAGCCGCCTGGCAACGATTGGTGGGGCTGCGTAATGGCAACCAGGTGCGCGCCATGCAGCGCCTGGGGCGTGAACGCCTGGATGCCTTCGTCCCGCGCCTGCTGGCCGCAACGGTCGAGCAGGACAAGCCGGATCTGGTACTGGAACGCGTGTTGCCGCTGATCGAGGCAGTCGCCCGGCGTTCGGCCTACCTGGTACTGCTCACGGAAAACCCCGGCGCCTTGCAGCGCCTGCTGACGCTGTGCGCGGCCAGCCCGTGGATCGCCGAGCAGATCAGCCGCTTCCCGCTGCTGCTCGACGAACTGCTCAACGAAGGGCGTCTGTTCAGCCCGCCCCTCGCGCCGGAACTGGCCGCCGAGCTGCAGGAGCGGCTGACGCGCATTCCCGAGGAGGATCTGGAACAGCAGATGGAAGCGTTGCGCCACTTCAAACTGGCCCACGGCCTGCGCGTGGCCGCCTCGGAGATCGCCGGCAGCCTGCCGTTGATGAAGGTCAGTGATTACCTGACCTGGCTGGCCGAGGCCATCCTCGATCAGGTACTGGCGCTGGCCTGGCGGCAGATGGTCAGCCGCCACGGCACGCCGTTGCGTGCCGATGGCAGCCCGTGTGCGCCGGACTTCATCATCGTCGGCTACGGCAAGGTCGGCGGGATAGAGCTGGGCCACGGCTCCGATCTGGATCTGGTGTTCATCCACGATGGCGATCCGCAAGCCGAGACCGATGGCGCCAAACCTATCGATGGCGCGCAGTTCTTCACGCGCCTGGGGCAGCGCATCATTCACCTGCTGACCGCACAGACCAACTCCGGCCAGCTCTACGACGTCGATATGCGCCTGCGGCCCTCCGGTGCGGCTGGCCTGCTGGTCAGTTCCCTGGGCGCATTCCGCCGTTACCAGGAAGGCGAGGCCTGGACCTGGGAGCACCAGGCCCTGGTACGCGCGCGGGTGTTGGTTGGTTGCGAGCGGGTGGCCGGTGCTTTCGCCGAGGTGCGCACCGCCGTGCTGGCCCGTGAGCGTGACCAGGCCAAGTTGCAGGCCGAGGTCAGCGAGATGCGCGCCAAGATGCGCGACAACCTGGGCAGCCGCGCCACTGCCGCCGGCACCGCGGCGAATGCCTTCGACGCGGCGTCGCCCTTCGACCTCAAGCAGGACGCCGGAGGTATCGTCGATATCGAATTTATGGTGCAATACGCGGCCCTGGCGTGGTCGAAGCAGCACCCGGCGCTGCTCGAATTCACCGATAACATCCGCATTCTGGAAGGCCTGGATCGGCTCGGTCTGCTCCGCGATGGCGAGGCGACCCTGCTGCAGGACGCCTACAAGGCCTACCGCTCGGCAGCCCATCGCCAGGCCTTGCAGAAGCAGCCCGGGGTCGTGGGCGGCGACCAGTTTCACGAGCACCGGCGCAATGTGATGCGTATCTGGCGTGAACTGGGCCTGAGTTGATGGCTGTCGTTCACCATCGGGCTTCTCTAGCGAAACTGAGCTTATGAATATTCTGATCATCGGCCCTTCGTGGGTAGGCGACATGGTGATGGCGCAGACATTGTTCCAGTGTCTGAAAATGCGTCATCCCGACTGCGCCATCGACGTGCTGGCCCCGGACTGGAGCCGGCCGCTCCTTGAGCGCATGCCCGAAGTGCGTCAGGCGCTGAGCTTCCCCTTGGGCCATGGCGTGCTGGAGCTGGCCACGCGCCGGCGCATCGGCAAGTCCCTGGCCGGCCATTACGATCAGGCGATTCTGCTGCCCAATTCCATGAAGTCGGCGCTGGTGCCGTTCTTCGCCGGCATTCCATTGCGTACCGGCTGGAAGGGCGAGATGCGTTACGGCCTGCTCAATGACGTGCGTAAGCTGGACAAGGACCGTTACCCGCTGATGATCGAGCGTTTCATGGCGCTGGCCTATCCGGCCGGTGCCGCGCTGCCGCAGCCGTATCCGCGCCCGTCGCTACAGATCGACCCGGCTACTCGCGACGCCGCCCTGGCGCATTTCGGCCTGAGCCTGGATCGCCCGGTGCTGGCCCTGTGCCCCGGCGCCGAGTTCGGTGAAGCCAAGCGCTGGCCCAGCGAGCATTACGCCAAGGTCGCCGAAGCGAAGATCCGCGAAGGCTGGCAGGTCTGGCTGTTCGGTTCGAAAAAGGATCACCCGGTGGGCGAGGACATCCGTTCGCGGCTGATTCCCGGCCTGCGCGAGGAGGCGGTCAATCTGTCCGGCGAGACCAGCCTGGCCCAGGCCATCGACCTCTTGTCCTGCGCCGCTTCGGTGGTGTCCAACGACTCCGGGCTGATGCACGTGGCTGCCGCGCTCAATCGACCGCTGGTAGCGGTGTACGGCTCGACCTCGCCGCAATTCACGCCGCCGCTGGCCGATCAGGTGGAAATCATCCGCCTGGGCATCGAGTGCAGCCCCTGTTTCGAGCGCACCTGCCGTTTCGGCCACTACAACTGCCTGGTGCAGCTCGAGCCTCGGGTTGCTGTCGACGCACTGCAGCGGCTGGCGGGCGAGCCGGTCGAGGTCATGCCCTGAATGCGCGTGCTGGTGATCAAGACCTCATCGCTGGGCGACGTCATTCATACCCTGCCGGCCCTGACCGACGCGGCCCGGGCGATTCCCGGCATCCGCTTCGACTGGGTGGTGGAAGAGGGCTTCGCCGAGATTCCCGCCTGGCACCCGGCGGTGTCCCAGGTAATTACGGTAGCCATCCGCCGCTGGCGCAAGCATCCGCTGAAAACCCTGCGCAGTGGCGAGTGGTCGCGTTTCAAGCAGCGCCTGCGCGAAAGCCACTACGACCTGGTGATCGACGCCCAGGGGTTGCTCAAGAGCGCCTGGCTGACCCGTTACGTCAAGGCGCCGGTGGCCGGGCTCGATAGCAATTCTGCCCGCGAGCCGATCGCTGCGCGCTTCTATGATCGCCGCTACAGCGTCCCGCGCGCCCAGCACGCGCTGGAGCGCACCCGCCAGCTGTTCGGCCAGGCGCTGGGCTACAGCGTGCCCGCCGGTCTGGGCGACTACGGTTTGAACCGCGCCCAGCTTGCAGATCCGGCCGCGGGCCCTTATCTGGTGTTTCTGCACGGCACCACCTGGGCCAGCAAACACTGGCCCGAGGCCTACTGGCGCGAGCTGGCCGAACAGGTCGCCGAGCAGGGCTGGTCGATTCGCCTGCCCTGGGGCAATGAAACCGAGAAAGCGCGCGCTTTGCGTATCGCCGAGGGTATCGAGGGCGCCGCGGTGCTGCCGAAACTCAATCTGGCAGGCGTTGCCAAGGTCTTGGCCGGAGCCCAGGCCTGTGTTGCCGTGGACACCGGGCTGGGCCACCTGGCTGCCGCACTGGATGTGCCGACCGTATCGCTGTACGGGCCGACTCTGCCTGGCCGGGTCGGCGCCTATGGGCGTTCCCAGGTACACCTGTGCGCCACCGGTCCGGATGCCGGCAAGGGTGATCGCGACACGCCCTGCTTCGATGATCTGAAACCACAGCGGGTGTTTACCGAACTGCATGCCCTGTTGCTTGAATTGGGGCTGGACTGATGCAACCGAGCGGAGAATCGATGCGCCTGGCTTTTATCCTCTACAAGTACTTCCCCTACGGCGGGTTGCAGCGCGACTTCATGCGTATTGCCCTGGAGTGCCAGCAGCGCGGCCATGGCATCCGCGTCTATACGCCGATCTGGGAAGGAGAGGTGCCGGAGGGCTTCGATGTGGTGGTGGTGCCGGTCAAGGCGCTGTTCAACCACCACCGCAACGAGAAGCTCACCGCCTGGGTGCAGGCTGATCTGCGCGAGCGCCCGGTCGACCGGGTGATCGGCTTCAACAAGATGCCGGGGCTGGACGTGTACTACGCCGCCGATGGCTGCTTCGAAGACAAGGCGCAGACCCTGCGCAACCCGCTGTACCGTCGCTGGGGCCGCTACAAGCATTTCGCCGAATACGAGCGGGCGGTGTTCGCGCCCGAGTCGAACACCGAGATCCTGATGATCTCCGAGGTGCAGCAGCCGCTGTTCGTCAAGCATTACGCCACGCCCGCCGAGCGCTTCCACCTGTTGCCCCCGGGTATCGCCCTGGATCGCCGTGCGCCGGCCAACGCCGCCGAGATCCGCGCCGAGTTTCGCCGTGAGTTCGCGCTCGGCGAGAATGATCTGCTGCTGGTGCAGATCGGCTCGGGCTTCAAGACCAAGGGGCTGGATCGCAGCCTCAAGGCCCTGACCGCACTGCCGGGTGAGCTGAAGTCGCGCACCCGGTTGCTGGTCATCGGCCAGGACGACCCCAAGCCGTTCCAGTTGCAAGCCAAGGCGCTGGGGTTGGGCGATCAGGTGAGGTTTCTCAAGGGCCGCAGCGACATTCCGCGCTTCCTGCTCGGCGCCGACCTGCTGATCCACCCGGCCTACAACGAAAACACCGGCACCGTGCTGCTCGAAGCGTTGGTCGCCGGGCTGCCGGTGCTGGTCACCGATGTCTGTGGCTACGCCCATTACATCGAGGATGCCGACGCTGGCCGTGTGGTGCCCAGCCCGTTCGAGCAGTCCACCCTGAACCGCGTGCTGGCCGAGATGCTGGCAGACGACGCCCGGCGTGAGGCCTGGCAGCGCAATGGCCTGGCCTACGCCGAGACGGCCGACCTGTACAGCATGCCGCAGCGGGCTGCTGACGTGATTCTGGCGACGCGCCCGTGAGCACGCCGGCTACCCTGATAATCCGCGACCCCGCAGGGGCATCGCACTCGTCGCGCTATGATCGTCATCACGCCACGGGTTTTGCAGTATTCGTCGCGCGTGTGCGGCGTCTACAGGGAGGCTTATGCGCCTGATTCTTGCTGAACCATTCAAGTCCCTATGGGCCGGCAAGGATGCCTTCGAACAAGTCGAGGGCCTGCAGGGGCAGGTCTATCGCGAACTCGAGGCGCGGCGCACGCTGCGCACCGAAGTGGACGGCAAGGGCTACTTCGTGAAGATCCACCGCGGCGTCGGCTGGGGAGAGATCGCCAAGAATCTGGTCACTGCCCGCCTGCCGGTGCTGGGCGCAGGCCAGGAGTGGAAGGCCATCCAGCGTCTGCACGAAGCCGACGTGTCGACCATGACCGCGGTGGCCTATGGCGAGCGTGGCGGCAATCCGGCGCAGCAGCATTCATTCATCGTCACCGAGGAGCTGGCGCCGACCACCGACCTCGAGCAATTGACGATGGGCTGGGCCGACCAGCCGCCGGCGCCGACCTTGAAGTGGGCGCTGATTCGCCGGGTCGCGCAGATGACCGGGCGCATGCATGGCGCCGGCGTGAACCACCGCGACTGCTACATCTGCCACTTTCTGCTGCATACCGACGCGCCCTTCGGCGCCGAGGATTTCCGCCTGTCGGTAATCGATCTGCATCGCGCCCAGGTGCGTCATGCGGTGCCGAAGCGCTGGCGCGACAAGGACCTGGCCGGGTTGTATTTCTCGGCGTTGAACATTGGCCTGACCCGGCGCGACCTGCTGCGCTTTCTCAAGGTGTATTTCGGCGTTGTCGACAGCCGCCCGTTGCGCCAGATCCTGCAGGACGAGGCCGCGTTGCTGCGCTGGCTGCAGGGCAAGGCTGACCGGCTGCGCTCGCGTTATACGCGCAAATACGAAACGGGAGGTGAAGCATGAGTCAGTGGCGTGTCACCGCTTTGGCCACGCCCGAGGCGGCCAGGGCATTCGCGTCCCTGGATGCGGTTTTTGCCCTGCAGGGTGAGGCCATTACCCACGACCCGTTGTCGGATGTCATTCGTGTGGAGTTCGGTGGGCTGCGTTACTACGTCAAGCGTTACCACGGTGCGGGCAAGGGCGCGCGGCGCTTCGTCGGTCGGCCACGGGTCAAGGCCGAATGGCAGAACCTCAAGCATTTCGCGACATGGGGCATTCCCACTGCGCCCATCGCTGCCTACGGGCTGGAGCGCAAGGGCGCGGCCTTTCACCGTGGCGCGCTGATTACCCAGGAGTTGGTCGATACCACGGACATGTGGCGGCTCGCCTCCTCGGGCGACGCGCGTCTGCATGATCGGGCCTGGGTCGAGGATGTCAGCTGTCAGCTGGCTCGCGCCACGCGTATTCTTCATGATCACCATTTCGCCCATAACGACCTGAAGTGGCGCAATCTGCTGGTCGATGAGCACCGTCGTCTGTATTTCATCGACTGCCCGACCGGAGCATTCTGGAGAGGGCCGTTTCTGCGTCGGCGTATCGTCAAGGACCTCGCCTGCCTGGACAAAGTGGCCAAATATCACCTGTCGCGTACTCAGCGCCTGCGTTTCTATCTGCAGTACCGACGCCGCGAGCGGCTCAACGACAGTGACAAGCAGCGCATCGGCCAGATCGTCCGCTTCTTCGAGGGAAGAGAATGAAGGACTTCATCGACAGCGATGACCAGGCGCTGCTCGAGCGTCATGGCCTGGCCAGTTTCGAGTCGCTCTGGACGCTCGAACTGCATGCGGTCGACGAGCCCAACAAGGCGCCGCGCGGCGGTTGGAGCACGGTTTATCGGCTCGACCTGGAAGGCCATGGCTATTACCTCAAGCGCCAGAGCAATTACCTGACCCATAGCCTGGAACGCCCCTGGGGCGAGCCGACACTGGCGCGGGAGTTTCGCAACATTCGCCGCTATCAGCGTCTGGATATCCCGGCCATGAGCGCTGCGTTCTACGCTGAGCGGCGGATCAGCGGTGAGCGCCGGGCCGTGCTGCTGACCCGCGCTCTGGATGGCTGGCGGGATCTCGACAGCTGGTTGCCCGAATGGCACCAGCTCGCAGCCGAGCAGCGCCGGGCGATCGTCAGTGCCTGCGGTCTTCTGGCGCGGCGGGTGCACGAAAAGGGGCAGGTACATGGCTGTTTCTACCCCAAACATATCTTTTTGCAACCACGAGGCGATGGTTTTGCCGCGCAACTGATCGATCTGGAAAAGACCCGGCCGTTGTTTCTCGGTGAGCGTGATCGGGTCAAGGACATCGAGCCGTTGTTGCGCCGTACCAATCCCTGGAATGAGGCGGATCATCTGGGCTTCCTGACTGCCTATCTGGGTAGTGGGCAGCAGGTGGCTCACTGGTCGCAGCGTCTTACGGCGCGCTTGAAGGACAAGGCTCAACGCTCATGAAACTGGCTTCTCTGACCCAGGTGGGGCGTAGCCCCGAATTGCCGCTGCTGATCGAGCTGCCGGCAGGCCAGCCGCTCGAGCTGCGCAGCCTGCTGCGCGTTCTGCCCGGCCAGCGCTATGTCGGCCAGGCGCAATGGCAGGGACGTACGGTGCTGGCCAAGCTGCTAGTCGGCAGCAAGGCCGAGCGGCATTTCGCGCGGGAGCTGCAGGGGGCCCAGCTACTGGCGCAGCAGGGCCTGTGCACGCCATTGCTGCTCGAGCAGGGTGTTGCGGCGGGCGAGGGCGGCTGGCTGCTGTTCGAATTCCTGGAAGGCGCGCGCAGCCTGGCCGATGACTGGCAGGCCGTCGCCGGCCAAGCCTGGCTGAGCGATGCCCAGCAGCAGGTACTGGGCGAGGCGCTTGGCGTTATCGGCCAACTGCACAGTCGTGGGCTGTGGCAGGAAGACCTGCACCTGGACAACCTGCTGCGCCACGACGGTCGACTGCACCTGATCGATGGCGGTGGCATTCGTGCAGAAACGCCAGGTCAGCCGCTGTCGCGCGATAAGGTGCTGGGCAACCTGGGTCTGTTCTTCGCGCAGTTTCCCGGGGCCATCGACAGCTTTGTCGAGGAACTGCTGGTGCATTACCTGCTGGTCAATGGCGAGCATGCGCTGCCGCTGGAGGCACTGCTCAAGGCGGTGGCCAGGGCGCGAGCAACGCGCATGCAGGCGTACATGGCCAAGATCGAGCGCGAGTGTACGGCGTTTCGCGTCTGGCGCGAACCGTCGCGGCTGCAGGTGGTGAGGCGCGAAGAGGACGCGGCGCTGGCGCCCATCCTGGCCGATCCCGACGCGGCGATTGCTGCCGGCGAGCCGCTCAAGCTGGGGGGCTCTTCGACCGTGGCGCGCATCGAGCAGGCTGGCCGACAGCTGGTCATCAAGCGCTACAACATCAAGGGCTTCGCACATTGGCTGCGGCGTTTCTGGCGGCCGAGCCGCGCCTGGCACAGCTGGTGCGAGGGCAATCGCCTGGCTTTCCTCGGTATCGCAACGCCCAAGCCCCTGGCCGTGCTAGAGCGCCGTACCCTGTGGTTGCGCCGCCAGGCCTATCTGATTACCGAACACACGCCGGGTATGGATATAATCGCTCGTTTCGCGCCCTGCGGGGCAGACCAGCTGCCACCCGAAGCGGATTTGCAGGCGCTGGAGGCCTTGTTTGCAGCTCTGCTGCGTGAGCGCATCAGCCACGGCGACTGCAAGGGTAACAATATCCTCTGGCAGGACGGGCGCTGGGCGCTGATCGATCTGGATGCCATGCAGTACCATGGCCAGGCCAGCAGCTTCAAGACCGCCTATGGGCGTGACCGTGCGCGCCTGCTGCGCAACTGGTCAGCTGACAGCGCCCTGTACCGCGAGCTCGATCGGCGCTTGCCAACACTTACTTGAGTTTCCCAATGGAGGCTCAGCCAAATCAAACAGTAACGGTTGTCGAGTCAGGCAGCCGCGTTAAGAGGCTTTATCCGTGGCATTGACGATTCTTGGCCTGTCCGGCGCCCTCAGTCATGACCCCTCCGCGGCCTTGTACATCGACGGCAAGTTGATTGCAGCGGCGGAAGAAGAGCGCTTCGTGCGTGACAAGCACGCGAAGAATCGCATGCCCTACGAGTCGGCCAAGTTCTGCCTGGAGCAGGCTGGCATCAAACCATCGGATGTCGACGTGGTGGCGATTCCCTTCGCGCCCATCAGCCTGTTCGGCAAGGCCCGCTGGCACTACGCCAAGCGCTACTGGTATGCGCCGGATCGCGCCCTCGACGCCATCCTCATTGGCAACCGCCGCTACAAGCGCTATCGCAAGAAGATCGTCTGGTGCCTGGAGCAGCTGGGGTTCGATGCCAAGAAGGTCAGGATCGAGCCGGTCGAGCATCACCTGGCCCATGCCGCCAGCGCCTATCACTGCTCGGGCTTCACCGAGAAGACCGCCATCCTCGGTATCGATGGCAAGGGCGAATACGCCACCACCTTCTTCGGGTATGGCGAGAATGGCCGCATCCACAAGATCAAGGAATTCTACGACCCGGACTCTCTGGGCGGCCTGTACGGCGCGGTGACCGAGTTTCTCGGCTTCGAGATGCTCGACGGCGAGTTCAAGGTCATGGGCATGGCGCCCTATGGCGATGCCAGCAAATACGATTTTTCCCGCCTGGCCAAGTTCGAGAACGGCGAGCTGGTGATCAACACCGACTACGCCAACGTCATCGGCCTGCGTCGCCACAAGGAAAAGGGCAAGGGTTTCTACTTCTCGCCCAAGCTGATCGAGTGGCTGGGGCCCAAGCGTGAAGGCGACATCGCCGATGATCCCTACATCCATTACGCCGCCAGCATGCAAGCGCTGTTCGAGAAGCTGGCGCTGGAGATGATGGACTACTACCTGGGCGACATCATCCGCGAGACCGGCAAGATCGCCTTTGCCGGTGGCTGTGCGCTGAACGTCAAGCTCAACCAGAAGATCATCGCCCGCCCCGAGGTCAAGGAACTGTTCGTGCAGCCGGCTTCCGGTGATGCCGGTACGTCCGTTGGTGCCGCTGCATACGTTTCCCACAAGCGCGGCGTGCCGGTGGAGAAGATGGAGCACGTCTACCTCGGCCCGGCCTACAGCAACGAAGACGTCATCGCCGCCTGCGCCCGCCACCCGAGCGCGCCGAAATGGCAGAAGATCGACGACATGCCGCAGCGCATCGCGCAGATCATGGTCGACGGCAACCCGGTGGCCTGGTTCCAGGGCCGCATGGAGTTCGGCCCGCGCGCCCTGGGCGGTCGTTCGATCATCGGTTGCCCGAGCATTCCCGGCGTCGCCGACCGCATCAACGAGCAGATCAAGTTCCGCGAGCGCTGGAGACCCTTCTGCCCGTCGATGCTCGACACCGTCGCCGAGCAGATGCTCAAGGTCGACCACCCGAGCCCGTTCATGACCTTCACCTTCGAGGTCAATGACGAGTGGAAGGAGCGGGTCAGCGAAGTCGTCCACGAAGACGGTACTTCCCGCGCCCAGGTGCTCAAGCGCGAATACAACCCGCGCTGGTACGACCTGATGCTGGAGCTGGAAAAACTCACTGGCAACGGCGTATCCCTGAACACTTCGCTGAACCGCCGTGGCGAACCGATGATCTGCTCGCCGACCGACGCCCTGAACATGTTCTTCGGCTCGGACCTGCAGTACCTGATCATGGAAGATATTCTGGTGATCAAGGACGACGTCATTGCGCCGAGCGGTGACCTGTCCGGCAGCGTGGAACCCTAGGTTTGGCTGGCAGCCAGGCAAGGTTGAAGACGTTACTGTTCAACGACACGTCTTCGGAAGGTCACCACGGCTGCCATTTGGTTATGCAGCAGATCTACACGCTGGCGGAGCAGGCCGGCATGGAGATTCTGCGCGCCTGCCCGATGCACCATGACTGGCAGACAGACGAGCAGTTGCAACGCGACATTCGCGCTGCAGATATCTGTCTGGTCAATGGCGAAGGCACCATGCACGATGATGCGCCGCTGGCCCTGCGCTATGGGGCGCTGGCGCGGTATTGTCGGGAACATGGCGTGCCCTGTTTTCTGATCAATTCGGTTTGGCAGAACAATGTGCGGCTCAATGCCGATGCGCCCTTGTTCACGCGCATATTCGTGCGCGACGTGCTGAGTCAGGCTGCCCTGGCTGAGATTGGCTTGCCAGCGGAGGTGGTGCCGGATCTGACCCTGTCTTATCAATACGAAGGGGCTACGCCCGTTCGTCAGGGCCTGCTGATCAACGGCAGTGTGCTCACGGAGCGCTTACGCGAGGCGTGGCGCATCAGCTGTGCCAATCCTCATCTGCGCTATGTCAGTATCCGCACCATTGCGCCCTTGCAGCTGGGTAAGGGGTTCGATGTCTATCTGCGCAAGAATCTGCGCAAGCGGCTGAAGGCCTATCGACGCATTGCCGCCAGTTATCTACACCGTTATCCCGCCGAGCTGCCCGGCTCGGGGATCGACAAGTTGCGCTGGCGGTACGCCCTGCTCGCGCCGCGCCGCTTCCTGGCACTGTTGCGCCGTTCGCAGGGCGTGATCACCGGGCGTTTTCATCTGGTGACCCTGTGCCTGGTCACCGGTACCCCTTTCTATGCCATTGCTTCAAATACTCACAAGATCGAAGCCTTGCTTGCGCAGGTCGGGTTAGGCGAGCGACTGCGTGCCTCTTATGAAGAAGCTGTTGGTGATGCGCAGCGCATCGCGTTCAGCGAAGCGGAGCAGGCGGGCATCGAAAGCTTCCTGCAGGATGCTCGTCGTCAGGCCGGCGAGATGTTTGCCGGGATGGCCCAGATAGCCCGAGATCGGCGCGCTGCGCGATAGCGGTACAGGCAACAGCCGTGGGCTGTCTTGTATGTGACCGAGCGGTCAGAAAAATCCGCTCGGGCGCCGCTCATCAAATACATTGAACCATGCCAATTCACGCATCTCCGACTTTCATGGTCGAGGTTTCGGCTGCTCGAGAATCAGGCTGGCATGCCTGATTTCCAGCTGCAGTCGATGCGACTTTGCTGGGTGCTTACCTGCACCTGAATCGTTGCCGTGATAAGAGTTGGATCAATGAATACTAATAATACGAGCCAGGCATGGGTGCTGCAGATCTGCCATGGTTACGACGGGCCGTTTCTCGATTGTGCTCGACAATATGCCGTGCTCTTTGCCGACACGCCCTACAAGGTCATGACCGTATACTTGAGTGGCAAATATGACGCTCAGGTTGAAGCAGGGTCGGCCTCCGATGAGGTGGTCTTTCTCGAATATAGCAGCAAGGCGCTCAGAGGGCTGAAGCTCGGCGCGATTCGCGCGATTCGTCGGATCGTTTCTGAGCGTAATTTCACGCTGTGCATTGCCCACCGCTTCAAGCCAACCTATATCGCTTGTCTGGCCACCCGGGTACCCGTTATCGGTGTAAGCCATGCCTTCGGTGTCTATCACAGGCGATTTCGCCAATGGTTCGCCAATGCCTTCAGCAAGCGCCTGATGCTGCTCGGTGTGTCCAATGCCGTGCGTGACGATCTGCGTGCGAGCCTGCCTGCTTGGCCTGAGGCGCGTATCGAAACCTTGTACAACCGCATCGATATCGAGACCTTGAAGGCGCAGCAGGTAACGCGCGAGGACGCCAGGGAGTACCTCGGCTTGCCTCAGGATGTGTGGGTCGTCGGTAACGTAGGACGTTTGCATCCAGACAAGGATCAGGAAACACTGATTCGCGGCTTTGCCAAGGCCCTGCCGGATTTGCCTGCGGGTAGTCTGCTGGTAATCGTTGGTCGCGGTCGCCTTGAAGCCAGATTGCGAGCATTGGCTGAAGAGTTGGGCGTGGGGCATGCCGTACGTCTGCTCGGGCAGATCCCCAACGCCAAATACTATTTCAAGGCATTCGACGTATTCGCCTTGACCTCGGATCATGAGCCCTTCGGCATGGTGCTCCTGGAGGCAATGGTGGCAGGGGTGCCGCTTATTTGTTCTGATTGTGGAGGAGGGCGTGAAGTGGTCGATAACGTTGGCATACTCTTCCCTCAAGGCCAAATCGATGCGCTCTCGCAGAGAGTTGCAGCGGTCTGCACTTCAGAAGATGGCGAACTCAAGAATTATCGATTATCAATGATTGCTCGCCTGAATGATCAATTTTCCGACCAGGCGGTCGAGTCCCGCTTTTGGTCCTTGCCCTTCCTTGCCCACTTATCCTGATTGACCTGGACGCGTATTAATGACATTGCCGCGAACCGTTGAAAACGGTTTACCACGTATCCGTTTTCTCATTCCGTATTTCGGGCGATGGCCATTCTGGTTTGCGTTCTTTCTGGAAAGCTGTCGACGTAATCCTAGCATCGACTGGTTATTGTTTACTGATTGTGAAGTACCGGGAGAAGTGCCTGAAAACGTGCAGTTCGTTCAGATCTCCTATGCAGATTATTGTGCGAAAGTTTCTGAGCGGCTGGACATCGATTTTCACCCTGGCAATGCGTACAAGTTGTGCGACATAAAGCCCGCCTTGGGTGCTGTGCATCAGGATGCGTTGGAAGGCTATGACTTCTGGGCGTTTGGTGATATCGACGTCGTCTACGGAGACTTGCGCAGATATTTTACGGCGCAGCGCTTGAGCGCCAAGGACTTGTTCGCAACTCACCCGCGACGCATTTCAGGCCACTTGTGTTTATTGCGAAATACTCCGCTCATGCGCAACGCCTTCCAGTTGATACCCGATTGGCAGAAGCGTTACCAGGATGAGAAACACCAGGCCTTGGACGAAGGCGCGTTCAGCCGCCTGTTCATCCGTCATAAGAACTGGCCTGAGCCGTTGCGCCGGCTCGCATCTCGATTCAATCCTTGGAGCAGGCGTAGTGAGTTTATTGAGGCGCATAGCACCTACACGCTACACGCCGACGGTCGTCGCGTAGTTGCCGATAGCTGGTTCTATCGTGATGGGCTTTTGACCAATAGCGAGCAGGGCGAACAGGTTCTTCCGTATCTACATTTTATGGTCTGGAAGAACGCGGACTGGAAAGGTCGGCTACCGGAAGAACTGCTAGGGCCAGCGAACTTGCATCTTGCCGATTCTTGGCGAATCGACACGAGGGGCTGGCATGCCTGGCCGCAACAGGAGGCAGGGGCGTGAGTGTCCTAGACCGGCCGCTCGTTTCAGTAATTGTGCCTTGTTATAACTATGCCGCCTATGTCGCCGATGCGCTGCGCAGTGTCTTGGCTCAGGATTACGAGAACTTCGAGCTGATTGTCATTGATGACGGTTCTCGTGATGAGAGCGCCGAGGTCATTGAGCAGGTTCTGCAGGCTCATCGTCAGTCGAGCAAGGTCAGGCGAGTTGAATTCGTCAGGCAGGAAAACCAAGGGGTAAGTGCCGCGCTTAATACTGGCCTGGCCTTGGCCAGTGGGGTTTTCGTGGCAACCTTCGATGCTGACGATGTGATGCCGGCCGGGCGCTTGGCTCTGCAGGCCGCCTATCTTGAAGGGCATCCGGAGGTAGGGTGCCTGGGAGGGGTGGCGGTAAGGATCGACGAGCACGGTACGGTCCTGCCTAAAAGGGACAAGAAACGGTTGGTTCGTCGCTATGATTTCCACGCAGCCCTAGCCATAGCGCTTGTAGTAGGCGGCAACATTGCCGTCTATCGCCGTGATGCCATGCATTCTGTTGGGGGCTACGATCCGGCGATCAAGGTGCAGGATTTCCAGATGACTTTAAAGATTGCCCACGCGGGATTTTACGTGGATGTGCTGCCCGACGTGGTAACGCTCTACCGTAAACATGCCCACAGTTTGTCGAAGCAGTACAAGTCAGAGTACGACTATGGCATGCAGGTGATAGAGGCGTACCGAAATCATCCAGCCTATCCGTCTGCCAAGGCGCGGCTGATTACCAAGGCGCTACGTATGGCTGTCACCGATGACAAGGCATATGCCTGGCAGCTGTTGCGCCAGGTTCCGCTTAGGCAGTGGGATAGGCAGTTGCTCAAGCGAGTGAGACACCTGCTTTTGAAAAAGGGCAGGGTAGAGAGAAAAGAGCATGTGTGAAACCATGGTTCAAGTTCGAGCACCATCAGATGAAGCCGTCTTTTTGGACGTAGTGATACTCAGCTTCGCCAAAGGCGAGGCCTTGCGCCAGGTCACCGAGCACTGCCTCGATTCGTTGGTGGCATCCGAAGACCCGGAGCGGATTCGCCTACGCATCTGGGTGCTCGAGTCCAATGTCCAGGCGCCGGTCTATAAGCAGCCTGGGGTTGCAACGCTCTATCCCGAGACGCCCTTCAACTACCACGCCTACATGAATATCGGCATTCGCGAGGGGCAGGCACCCTTCGTGGCCATCTGCAACAACGATCTCTCTTTCCATCCCGGCTGGGCTTCGGAGCTGCTGCGCGTGTTCGAGCAGGATCCGAGCGTCAGCAGTGCCAGCCCAGCCTGCTCCCTGCACCATCCGCGTAATGGCTTCGCGCTCAACAGCGGCGTCTACCCAGGCTACGGTGTGCTGAAGGAAATTTCTGGATGGTGCCTGGTTTTTCGCCGCTCCATCCTGGAGGTGATCGGCGCTCTGGATGAGCGGTTCTTCTTCTGGTACGCGGACAATGACTATGCGCTGACGCTCCAGTCCAAGGGGCTGCGGCATGTGCTGGTCACCTCGTCGGTCGTCGATCATCTCGACAGCCGCACGTTGCGTACACACACCTCGGCCCGGCAGTGGTTGATGACCAAGCGCGCCAAGTACACCTTCGAGGAAAAATGGCTTGGTCGCAGCAAGGGCTACCTGATGCGCAAGAAACTCAAGCTGTACCTCAAGTTTCCACTCTATTACCTGGGGCTGAAGAAAGTTAAATGAACGACCGTTTTTCGGAGTGCCGGAGTTGATCTCCGTGATCATCTGCAGTGCTCGGCCCGAGCGGTTACAGGCAGTGACCCGCAATATCGAATCCACGATCGGCGTCGAATACGAGCTGATTGCCGTGGACAACAGCGTCGAAAGCCGAGGCATCTGCGCGGTCTACAACGAGGGCGCCTCCCAGGCACGCTACCCGTTCCTGTGCTTCGTGCATGAGGATGTGGAATTCCTGAGTCAGGATTGGGGTGTGCAGGCGCTCGCTCATTTTTCGCACGTCGAGGGCCTTGCCCTCATTGGCCTGGCGGGGAGTCGCTACAAGGCAGCAACACCTTCTGGCTGGCACAGCGGTGATGACGACGATCTGTGCATCAACGTGCTGCACGGTGCATCGAGAGCAAGTGCCAACGCGGCTTTCGCCAAACCAGCCGACAGCGGCTCGGCGATCTGTGTACCTGTCGTGGCGCTGGATGGTGTCTGGTTGTTCGCTCGTCGTACGGCGTGGGTCGAAACGCGCTTCGATGAGCGCTTGGGCGGCTTTCATTTTTATGACGTCGATTTCAGTCTGCGTGTTGCCCAGCGGGGCAAGATCGCCGTCGTCTTCGATATCGAACTATTGCACTTTTCCCTGGGCAGCTTTGCTGAAGCGTGGGCTAGGCAGGCGCTCGCCTATGCCGATGCGGCACCGGTGGCGCTGCCGTTCTCTTGCAGCACACCCTCGAACCCAGGCCTGCTGCGCCGCAAGGAGGCAGCGTCTGTGCGTTACTGGCTCCGCCTGTTGAGGCGAGCGCAACTGCCATGGGCGTTGCGGGTCCGCTGGCTTCGGGCTGTCGGTATTTTGCGCTACCCCACCCTGTGGCGCGTGGCGCTCAAGTTTCTGCTGCGCTGATGATTTCAGCGTAGCGGAAGCAGGACGCCCCCAGGATGTAGTCGGCGAGCTGGCGCGTGTCGATGGGGGCATCCGCGAGTTGCGCCAGTTCCTCGGCATTGAGAAAGCTGGGTATGCCTTCGGCTATCAGGTTCAGGCCGTGCGCTTGGTACAGGGCACAAGGCACGCCGAACAGCGTTGCTTCAAACAGGCTCGTGGTATTGAACCCGACTGCCAGATCGTAATGTCCCGCACGCAGCGCGTGCGCGAGGGTGGGGCTGTCGTCGAGCGAGGCGCTTGGTGGCAAGGCAGCCATCAGGGCCGCGTCCTTGGCGAGCAGCGGGTGCAGGCGCACCGTCAGCCGATAGTGCGCAGGCAGCGAGGCCAGTAGATGGAGCAATTGGATGCTGTCGGCCACATAGCGTTTGCCCGGCAGCACGCAAAGGAGGTGTTTGTGCGCGGTGGGCGATGGTCGCGACCCATGCTGAGGCGCGGGTGGGTCGATGTAGCCGGCGATCTGTATCCGGTAATCGGGCGTGCGGCCGATTTCACGGTGGAATGCAGCAATTTCGGCGCGGCAGAACTCGCTCCAGACCAGCAAGGTGCTGGCCGTGACGTTTTCATAGTTGATGATGTCGATCGGTTGCTCGCCGCGATAACGATGATAAAGCCCGTGCTGCAGCGAGTAGGTCGGCAGGCCGTGATGCCGGCAGGCGGCGACCAGAAAGCACTCGGGAATGTTGGCGCTGTTGAAACTGACCAGTGAAGTCAGCTGCTGGGGGATCTGCAGCCTGTCGATGGCTCTGAAGTGCTTGATGCTATGGCACAGCGCGCTGAATACGTAGAACTGCAGCAGCAGGGGCAGCGAACAGCGCCGTGTTATCCTCCAGGCCGCGTACATGGCGCGCCAGTCCAGCGATTTGCTGGCGTCCTCCTTGATGGCGGGCAGGTAACTGATGTTCCGAGGCTGCTTATCGCTGAGCCGGTTGCCGATGCTCAGGGCCAGTCGGGTCTGGTCGTCGCGATCGCAGTGCCAGATGTAGGCGTCACCCTTCAGCTGATCATGGTGGCGGTAACGCGGGGTCAGGCGGATCAACTTGAACGCGCTGCGGATCTTTTTACGGGTCGAGCGCTTGTCGAACAGCAGGTGTGCCAACACGGCTGCCGTTGGGTTGCAGAGGTCGTAGCCGCGGTAGGTGGCGAACCTGAGCTTTTCTTTTGTCTGGGCGTAGAGGCTATACATGAACCGGTCCATGGGGCAGCGACATGCTGCACTGCAAGCACCTGATGCTCGCGGGGAGGCTTGAGGTGGGCAAGACCCTAGTCTTTCAAAATGAGCGCGTCGGGCGCAAACAGATCCGGGCTTTATTGGCGCTTCTCGTCGATCTCGAGGACTTTGCACCCGGGCGTGCGGTTGCCAGGATAGGCCAGGGAGACGAGGCCTTGTTCGTCAAACGCTATCGACGCTCCATGAAGCCCTGGTGGAAGCGGATCCTGCGCCGGCCCTACCAGTCTCCGTTGCGCAATGAGGCGATGCTGCTCGCCAGGCTGCAAACGCTCGGTTTCGCAGCGCCTGAGCCGCTGCTTTACACCGAGTCCCGGCATCCGCGGTTTCATGAAAGTCTGCTGCTCACGCGCTTCTTGCCAGGTGTGCCGCTGGCTACCCTGACGGGAGAGGCATTGCAGCGAGGTGCGCATCAGGCACTGAGCCTGCTTGCCCAGTTGCATGCTCATGGGATCGCTCACGGCGACTGTAACCCATACAACTTTCTGGTGGCCGAGCAGGCTTATCTGCTGGATTTCGAGCGGTCGAATGATTTCAGCCGGGAGGCTGCCATCGACGACTTCAAGAAGATCATGCTGCGCCTGCGTGACCTGGGTTTGAGTGACAAGGTGCTCGAAGCGCTTGCCGAGCGCTACGCTTCCGCGGTCGATTCGCCAGTGCTCGATGCCAGGGCGATACTGGCCGAGTTGCAAGGGTTGAGTGTGGTTCGCAAGCCAACGCGTTGGCGACCACCCCAGCAGTTGCAAGGCTCACTCTGAGCAGCAAACCGGCAGCCAGGCATTTTGTGGTGCGTGGCTCGCCGGCGTTCAGGCGCATTTGGTTGCGTGGTGCCTGATGGTACAATCGCCGGCTTAATCCTAGAGCCAGCATCTTATGCCTGATTCAAGCGCCAAATCGCCTTCGATCTCCAGCTTCAAGTTGTACATGCGGCTGTTGAGCTACATGAGGCGTTACTGGTTCATGTTCGGCGTCAGCATGATCGGTTACATCATCTTCGCCTCGACTCAGCCGATGCTCGCCGGGCTGCTCAAGTACTTCGTCGACGGCCTTGCGGCCCCCGAAGCCGGCATGGTCGAGTTGCCGCTGCTGGGCAGCATGCAACTGCTCTACGGTGTGCCGCTGGCGTTGTTGCTGATCACCATCTGGCAAGGCATAGGCTCCTTTCTCGGCGGCTATTACCTTGCCAGGGTGTCGCTGGGGTTGGTGCAGGACTTGCGCATCGCGCTTTTCAACAACCTGCTGACACTGCCCAACCGCTATTTCGACAACCACTCCACGGGCTACCTGATTTCCCGCATCACCTACAACGTCGGGTCGGTTACCGGGGCGGCGACGGATGCCTTGAAGGTCATGGTGCGCGAAGGTCTGACGGTGGTTTTCCTGTTCGGTTATCTGCTGTGGATGAACTGGAAACTGACCATGGTGATGGTGGCGATCCTGCCGCTCATTGCACTGATGGTTAAGAGCGCGAGCAAGAAATTTCGCAGCCAGAGCCGCAAGATCCAGAGCGCCATGGGCGAATTGACCCATGTGTCTTCCGAGACCATCCAGAACTACCGCGTGGTGCGCAGCTTCGGTGGCGAGCGCTACGAGCGTGAGCGCTTCTACGAGGCGAGCGAGGATAGCACCCGCAAGCAGTTGCGCATGACCCGTACCAGTGCGATCTACACGCCCAGCCTGCAACTGGTGAACTACGCCGCCATGGCGTTTCTGATGTTCCTGGTGCTGTTCCTGCGCGGCGACGCCAGCGTGGGTGATCTGGTGGCCTACATCACTGCGGCAGGGCTTCTGCCCAAGCCGATTCGCCAGCTTTCGGAGGTCAGCTCGACCATCCAGAAAGGGCTTGCCGGCGCCGAGAGTATCTTCGAGCAGCTGGACGAAGTGACGGAGCCTGATAACGGCACGATCGAGAAAGAGCGGGTCAGTGGTGCGCTTGAGGTTAAGCACCTGAGTTTTGTTTACCCCGGGACCGAGAAAGTCGTCTTGCAGGACATCAGCTTTACCGTCGAGCCCGGTCAGATGGTGGCCCTGGTGGGCCGTTCGGGCAGCGGCAAGTCGACCCTGGCCAACCTGATCCCGCGTTTTTATCAGCATGATCAGGGCCAGATTCTGCTCGATGGCACGCCGATCGAAGACTATCGCGTGGAAAACCTGAGAAAGCATATCGCCCTGGTCACCCAGCAGGTTTCGCTGTTCAACGACAGCGTCATGAACAACATCGCCTATGGCGACCTTCGTAATCTGCCGCGCGAGGCGGTCGAGCAGGCCGCCGAAGCCGCTTATGCCCGCGAATTCATCGATCTGCTGCCCCAGGGTTTCGAAACCCGGGTAGGTGAGAACGGCGTCATGCTGTCGGGTGGCCAGCGTCAGCGCCTGGCGATTGCCCGGGCATTGCTCAAGAGTGCGCCCGTGCTGATTCTCGATGAAGCGACCTCGGCCCTGGATACCGAGTCCGAACGCTATATCCAGGCGGCGCTGGACAGGGTCATGGAAGGTCGCACGACGCTGGTCATTGCGCATCGGCTGTCGACCATCGAGAAGGCCGATCTGATCCTGGTCATGGATAAGGGGCACATTGTCGAGCGCGGTACTCACGAGTCGCTATTGGCGCAAAACGGTTACTACGCCCGCCTGCATGCCATGGGACTCGAGGACAAGGATGAGCCGCAAGAGCAAGAACAGGCCGAGACCTGAGCCCAGCTTGGCGTTGAAGTAATAGCTCCACGGCGCTCCGAATGAGCGGATGCGCCCCGGTGAAGGTTTGCAGTACTTGATCATGGACGATTGTGGATTATGCGGGAGTTCTGATGGCCGAGGTTTTAACGCACGCTGATACCCATCTATCGGTGGTGCCGGCTGATTGTCGGATCGCATTGGTGCCTTCTATGGGGCTCGGTGATGGATGCATTTACCTGATACTGGCGGCCAACCTGGCGCGTGCTGGCTATCAGGTAACGGTGTTGAGCAATCACTTTGGGGCGCTTGACGACTGGTTTCCGCTGTTCGAGGCTCGGCCGTTACCGGCGCCTGCGGAAACCTTTGCGGTGCTCGATGATTTCGATCTGGTCATCTCCGACCTGGGCAGCATGTTGACTCGCCATGCTGAGACGGCCGAGGTACTGGCCAGGCGCTATGTTTTCGTCGGTACGCTGAAGGTCGATTCACGATTCGTGCAGGAGCCGGCGGCCGATAGCCTGGCGCGACTGCCTGCGCAAAAGGCTCGCCTTCTCGCGCCCCTGGCTGCAGCTGCCGGGCCGTTGCGCTGCCTGCCGGATGACAGCGTCAGCATGGTCGAGCAGGCCGTCGCCTTTTGTCGCGTCCGCTTGGGGCTGGCCGAGGCCCGCAGCGATATCGGGCTGCAGCTGCCTTCCACACTCCAGCACCGCCGCCATGCGAAGCGGGTGATGCTGCACCCGCTTTCCTACAACGTGAAGAAGAACTGGCCGGCGGGTAAGTACCTGGCCTTGGCCAGACGCCTGCGTGCAGCGGGTTATCAGCCGCAGTTCGTGCTGTCACCCAAGGAGCGCTGTGACCATCTCGAGGTGTTCGCGTCCGAGTTCGAGGTTCCCGAGTTTGCAGATGCCAAAGCCTTGGCTGCCTACCTGTACGAATCCGGTTATGTGATTGGTAACGACTCGGGGGTTGGCCATCTTGCCTCGGCGTTGGGTGTGCCGGTGCTGACCCTGTACCGCAAGCGACGCGATGGTTTTTGCTGGCGCCCAGGCTGGGGTGCCGGCCAGGTCGTGCGCCCCAGCCTCTCGCTGAATTTCATGCGCGATCAATGGGCGATGTTCATGAGCGTCAATCGGGTGGCCAGGGGTTTCCAGATTTTGATTCAAAAGGTCGGAGGGGACCAATAATGAGTGGGTCTACCGCGATCACGATCGTCATTCCAGCGTACAACTATGCCAAGACATTGGGGCGCACCGTTCGCTCAGTCGTGCCGCAGTTGAATGACGACGACGAGTTGCTGATCATTGATGACGGTTCCAAGGATCACACGCCGCAAGTCATCGAGGCGCTGAAAGTCGAATTTCCCGGCCGCTTCACGGCGTTGCGCAAGGACAATGGTGGCCTGGCCTCGGTGCGCAATCTCGGTATTGAAATGGCCCGTCATGACTGGCTGATCTTTCTCGATGCGGATGATGAAATGGCGCCAGAGAGCATGGCCCTGATTCGGGCGCATCTGGCAGAAAATGCTGAGTCGCGAATGGTCATCGGGGGGCACTGGTCGGTCGATCAAGCGGGTCGGCGTCGTCAGCATTCACCCGACAAGCTGCCGCAGACGCCCATTCAGCGGGTAAAGAGCTATCTGCTCGACAAAGCCCTGAGCATTTCCAACGGGGCCTGTGTGATGCACCGTTCAATCTTTCAGGCCGGTAACTATCCCGAGCGTTTCCGCAACGCCGAGGACATTCCGGTATTCGCGCAAACGCTTGCCGCCTACCCGGTTACGCTGCTGCCAGAACCCCTGGCGATGATCCACAAACACAGCGACAGCCTGCGTCATGATTTTGGTTCAAGCCTGGCGGGCGGGGTAGAACTGGTCGATGAGGTATTCAAAAGGTTGCCCGCGGAGTTGCAGCAGCTGCGTGCCGCGTTCTATCAGCAGCGTTGCCTGTCGCTGTTTCGCAGTGCCTGCCTGGCGGGTGATCCGGTTGCCGCCAAGCGCTTCTACTGCCAGGCGGTAACAAGCGACTGGCGCGTGCTCCTCAAGCTGTCTTATTTGCGCAAGGCGATCCGCCTGTGGATGGGCCGTCTGGATGGCTAAGACGCTGAAAATCCTGCAGCTGCAGACCCGTTACAACGCTGCGGACACCAACTCTGACCTGGGCGAGCAGATCCTGCAGGGGTTGCCTGCGGAGCGCTTCGAGGTGGTCAATGCCTATCTTGAAGGCCGGCCTGCTGACGATGCGATTGACCCGCCTGGTCGCCGTCAGGTGTTCTTCGAGTTCAGCGAGAAGGACATGAGCGGTCTGCGCCGCAAGGTACAGGCGCGCCTGCTGGCGTTCTGCCGGGAGGAAAGCTTCGATGTGGTGTTGCTGCATCGTTTCAAGGCCGTCAATCTGTTCATGCACCTCAACAAGAAGCTGCGCATCGCCCGGTGTATCGGCGTATCCCACGGTTTCGGCGAGTACGACCGCTTCTATCGGCGCTGGCAGGCCAGGCGTTTGATCGATGCATGCTGGCGCTTCGTCGGTGTGTCGCCGGCAGTGGTCGATTACCTGGTGTCACTGCGCTGTGGTTTCACGAAAGCCAATACGGTGGCGATCACCAACGCGCTCGACATCGATCTGGCGGAGTCCCTGCAGCTGTCGCGAGATGCTGCGCGTCAGGCCTTGGGGTTGCCGATGACGCCAGTGATCATCGGTGCCATCGGGCGCCTGGTTCCGATCAAGGGACATGCCCATCTGATTCGGGCGTTCGCTGTCGTCAGTCAGGAATTTCCACATGCGCACCTGGCCATCATCGGTGGGGGGCGTGAGCAGGACAATCTCGCTGCGCTGATCGCCGAGTCCGGTTTGCAGGAGCGCGTACACCTGTGCGGTACCCAGCCCGATGCCATGCGCTATGTACGGGCTTTCGACATCTTTACCATGCCATCGCTGCAGGAGGGCCTCGGGCTCGCTCTGCTCGAGGGCATGAGCGGCCGCTTGCCGGTGATGGGGTCGGACATCCCGGCGATGCGCCCACTTTTGCAGGGGGCCGGCGGGCGGCTGTTCAACCCGGGCGACGTGGCCTCGCTGACCGAGCAGCTGCGTGCCGGCCTGGCCGACAGCGAGGCCGAACGAGCCGCGCAGGGAGAGCGGGCCTACCGATATCTCAGGCGCGAGCACGATATCGATGATTTCCGCCGCAAATACCGTGAGCTGCTCGAAGGTGATCAGCCGCTGACAGGATCGTCTTCATGACCGATAGCACCAACCCGCTGCCTCTGGTATCGGTACTTATCTCCTCCTACAACCACGCTGACTTCGTCGAGGCCAGCATCCGGAGCGTGTACGCGCAGAGTTATCCCAATATCGAACTGCTGGTGGTCGATGATGGTTCCCGAGATGGCAGTGTCGAGTTGCTCAAGCAGCTGCAAGCGGAGCTTGGGTTCGACTTCGTGGCGCAGGCGAACAAGGGGCTGTGCACCACACTCAACGAGATGATCGCTCGAAGCAAAGGCCGCTATATAGCGCCGCTGGGCTCGGATGACGTGATACTGCCCGAGCGTTTTTCCTTGCAGATCCCGTTCATGGAGCAGCATCCGGAAACGGGTATCTGCGCGGGCGGCATCGTGCTTATCGACGGCGATGGCAAGCCACTGCCCGACAAGAAGCAGCGTCATCGCCCCGCTCGGCGTCTCGATTTCGATGATCTGTTCATGGATCGCAAACCGGGACCGCCGGCACCGACCCTGCTTTTTCGCCGGGAGGCGCTCGAAAAGGTAGGGGGCTTCGATCCGACCATTCGCATCGAGGACTATTTCGTGGAGCTGCGTATCGCGCGGGCCGGTTATTTCATCGACATACTCGAGGAGCCGCTGGCCTTTTACCGCGTGCACGGCAGTAACACCTACAAGAACCGCCGCCTGATGATCGACACCGAGCTGGCCATCTATCAGCGCTTCAGCGATCACCCCGGCTATGAGGCGACACGCTTGCGTTACCTGAACGCCATGTTTACCAAGGTGGCCAATGAGGACAGGGCATTGGCCGGCGAGCTGCTTGCGCAGATCCCATGGCGTTCACGTAACCTGAAGACCCTCAAAGGGCTTTGGCGCTATTGGCTCAAGCGTTAGCGCTTATTGGGCCTTCAGCCACCTTTTCAGGTCGCGCGTGAAACGCTCGGTTTCAGGCCGACTTGCACTATCTGCATAGCCTTCCAGCCAGCTATCCAGGTGCTGTTGTGTCAACCAGGCGATGTCTTCGCTGTAGCGCAGGATATGCTGCAGGTTGCGTCGCCTTTTCCAAGGCGCAAGCGGACGGCTCTCAAGTTTCATGTCCGAAAGGTCGATCAGCCCGAAGCTGCCGTCAGGCAGTAGCAGCACGTTACCCAGATGCAGTGATCGGAAGTACACCCCAAGCTGGTGCAGTTCACCGAGAAAGGTCCCGAACTGTTTCACCAGCGCTGTGCGTGGCTCTGCATCGAGTTGGCGCAAGCTGTTGCGCAAGGTGTCGCCTGGCAAGGGCTGATAACGTACTGCGCTCAGGCGCCGTTCACTGATCATCAGCACATCGAGCACCTTGGGCGCGGTGATGCCCAGGCGCAACAGACCTTGGGCATTGTCAGCGAAACGTTGTGCCGGCAAATCCCAGAGGTCGGAAGACAGCAACCGTTTGCGGCGGTACAACTTGAGGAAGTCGCCATCGCCAAGCCGGGCTACCTTGATGCCCAGGCCATCCTCTTCGATGGTTTTGGCGCCCTGCAACAGGGCATCCAGCTGTACCGCATCGATACGCTTCATGTGCGGGCCTGCCGATAGCGGATGGAGAGCGCGGCTAGCAGTGCCAGGGGGATCCAGATCAGAAACCAGCTTTCGTTGGGGCGAGATAGGTAGTTGCCTCCCTCGGTCAGCCCTGCGCATATTCCGTAGATCAGCAGTGCCGAAGCGATCTGCAATTGCGGCAGAGCGCGCAGGCGCAGGCAGCGAGCCAGGGCGAAACCGTACATGGCGGCCCATACGCCAAGGCCGACCATGCCCAGTTCGAGAAGCACGGCCAGCTCGACGTTGTGCGGGTCGTGCAGCAGGTGGCCGACGCCGGGGATATCGAACTCGAACTTGCTTTCATAACCGGCACCTATCCACAGATGCTGGCCAGCCTGGCGCCAGGCATCGCCCCACAACTCAGGGCGAAAGGACATGCCGCGCTGCAGGATGATTTCCGGCGCAACAAGATAGGCTGCGCAGGCGCCGAGCAGTAGGGCGGTAACCAGATAAATGGCCCGTTTACCACTCATCAACAGCATCCAGACACTGGTCATGGCCAACCCCATCAGCGGCGTCCGCGAGCCGGTGGCCAGTAGCGCCGCCAGCAAGGGAAGCGCCATCAGGATCGGTAGCCAGTCGCGACGTTCGCTGCGCGACAGCCAGGCCGCTACCCAATAGGTGCACAAAAAGCCCAGGACGTGCGAGGTAAGCAGTGGGTTGCGCAGGGCTCCGGTGCCGATCAGCCGATCGCCCGGCACCGCGGTGTGCATGAACCAGGCAACGTTGATCAAGGCTGCCAATGCACCGATGCCCGCACCGATGCGCAAGGTTTTCAAGAGCAGTTCTTCATTGCGCAGTGCGATCAGTGCGCAACCGGCGAACAGCATGAACACATACAGCGGGCGCTTGGCCAGGCTGCCAACGCCATCGTCCGTACGGCTCCAGCCCATGCTGATCAGCAGCCAGGCACTCAATGCCAGAAAGCACAGCACCACCGGTTCCCGCAGCAGCGGCTTGATCTGCTGCGGCATGAGCAGCACGCCCAGGAGCGCGGGGGCTGCGATCAGCGCGTAATAGAACTTGGTGTACTGGCTGCCATCGGAAACCCAGAACATGCCTGTCAACAGGATCAGGTAACCGCCTACCAGCCAGCGTGTGGCGATGAAGTCATAAAGGCGTGTGCGGATGGCGTGGGGATGTGAAGGGAGTAGCTGCACCTGAAATCCTAGAGGCATCGGTAAAGGGGCGTATCTTAAAGCATCGTCCGGCCGTCGGCAGCGCCCGCATGATAAGCTGGCACCTTTTTACCCGAGGCCGAATGCCTGATGTTCAACCCGTTACAGCGCTGGCGTGAGCGAGGCTGGCGGCCGATAAGCGCCGACCTGTATGCACAGATGTGGACGCGTTTCGGCGGCAGCGTCATGACTCACCCTGACGTGGTGTCGCGGCTGTCTGCGCTGGCAGGTGTTTCCGTGCGCTACCTGGGTTGGCCGCACCAGGGGGAGTTGCAGGCGGCGATTCCGCTTTGGGGTAATGCGCTGGCGCTTTCTCGTGACGTGCTCAAACGCATGGGGCAGCGCGACCTCTTCGATCTAGGCAACGCCGAGGTGATACTGCCGATCGCGCCGGGTGCGAAGGTGCCGGTTCGACAGCGTGTGCGTTATGTGTCCGCCTTGAATGAGGGGGCAATATCGACGCTGCGCAGGCAGGCAGATGAGCTGGCGCTGGCCCGGCAGCCTGAGGAGTACGGTAAGAAATTCCGCTACAACCAGCGCCGTGAGCTGCGCATGCTCGAAGAGGCTGGTGGCGAAATTCTGCCGGTTTCCAGTCTGTCAGCCCAGGCACTGGCGGCCATCTACACTGAATTGTTCGAAAAGCGCTGGGGCTTCGATGTCCCTGGCAAGCAGCATCTCGTCGAGGTATTCGAAGCGCTGAGCGAGTTTCTCTGGGGTGTTTATCTGCAGCTCGATGGCAAGCCTGTAGCCGTTCAGGTTCTGTACAGGGTCGAATCGCCAGACTGGATCAGCATCGAATATATCAACGGTGGAGTCGATCCAGCCTCTCGTGAATTCAGTCCCGGTAGTGTCCTCAGCTTTATCAATACCCAGTCCGCATGGGAAGATGCGCGCGCGCGAGGAAAGCCGCTGCGTTACTCGTTTGGCAGAGCGGATGTCGAATACAAGGATCGTTGGTGTAATCGCCAACCTGTTTTTCGGGTGTAGTTGAATGGAAGCACGCAAGCAGCGCTTGGTACGCCGGCACCGGCGTAACAAACGCATTCTCATGGTCGTGGCACTGCCGATCTTGGTGGCGCTCGACTGGTTCGGTTCGTGGGGAACGGCCCCGGTCGTCATGGTGCTGGCATGGATTGCCCATGAAGCCTGGTTTTCCGACCACCTCTTCTATTCACCCCGTGACGATTATCGCCACGCCTTTGCGCCAGATAGCCTTAGCCTTTCGGTGCTGCTCGACCGTAGCGGGCGAATGTCGCCGCACGCGGGCTGCTGGCCTGAGAGTGCCGACACGCTTGTGCTGGCTTTGCACATCCGCAGCAGCTGGTTGGGCCGCTGTCTCGACCCTCATGTACTTATCGGCGAGGGCGAGGAGCTCGATCGACAGGATTTCGAGCGGGGCGTCGATGGTGTGCGGTTTCTCAACCTTTCGGGATTCCTGCCATTGCTGCGCAGTGGGCAACTGAAGTTGAAGGGGCGTTTCTGCAAGCTCGGACGTGAGGCAACCCTGTATTGCTTCAGCAATCCGGACTACACGCGCAGGCGCGTGATGGTGCTCGCCCCGCACGCGGACGATGCCGAGCTCGCTGCATTTGGCCTGTATAGCCGCAGCCAAGATGTGTCTATCGTCACCCTGACCCAGGGGGAGATCGAGGCCGACTTCTATCGCCGTCTTGGCCTCAGCGACGCGGCCGCCGCTCGTCTGAAGGGACGGTTGCGCAGCTGGAGTAGCCAGACGGTACCCTTGTGGGGGGGCGTCGAGCCGAGCCGTTGCGTGCAGCTCGGCTATTACTGCATGCAGCTAAGGCAAATGGAGGCCACGCCGGCCGCGGCGTTTGCTTCGCGTGAGTCCGGTGACTCGGATATCCGCAGTGTTCGGCGTTTCAATGCGCTAAAGCTGCCGGGCGATATGGACGGTGCGCCGACCTGGAATAACCTGACTGCCGATCTCGCTGCATTGCTGATGCATTTCAAGCCTGAGGTCGTGGTGCTTCCACATCCCGAGCTGGACCCGCACCCTGACCATATCCAGACGGGCCGCGCGTTGCGTCAGGCCATCGAACAAAGTGGCTGGCAGCCCGATGTGCAACTGCTCTATGCCAATCACTTGGCTGACAACGACCGTTGGCCCATGGGGCCTGCAGGTAATGGTGTGGCGTTGCCGCCTTGTATCGAACCGTTGCCGGCCGACCAGCTGTGGTGTCTGCAACTTGATGACAACGTTCTGCTGGACAAGAGCCAGGCGCTGGCGATGCAGCACGATCTGCAAACGCCGCTATCGTTCAAGAAGCGCCTGCGCCGTTTCATTCAATGGTGCCTGGCCGCGCGCCGCTGGCCACAAGCGGGTGAGGATGAGTTCTTCCGCAAGGCAGTGCGTCGCCATGAGCTCTTCTGGGTGCGCCCGTTCGATGGTTGATCAGTAGTGAAAGGCACGGCGGCGGTGCGTAATAGCTGATGTGCTATTCTCCGCGACGATTTTGCAATTCCGGAGTTTCCGCATGAAGTTATCCATGCCCCGTTTCGATCAGGCACCCGTTTTGGTGGTGGGTGATGTCATGCTCGATCGGTATTGGCACGGCGCTACCTCGCGTATATCGCCCGAGGCTCCGGTGCCGGTGGTCAAGGTCGATCAGATCGAGGATCGCCCTGGCGGCGCGGCCAATGTAGCGCTGAATATCGCAGCGCTGGGTGCGCCTGCGGTGCTGGTGGGCGTCACCGGTGAAGACGAAGCTGCCCAGAGTTTGCAGCAGAGTCTCGAAGCCATTGGCGTGAAGACCTACTTCCAGCGCATCGAAAACCAGCCGACCATCGTCAAGCTGCGGGTCATGAGCCGTCACCAGCAGCTGTTGCGCATGGATTTCGAAGAGCCATTCCACACTGATGCCGATGCCTTGGCACGGCAGGTCGAGCAACTGCTCGATCAGGTCAAGGTGCTGGTGCTGTCCGATTACGGTAAAGGTGCCCTGCAGAACCACCAGGTGCTGATCAAGGCGGCCCGGGCCCGTGGCATTCCGGTGTTGGCCGACCCGAAAGGCAAGGATTTCTCCATCTATCGGGGCGCCAGCCTGATCACCCCGAATCTCAGCGAGTTCGAGCTGATCGTCGGCCGTTGCGAAGAGGAAGCCGAGCTGGTCAGCCGCGGCGCGCGCTTGATGCGTGAGCTCGATCTGGGCGCGTTGCTGGTCACCCGAGGTGAACACGGCATGACGCTGCTGCGCCCTGATCACGCACCGCTGCACCTGCCGGCACGGGCGCGCGAGGTGTTCGATGTGACCGGCGCTGGCGATACGGTGATCTCCACCCTGGCCGCCTCCATCGCTGCTGGCGAGGATCTGCCCCAGGCGGTGGCGCTGGCCAACCTGGCGGCCGGTATCGTGGTGGGCAAGTTGGGTACGGCAGCCATCAGCACGCCTGAACTGCGCCGCGCCGTGCAGCGTGAAGAGGGCTCCGAGCGTGGGGTGCTGAGCCTGGAGCAATTGCTGCTGGCGACCGAAGATGCCCGCGCCCATGGCGAGAAGATCGTCTTCACCAATGGCTGCTTCGACATTCTGCATGCCGGCCACGTGACCTACCTCGAGCAGGCGCGCGCGCAAGGCGACCGTTTGATCGTGGCGATCAATGACGACGCTTCGGTGAGCCGCCTCAAAGGCCCGGGCCGGCCGATCAATGCCGTGGATCGCCGTATGGCGGTGCTGGCCGGCCTCGGCGCCGTGGACTGGGTAGTGAGCTTCAGCGAAGACACGCCCGAGCGTCTGCTCAAGCAGGTGCAGCCCGATGTGCTGGTCAAGGGCGGTGACTACGGCATCGACCAGGTGGTCGGCGCCGACATCGTGCTGGCCTATGGCGGTGAGGTACGGGTGCTGGGGCTGGTCGAGAACAGCTCGACCACGGCCATCGTCGAGAAGATTCGCAGTCGCTGATCGCACCAACAGAACCCCGCCACTTGGCGGGGTTCTGCTTTGTGGCGCACGCCGCGATCAGACCGCGGTTGCTGTATCCAGACGAACCTGAGGCGAGCGCGCAGGGGCATTGCTGAACGCAATGCCCTCGGGCTTTTCGGCTTTCGGCGTCAGGTTCTGCAACGCCAGCCAATCCTTCCAGCGAATGCGCTCATCGCGCACCAGCCAGCCATCCTGGGCGGCGAAACTTTCCGCCAGCCACAGGCCACGGGTGCTGGCCGGTACCAGCTGGCCCTGGCGCAGGGTCAGCAGCTCGGCGGTGGGCCGACCCCCTTCCAGCGGAATCAGATAAAGATCCGGGCGGCTGTGGTCCAGGCGCGCGATCAACTTGCCGTTCTCCAGGTACTCGTCGACGTGCAGCAGGCTGAGCTGCTTGGCCTCCTTGGGCAGATCCAGGCGCAGGTCATAGACCAGCTGTAGCGAGGCGGTGGGCACGTGCACGTAGGCCCGCGGACGCTCCAGCAGGGTCAGGTTGCCGCACTGCACCGGGCGCGCCGCCCCGGAACGCGGGCTGAGGCGGAAATGGATGTTTTCCCGGTACTTGAGCGCGCCCTCGTAGGGTGCCGGTAGCCAGGTGTCGCCGAAGCGGCCATACAGCCAGCCCTCGCTGGTTTCCAGCAGGCACTCTTCAGCCACCTCCTGGATGGCGGTCAACAGCGGCAGGTTGAGTTCGTGGGCCGGTACGTAGCCGGAAATCAGCTTGAGCACCACGTCGCCGCGGTCGTGGCGGCGCTGGCGCACCAGTAGCCAGTATTCGCGGCCTTGCCAGTTCAGGGTCAGGCGTACCGAGACGCCGAGGTTGGCCAGCTCCACGGCGAAGCGCTGGCTGTCGGGGAGTTCGACGGGCTTGCGTCGTTCGAGCATCTCGCTGAAATTCAGCGGGCGGCCCAGGCTCTGGTAGGCGATGCCGTCAGGCGTTGCCTCGACATACAGCGGCAGGGTCTTGAAGGTAGCGGGGTTCTTGCGGGAAATGATGCGCGGCATGTCGGCTCCTTCTTGCGTCGGGGTCGGCCGCCTGGGCGGCATTAACGGCGTGCGCGGCACGCCTGTTCATCACTGTGCTGATCCTGTGTTACCACTTTTAGTGCCACCAATAACCTCGGCAACCACGGTCACGTTGTGCGCCAGGTGCAGCGGGTTGATGGTGCCGACGATGGCGCTGCCCACCCCGGGGTGAGCGAAGATCAGCTCGAAGCTGGCGCGTACCGGGTCTACGCCGCTGTCCAGGCAGACGTGGCCGCTGGCCAGGGCCTTCTTGATCAGCACGCCTTTGGCGTGACTGGCAGCATAGTCCAATACCGCACGCTCCTGCTGCTCGCCCAGATTGTAAGTAACCATGGCGCAATCACCGCGCTCGAGGGCCAGCAGGCCGCCTTCGACCGTCTTGCCGGAGAAGCCGAAGCCGCGAATCAGACCGGCCTGCTTGAGTTCGGCGAGGGTCTCGTAGACGCCTTCGTCGCGCAGAATCGACAGGTCGTCACCGTTGGAATGCACCAACACCAGGTCGATATAGTCCGTTTCCAGACGTTTCAGGCTGCGCTCCACCGAGCGACGAGTGTGGGCGGCGGAAAAGTCGAAGTGCGACAGGCCGTTGTCGAATTCCTCGCCGACCTTGCTGACGATTACCCAGTCCTGGCGCTGGCCACGCAGCAGCGGGCCGAGGCGCTGTTCGCTGCTGCCGTAAGCGGGCGCGGTGTCGAGCAGGTTGATGCCCAGCTCCCGAGCCAGGCCCAGCAGCTGCAGCGCCTGCTGGTCATCGGGGATGGTGAAGCCGTTGGGGTACTTGACGCCCTGATCGCGGCCCAGCTTGACGGTACCCAGGCCGAGCGGAGAAACGCTCAGGCCGGTGGAGCCCAGCGGACGGTGAAGGCTGTGCAGATCACGCATCAGAACGCCGCCTCCCACGCAGTGCGGCCAATGACCGGGCGCGGCAGCTCGGGCAGAGCAGGGTGAGCCGCCGGGCGAATGCCGTCGCGCTCGAGATGGCTCAGCACGCGATCGGCGAAGTCCGGCGCCAGGGCCAGCTTGGTCGGCCAGCCGACCAGCAGGGCGCCCTGGTCGCTCAAGAAGGCATTGTCCGGGCGCACCAGGCCGCTTTGCGCGGGCTCCGCACGCTCGACCCGCAAGGTCGCCCACTGGGCTGTGGACAAGTCGATCCATGGCAGCAACTGGCTGAGCTCCTTGCGCGCCGCGTCGATCTGCGCGGCTTCGTCGCGCGCCACGCCGTCGGCTTCGGCCAGGTCGCCGCCCAGGTACCAGACCCACTCGCCATCGGCGCTCGGGTGGCTGGTGACGGTGACCCGCGGCTTTGGCCCCCCGCCCAGGCAGTGGGCGTACAGCGGCTTCAGGCTGGGGCCCTTGACCATCACCATATGCAGCGGGCGAAGCTGCTGGGCCGGTTGGGGAACGTCGAGGCTGGCCAGCAGGTCGGCATTGCCGCGGCCGGCGCTGAGTACGATGCGTTGGGCGCGGATCTCGCGACCGTCGACGCGCAGGCCGACCAGTTGGCCGTTGTCGTGCACCGGTTGAATGTCGTCGGCAGCCAGCAGGCTGTCACCGGCAAGCTCGGCCAGGCGGGCGATCAGGCTTGGCACGTCGACCACCAGTTCGGCCAGGCGGTAGACCTTGCCCTTGAATTTCGGGTTTTGCAGGGCGGGCGGCAGCTGCTCGCCTTTTACCTGGTCAACGCGGCCGCGCACGGCCTTGCTGGCGAAGAAGCTGGTCAGGTTGCCGGCCAGGGTGCCGGGCGACCACAGGTAATGAGCATCGGAAAGCAGGCGCACCCCGGACAGATCCAGTTCGCCGCAGCCATCCAGGGCTTCGCGCCAGCGCCGGGGCATATCCGCGATGGCTTCCGAGGCGCCGCTCAGGGCGCCATGCAGGGCATACTTGGCGCCGCCGTGGATGATGCCTTGGGACTTGACGCTCTGACCGCCGCCCAGGCTTTCACGCTCCACCAGCAGCGTGGCGTAGCCCTTGGCGCGCAGTCGCGCATTCAGCCACAGGCCGGCGACGCCGCCGCCGACGATCAGGACGTCTGTGCTCAGAGTTTGGGACATGCGGGCGCCTCTCGGAAAAACAGGTGCGCAGTATAACGCTCAGTGGCCGGTGACGCGGGAGAACAGCTGGATCACCACCACACCGCTGACGATCAGGCCCATGCCCAGCACGGCGGGCAGGTCGGGCTTCTGGTCATAGACGAACATCGCCGCGATGCTGACCAGCACGATCCCCAGGCCGGCCCAGATGGCGTAGGCGATACCCACGGGAATGGTGCGTACGACCAGAATCAGCATCCAGAACGCGATGCTGTAACCGACGATCACCAGCAAGAGCGGCAAGGGTTTGTTGAGTCCGTCGACAGCCTTCATGGAGGTGGTTGCGATCACTTCTGCGGCAATCGCCAGCGCGAGATAGAGATAACCATTCATCGGCAGCACTCCTCTTAACAGGCTTGCAATTTTACCGGTGCTGGTTGTTAGGTAAACTGATTACCTATCTGTGTAGGAGATAGGTTGTGCGCTGGAGTCTTGAGCAACTGGAAGTCTTCGTGGCGGTGGCCGAGGGCCATTCGTTTTCCGCCGTGGCCCGGCGGCAGGGTCGCGTGCAGTCCGCGGTCAGCACGGCGGTGGCGGCTCTGGAGGACGATCTCGGGGTACGCCTGTTCGAGCGCAGCAGCGGCCGACAGCCCCGCTTGACCGACGCCGGGCTGGCCTTGTTGGAAGAAGCCCGCGAGCTGCTGCGCCAGTGCGAGCGGCTGGAGGGGCGGGCGCTCGGCCTGGCGCTGGGCGAAGAAGCCTGCCTGCGGCTCGCCCAGGACGAGGCACTGCCGCTGCCGCCCGTGCTCGACAGCCTGGAGGGCCTGGCGCGCGCCTTTCCCGGTGTGGAGGTGCAGATGACCAGTGGCGGGCAAGGTGTGGTGGCGCGGCGGCTGATCGAGCGGCGCGCCGACCTCGGCCTGCTGTTTCACCACGAAGGCATGCCGGCGGAGCTCGAGCGCCGGCGCCTGGGCATGGTGGAAATGGTCATGGTCTGCGGCGCCGGTCATCCGCTGGCCCAGGCCGGGGCGGTTGGGCGTCGCGAGCTGGCGCGCCACCGTCAACTGCTGATCAGCCTGCAGGACACTCAGTACCCCGGTAACGAACGGATCAGCCCATCGGCCTGGCATGCGGACAGCTTCTATTCGATGGCCGAGCTGCTGATGCGCAACCTGGGTTGGGCCTGCCTGCCGCGGCATGTGGCGCAGTATCCGACGTATCAAGGGCACCTGGTGGAACTATGTAGCGACTGGATCGCGCCACCCCTGCCGCTGGAGCTGGTATTTCGCCGCGATGAAGCGCTGGGGCCGGCCGCCCAATGGTTGGCCGGCTCGCTGGCCGAGCGCTTGCAGGTCCTCAAGGCATGAGCACCGGTCCATGGCGCGACTTGTGCTGCTCCGCCGGCAACCCTAAGCTTCGCCGCCATGAACCGATATCTCTATAGCCTGCTGTTTCACCTCTGTCTTCCGCTGATCGGCCTGCGCCTGGCCTGGCGTGCCTGGCGCGCGCCGGCTTACACCAAGCGCGTTGGTGAGCGCTTTGCGCTGCTGCCGCCACTGCGTCCCGGTGGCATCTGGGTGCATGCCGTGTCGGTAGGTGAAAGCATCGCCGCCGCGCCGTTGGTGCGCGAGCTGCTGGCACGCTACCCGGACCTGCCGATCACCCTGACCTGCATGACGCCCACCGGCTCCGAGCGTATCCGCGCGCTGTTTCCCGCGGCGCAGTTCGCCGGCCGGGTGCAGCACTGCTATCTGCCCTATGACCTGCCCTGGGCAGCGGCGCGCTTTCTCAAGCAGGCGCAACCGAAGCTGGCGGTGATCATGGAGACCGAGCTGTGGCCCAACTACATCCACCAATGCGCCCTTCGCGGCATCCCGGTGGCGCTGGCCAATGGGCGGCTCTCCGCGCGTTCGGCCAAAGGCTATGGGCGTTTCGCCAAGCTGACGGCGCCGATGCTTGCCGAGTTGGATCTGCTCGCGGTGCAGAGCCAGGTCGAGGCTGAGCGCTTTATCGACCTGGGGGCGCGGCCCGCCGCTGTTGAGGTTACCGGTTCGATCAAGTTCGACCAGCAGGTGGATGCCGAGGTATCGGCTCGCGCCAGCGCGTTACGCGGGCAATGGCAGGCGCAACAGCGGCCCGTGTGGATCGCCGCCAGCACTCGCGAAGGTGAGGACGCGCTGGTGATCCAGGCGCACCGGCAGCTGCTCGCCAGCCACCCTGATGCCTTGCTGATCCTGGTGCCGCGCCACCTGGAGCGTTTCGACACGGCGGCGGCGCAGTTGCGTGAGGCAGGGCTGACCTTCGTACGGCGCTCGTCAGGCGAGGCGGTTGGCCCCCAGGTGCAGGTGCTGCTTGGCGACAGCATGGGCGAGTTGATGTTTCTCTACGCCCTGGCCGATATCGCCTTTGTCGGCGGCAGCCTGGTCGAGACCGGTGGCCATAACCCGCTGGAGCCTATCGCGCTGGGACTGCCGGTGATCATGGGCCCGCACCGTTTCAACTTCCTGGAAATCACCGCGCAACTGCTCGAGCACGGCGCGCTCTGCGAGGTGGCGGATGCCCACGCGTTGGGTGAGCAGGTAGCGTTGCTGTTGAGCGAGCCCGCACGAGCGGCGGCTATGCGCGATGCCGGGCTGGCGGTGCTCAAGGCCAATCAGGGCGCGTTGAAGCGCCTGCTGGATGGGTTGGGAAGGCTGATCGGCTAGGGGCGCCTCGCTAGCCCGGCAGTTGGCAGCAAAGTCGCGGCATCCGATATTGGTGTATCCCTGTGGGAGCGGGCCACGCCCGCGATTTCGCGCGCATGGCGCGCTCCCACAATTGGCTGCTTAACAGGTGCCTCTGTACTCCTCGTCCTGATTGTCCGCCTGCTTACTCGCCCTGCAGCCGCGCTTCGCCCGCCTTGGCCAGGTCCGTGGGCAGGAAGTCGCGATCCGGGTTGTAGTCCGGCTTCAGGTAGGCGCCCAGCGCTTCCAGGTCGGCGGGGCTGAGGGTGCCAGCGGCCTGCTTCAGGCGCAGGTTGTTGAGGATGTAGTCGTAGCGCGCGTCGTTGTAGTTGCGCACGGCGCTGTACAGCTGGCGCTGGGCATCGAGCACGTCGACGATGTTGCGGGTGCCGACCTGGTAACCGATTTCCGTGGCTTCCAGTGCGCTCTGGTTGGAGATGATCGACTGACGGCGCGCCTGCACGGTTTCCACGTCGGTATTCACCGCCCGATACAGGTTGCGGGTGTTCTGCACCACCTCGCGGCGCATGCCTTCGCGGCGCTGCTCGGACTGGCTGAGGCGTTGGTACGCCTCGCGCGCTTGTGAGCTGGTCAGGCCGCCGCTGTACAGCGGGATGTTCAGCTCCAGGCCGATGGTGCGCTGCGACACGTCGCTGCCATAGCTCTGCCCGGTGTAGTTGGGGTTACTCAGGCCGAAGGCGTCGTTGTCGCCGCGCTGGTAGCTGGCGACGGCGTCCAGGGTCGGCGCATGGCCGGCCTTGCGCTGGCGCAGGGTTTCCTCGGCGGCATCCACCGCGAAGTTGCTGGCCTGCAGATTGAGGTTCTGGGCCGCAGCGGTGTTCACCCAGGCGGTGGCGTCGTTGGGCGTCGGAGTAAGGATCGGCAGGCTGTGCTGAATGCCTTCGACGCTGCGGTATTCGCGGTTGGTCAGGGTGATCAGCGCCTCGAAGGCATCGTCGACCTGACGCTGGGCGATGATGCGATTGGCCCGCGCGGTATCGAAACCGGCCTGGGCCTGGAGCACGTCGGTCTTGTCCGACAGGCCGACGTCGAAGCGCTCGTTGGCCTGGTCGAGCTGGCGGTTGAAGGCGGCTTCCTCGGCCTTGGTCGAGGCCAGGTTGTCCTGGGCGCGCAGCACCGAGAAGTAGGCCTCGGCACTCTGCAGGATCAGGTTCTGTTCGCTGGCCGACAGCTCCAGCGCCGCCTGCTCACTGACCGCCTCGGCAGCCTGCAGCTGGAACCAGCGGTCGGCACGAAACAGTGGCTGGCTGAGGTTGGCCTGGTACACGGTGGCGCTACGCGACTGGGTAGCGGCGGGTTGTTCCAGGGCGGTGCGCGTGTCCTGCACCTGGGCACCGGCGCTGAGGTTCGGCAGCAGGCCGGCGCGGGCCTGGGGCACGCCCTCGCGACGCGCCTGATAGTCGGCGCGGGCGGCGGCCAGGTCGGCATTGTTGGCAGCGGCTTCCTGATACACCGACATCAAATCGGTGCGCACCGACAACGGCGCGGGGTCCGCCCAGGCCGTGGCGGTTGAAGTGGCGGTCACGGCAACGGCCAGGGAGAGTCTGCGCAGCATGTCGGTGAATCCTAGAGGGGCAGTAGCAGGCGAGACTAAGCCCGGTCATCGGGGTGGTCAAGGCGCGGGGCCGGCGGCCACCATGCGACCAGCGGGTCGGCTTTGCATTGCTGCCGCCGGCAGCTGCCAGTAGACTGGCCAGGTTCTTGTCGGGGTGCCTCGAATCGGAGGCTGAGATCGGAGAGTTCCGGATCCCGTTGAACCTGATCAGGTTAAGGCCTGCGTAGGGAACAAGAGGTATCCGCCCCAGCACCCGCTGGATGGATTCCCCCACACCACACTCGTGGTGTGCCCGCGCCCTGGCTGTTTGATCATGCCGGCGCTCTTCAAGACTCCTGCATGCTCGAATAGTCTCGGCTCGGCGTTGCTTCATCGCGTGTGTCCGTCAGGTTCTCCCCGACATTCAGCCGAGGAGCCAACCGATGAGCGTCAAACAACAACAGCAGAACCTCAGTGAATCGGCTCAGGTCGACCAGCAGTCGATCCAGCCCTTCCCCCGATCCCAGAAAATCTACGTGCAGGGCAGTCGCCCGGATATTCGCGTGCCGATGCGCGAGATCAGCCTGGATGTCACGCCAACGGCATTCTCTGAAACAAAGAGCGGTGGCGAGATCAACGCGCCGGTCACCGTCTACGACACCTCCGGCCCCTACACCGATCCCAGCGTGACCATCGACGTGCGCAAGGGCCTGGCCGATGTGCGCAGCGCCTGGATCGAGGATCGTGGCGACACCGAGCGCCTGGATGGCCTCTCTTCGGAATTCGGCCAGCGCCGCCTGGCCGATGAAGAGCTGACCAAGATGCGTTTCGCCCATGTGCGCAATCCGCGCCGTGCCAAGCCCGGCAAGAATGTCAGCCAGATGCACTACGCGCGCCAGGGCATCATCACCCCGGAGATGGAATACGTCGCCATCCGCGAGAACATGAAGCTCGCCGAGCACCGCGCGGCCGGTCTGCTCGACGCACAGCACGGCGGCAACAGCTTCGGCGCCAGCATCCCCAGGGAAATCACCCCGGAGTTCGTGCGCCAGGAAGTGGCCCGTGGCCGCGCCATCATCCCGGCGAACATCAACCATACCGAGCTGGAGCCGATGATCATCGGCCGCAACTTCCTGGTGAAGATCAACGGCAATATCGGCAACTCGGCACTGGGCTCGAGCATCGAGGAAGAAGTCGCCAAGCTGACCTGGGGCATCCGCTGGGGTTCGGACACGGTGATGGATCTGTCCACCGGCAAGCACATCCACGAAACCCGCGAGTGGATCATCCGCAACTCGCCGGTGCCGATCGGTACGGTGCCGATCTACCAGGCGCTGGAAAAGGTGGGTGGCGTGGCCGAGGACCTGACCTGGGAGCTGTTCCGCGACACCCTGATCGAACAGGCGGAGCAGGGCGTGGACTACTTCACCATCCACGCCGGCGTGCTGCTGCGCTATGTGCCGCTGACCGCCAAGCGCGTTACCGGCATCGTCAGCCGTGGCGGTTCGATCATGGCCAAGTGGTGCCTGGCGCACCACAAGGAAAACTTCCTCTACACCCATTTTGACGACATCTGCGAAATCATGAAGGCCTACGACGTGTCCTTCTCGCTGGGCGATGGCCTGCGCCCCGGCTCGATCGCCGACGCCAACGACGCCGCTCAGTTCGGCGAGCTGGAAACCCTCGGCGAGCTGACCAAGATCGCCTGGAAGCACGACGTGCAGTGCATGATCGAAGGCCCTGGCCACGTGCCGATGCAGTTGATCAAGGAGAACATGGACAAGCAGCTCGAATGCTGCGACGAGGCGCCGTTCTATACCCTCGGCCCGCTGACCACCGACATCGCCCCGGGTTACGACCACATCACCTCTGGCATCGGCGCGGCGATGATCGGCTGGTTCGGTTGCGCCATGCTCTGCTACGTCACGCCCAAGGAGCACCTGGGGCTACCGAACAAGGATGACGTGAAGACCGGCATCATCACCTACAAGATCGCCGCCCATGCCGCGGACCTTGCCAAGGGCCACCCGGGTGCGCAGATTCGCGACAACGCCCTGTCCAAGGCACGCTTCGAATTCCGTTGGGAAGATCAGTTCAACCTGGGCCTGGACCCGGACACTGCGCGCTCCTACCACGACGAAACCCTGCCGAAGGACTCGGCCAAGGTCGCCCACTTCTGCTCGATGTGCGGGCCGAAGTTCTGCTCGATGAAGATCACTCAGGAAGTGCGTGAGTACGCCAAGGAGAACGGGCTGTCGGATGAAAGCAAGGCGGTCGAAGCCGGCTTCAAGGAGCAGTCCGAGCGTTTCAAGGAGGAGGGCTCGGTGATTTACCGGCAGGTATAAGAACCTGTTAACGATCTGCTGCGCGTCGGCCCTACTGCGTTAAAAACAGGCTCGGAATGCTCATTTACAGCTCGTAAACTCCGCTTCCTCGCCTGTTTTTGCCTTGTATGGCTCTAGCTCGCTAGATCGTGAACAGGTTCTAAGTCTTAGCCGCAAGCGCGCTTGCGGCTGATCATCCATCTTTAACGTGCTGCGCCGGGCATATACGCCGGGCGCAGGATGCCCTGCAGCTGGCTGTAGGGGATGAGGATTTCCGGATGGCCGTCTGAGTAGGGCGCCAAGCGCGCGACGTCGTACTTGAGCATCACCGCATTGGGGTTCAGGGCGATGTTGGCGGTGCGCTCGAACGGCCAGGTCTTGCGGTATTCCACGTCGTTGCCGTGGCCCTGGGCGATCAGCCAGGCCTGGTGGGCACGCTGAGCGATCTGCCAGAAAGCCGCTTCCTCGCCGGGCACCAGCATGTCCTGCAGGCTCAGTACCTTGTTCTGCTCGCGGTCATAGTTGAGGTAGGTGCGCCCCGGCACGCCGTGGGCGCCGCCGATGAAGTGATAGCTGGACAGCTCGATCACCACCAATTGGTCATGCTGGCTGAGTACCTTGGCCTGCAGGTAGCTGGCCCAGCCCGGTTTGCCGTTGGCAAGGAACTCGCGCTCGTGTTCGCCCAGCGATGCCGGCCGGCTGCCGGTGGCGGCTTTCACCAGGTCAAGCAGGGTCGCCTCGATGCGCGCATTGAGCTCGGGCTGACCGGATACCTCCTGCAGTTCCACGTTGACCAGCGGGCAGTCCTGGGCGGTGCAATCGGCTGGCTTGTGCTCCCATTTTTCGTGGGTAGTGGCCACCCCCGCTGGGGTATCGGGTTTGGACAGGCTCTGGCAGGCGCCGAGCAGCAGGGCGAAGCCGAGGATGGTGGCGAGGCGGGCGATGCTGGAGATCTTCATGCAGGAAAAAGCCGTTGGCAGAGGACGGGCGTTCGACTGCCTGATGGCAGGGGAGTTCGCGATTATTCGCCAATGCGCGCGGATCGGCCAGGCTTTCGCGGCGTCGCTTGCGGGAGAGCCTTAACAGCCCCTAGGATGGGCTCAATGTATGCAGATCAACGAGAGACCAGCAGATGACCGAAACCTTCAACCCCGGCCCGGACGCGGTGGAAATCATCGAGCGTGAGGAATGCTTCCGCGGCTTCTACCGCCTGGATCGCTTTCACCTGCGCCATCGGCAGTTTTCCGGCGAGATGGGCCCGGTGCTGCGTCGCGAGCTGTTCATTCGTCACGATGCCGTGTGCGTGCTGCCTTACGACGCGGTGACCGACACCGTGGTGCTGATCGAGCAGTTCCGCGTTGGCGCCATGCACAAGGCCACCAACCCCTGGCTGGTGGAGCTGGTGGCCGGGCTGATCGACAAGAACGAGGAGCCGGACGAAGTCGCCCTGCGCGAGGCCGAAGAGGAGGCCGGGCTGGCGCTCAGCTCCTTGTGGCCAATCACCCGCTACTTCCCGTCGCCAGGTGGTTCCGACGAATTCGTGCATCTGTTCCTCGGCCGCTGCAGCAGTGCCGGCGTGGGCGGTGTGCATGGCCTGGAAGAAGAGGGCGAAGACATCCGCGTGCAGGTGTGGCCGTTCGAGGACGCCCTGCAGGCGGTCAAGGACGGACAGATCAACAATGCGGCGAGCATCATCGCCCTGCAGTGGCTGGCGCTCAATCGCGCCGAGGTCAGGGGCCTATGGGGGTAAATCTGCTGCGCGAGCGCTATCGGGTCGACCTGATCGAGCTGCAGGCGGCTTGCGAAGCCAATTACGCCCGGCTGATGCGCCTGCTGCCAGGCATGCGTGAGGCCCAGGGCGCGCGGCGCGTCGCCCTCAGCCAGGGCGAGCGGCAGCTTGGCGTGCTGGCGCTGGAAGTGGTGGAGAGCTGCCCTTACACCTCCACGGTGCAAGTGCGCCAGGAGCACAGCCTGCCATGGTTGCCGGTGCCGCAACTGGAAGTGCGCGTCTACCACGACGCGCGTATGGCCGAAGTCACCGGTGCCCAGAGCGCCCGGCGCTTTCGTGGTATCTACCCCTATCCCAACGCCGCCATGCACCAGCCAGACGAGAAAACCCAGCTCAACGTGTTTCTCGGCGAATGGTTGAGCCACTGCCTGGCCTGCGGACACGAAACCGAACCGCTGCTATGATTGATGGCCTTTGGCCATGAAAATGCGTCGGATTTCTGTGAACCAGTGCGTGTTTGCGGGTTTACCGGCTCGCCTGCCGATTCCATAATTCGCATTCACTCAAGGAGAAGCACCTTGGCGCGTGCGGTCGTTCCCCCCTCAGCCGATTCTTCGGTGCTGCTGGTGCAGCTCACTGACAGCCATCTGTTTGCCGATACGCACGGCAGGCTGCTGGGCATGGATACCGCCGACAGCCTGTCGCGGGTTGTCGAGCAGGTGCTCAAGGAGCAGCCGGCCATCGACCTGATCCTGGCCACCGGCGACCTGTCCCAGGACGGCAGTGCTGCCTCCTACGCGCGTTTCGTCGAACTGAGCGCGGCAATCGACGCCCCGGCCCGCTGGATTCCCGGCAACCATGACGACATACCCACCATGCAGGCAGCCTGCGTGGGCACCGACCTGCTGGAGCCGGTGGTCGACCTGGGCAATTGGCGGGTAACCCTGCTCGACTCGTCCATCCCCGGTGCCGTGCCGGGCTATCTCCAGGAGCCCCAGCTGATGCTGCTCGAGCGGGCTCTGAGCGAAGCGCCGGATCGTCACCACCTGATCTGCCTGCACCACCACCCCGTGGATATCGGCTGCCAGTGGATGGCGCCGATCGGCCTGCGCAATCCCGAGGCGCTGTTCGCGGTGCTGCAGCGTTTTCCCCAGGTGCGCGCCGTGCTCTGGGGCCACGTGCACCAGAGTATCGACACCCAGCGCGGTGACCTGCGGCTGCTGGCTTCGCCTTCTACCTGCGTGCAGTTCACGCCGGGCAGCGAGGACTTCCAGGCCGACAGTGCCGCGCCGGGCTACCGGTGGCTGCGCCTGCACGACGACGGCCGCCTGGACACTGGCGTGTCACGGGTCGAGGGTTTCGTGTTCGAGCCCGACTACGCCGTTGGCGGCTACTGAGGCGCGAGGATGATCGCGACCGCGGCGCTTGCAGCCTGCAGGCTGGCGCTAGTAGCCTCCCGTTATGACCAATAGCATTCTTTATATCCACGGCCTCAACAGCTCGCCGGCTTCCACCAAGGCCAGCCAGCTGACCGCCGCCATGACCGCGCGCGGGCTGCAGGCCCGGCTGCGGGTTCCGGCCCTGCATCATCACCCTCGCCAGGCCATTGCCCAGCTTGAAGCGCTGATCGCCGAACTGGGGCGCCCCACGCTGGTCGGCAGCTCGTTGGGCGGCTACTATGCGACCCACCTGGCCGAACGGCATGGGCTCAAGGCGCTGCTGATCAACCCTGCCGTGCGCCCCCATGAGCTGTTCGATGGTTACCTGGGCACGCAGACCAATCATTACAGCGGCGAAACCTGGGAGCTGACCGCGGACCACGTGGCCGCCCTGGCCGAGCTCGATGTCGAGCCGCCGATGGACCCGGCGCGTTATCAGGTGTGGCTGCAGACCGGCGACGAAACCCTCGACTACCGGCGCGCCCAGGCCTATTACCGGCACTGCGCCCTGCGCATCGAAGCCGGTGGCGACCACGGTTTCCAGGGTTTCGCCAAGCGCCTGCCCATGTTGTTCGCCTTTGCCGGCATTGCGCCTGCGCCCTGAGTGGGCGTACCGAACCCACGATCAATCAGAGCATTGCACAGACCCATGGCCCAGCAAAACGCCTACAACGCCGATGCCATCGAAGTTCTTTCCGGCCTCGACCCGGTGCGCAAGCGCCCGGGGATGTACACCGACACCACCCGCCCCAACCACCTGGCCCAGGAAGTCATCGACAACAGTGTCGACGAAGCCCTGGCCGGGCACGCCAGCGCCATCCAGGTGATCCTCCACGAGGACAACTCCCTGGAAGTGACCGACGACGGGCGTGGCATGCCGGTGGATATCCACCCGGAAGAGGGCGTTCCCGGTGTCGAGCTGATCCTTACCAAGCTGCACGCCGGCGGCAAGTTCAGCAACAAGAACTACCAGTTCTCCGGTGGTCTGCACGGTGTCGGTATCAGCGTGGTCAACGCGCTGTCGACCCGTGTCGAAGTGCGCGTCAAGCGCGACGGCAACGAGTATTCGATGGCGTTCGCCGATGGCTTCAAGGCCAGCGACCTGGAGGTGATCGGTACCGTTGGCAAGCGCAACACCGGCACCAGCGTGCATTTCTGGCCGGACGCCAAATATTTCGATTCCCACAAGTTTTCGGTCAGCCGCCTCAAGCATGTGCTCAAGGCCAAGGCCGTGCTGTGCCCGGGGCTGGCGGTCAGCTTCCATGACAAGGCCAGCAACGAGAAGGTCGAGTGGCTGTACGAAGACGGCCTGCGCTCCTACCTGGTCGACGCGGTCAGCGAATTCGAACGCCTGCCCAGCGAGCCTTTCTGCGGCAGCCTGGCCGGCAACAAGGAAGCGGTGGACTGGGCGCTGCTGTGGCTGCCGGAAGGTGGCGACGCGGTACAGGAAAGCTACGTCAACCTGATCCCCACGGCCCAGGGCGGCACCCACGTCAACGGCCTGCGTCAGGGCCTGCTCGACGCGATGCGCGAGTTCTGCGAGTTTCGCAACCTGCTGCCGCGTGGCGTCAAGCTGGCGCCGGAAGACGTCTGGGAGCGGATCGCCTTCGTGCTGTCGATGAAGATGCAGGATGCCCAGTTCTCCGGGCAGACCAAGGAGCGCCTGTCCTCCCGTGAGGCGGCGGCGTTCGTCTCCGGCGTGGTCAAGGATGCCTTCAGCCTGTGGCTCAATGCCCACCCCGAGTTCGGCCAGCAGCTGGCCGAACTGGCGATCAGCAACGCCAGTCGCCGCCTCAAGGCCGGCAAGAAGGTCGAGCGCAAGAAGATCACCCAAGGCCCGGCGTTGCCTGGCAAGCTGGCTGACTGCGCGGGGCAGAACCCGATGCGCTGCGAGCTGTTCCTGGTCGAGGGTGATTCGGCAGGCGGCAGCGCCAAGCAGGCGCGGGACAAGGAGTTTCAGGCGATCCTGCCGCTGCGCGGAAAGATTCTGAATACCTGGGAAGTGGACGGCGGCGAAGTGCTGGCCAGCCAGGAAGTGCACAACATTGCCGTAGCGGTCGGCCTCGACCCCGGCTCCAGCGATCTGGGCCAGCTGCGTTATGGCAAGATCTGCATCCTCGCCGACGCCGACTCCGACGGCCTGCACATCGCCACGCTGCTCTGCGCGCTGTTCGTACAGCACTTCCGCCCGCTGGTCGACGCCGGGCACGTGTACGTGGCGATGCCGCCGCTGTACCGCATCGACCTCGGCAAGGAAATCTACTACGCCCTGGACGAGGCCGAGCGCGACGGCATTCTCGACCGTCTGGTGGCCGAGAAGAAACGCGGCAAGCCGCAGGTCACCCGTTTCAAGGGGCTGGGCGAAATGAACCCGCCGCAGTTGCGCGAAACCACCATGGATCCCAATACCCGACGCCTGGTGCAGCTGACCCTCGATGACTTCGAGGGCACGCGCGAGGTGATGGACATGCTGCTGGCCAAGAAGCGCGCCGGCGACCGCAAATCCTGGCTGGAGTCCAAGGGCAACCTGGCCGAGGTGCTGCTCTGATGCGCCACCTGTTCGGCGCCGTGCTGTTTGCAGCCATGACGCCGGCACTGGCCGAGGTACCGCCGCCCGAGGAGCTCAAGCTGGTCAGCGAGCATCCGGTGGACGGCATGCCTGCGGGTAACCTGTCGGGCCTGGCCTGGTGCGGCGATGCGCTGTGGGCGGTGTCCGACCGCGAGGATGATCGCCTGTATCGTCTCGACTCCTCGGCGACCGTCTGGCAGGCCGAGGTCGAGCGGTTCGTGGCGCCGCCCGCGCCAGCGATGCCGCTGCCCTGGGGCCTGCGTATGCGTGGCTGGGTGTCGGGTCTGGTGCGCGGCGGTCATCTGGATTTCGAAGGCATCTCCTGTGACGCCAAGGGCAACCGCTATCTGGTCAGCGAGAGCCGCGCCGCGGTGCTGCAGGTGCCGCCGGCGGCCGACGCGCAGTGGCTGAACCTGCCCGAAGGCATGGTGCGCCAGGCACGGGCCAGCGGCATGCTGCTGCACTTCAATTCGTTGTTCGAAGGTATTGCCGTAGATCCGGCTGGCGAGCGCCTGTGGCTGGCTGCGGAGAAAGAGCGCCGCGGTCTGGTGGTGCTGCACAACCGGCGCGCCACCTGGCGCTGCGAAGGCGGCTGCGTGCTGCTCAACGAGGGTGGAGAAGAAGCCTCCCCCGAGGCGCTGGGTGGGCGTTCCGCCCCAGTGGACTTCTCCGGCCTGGCATTCTTCGAAGAGAAACTCTACACCCTGGAGCGTCAGGCCCATCGCATCTGCCGGCGTACACCTGCCACCGGCGAGGCCGAGCGCTGCTGGTCGTTCGCCGCCGAAGCGCTGACCGACGAGCGCCGTTATCCACTGCATTACGGGGTTGCCGAAGCCCTGTCGATGGACGCCGAAGGCGCCTGGGTAGGCCTCGACAATGGTGGCCACGCCCGTGGCGATGGCGAGAAACGCCCGCTGGTCTGGCGCTTCGCCGCGCCGGCTGGCGGTTGGGGCGCAACCCCGTGAGCGAGCAGACCGCAGGCCGCCGGGCCGGCCGGGTGATGCTGGTGCTCGCCTGGGGCGCCGGGCTGCTGCTGGCCACGCACTTTTTCGGTAATTGGGAGGATGCCAAACAGCATCCCAATCGCCAGCCGGAGTCGGTGCATGGCAGCGGCTATGTCGAGGTGCGCCTGGCCAGCAGCCCCGGTGGACATTACCTGGTCGATGGGCAGATCAATGGCGAGGCGGTGAGCTTTCTGCTCGACACCGGCGCCACCCAGGTCGCCATTCCCAGCCAGGTCGCCAGCAGCCTGGGCCTGCAGGCTGGCGCGCCGGTACAGATCAGAACCGCCAATGGCATCGCCACGGCGCATCGCACCCGTCTGGAGCGCCTGCAGCTCGGCGATATCGTGTTGCATGACGTGTCCGCACTCATCGCCCCGGGTATGGATGGCGACGAAATCCTGCTGGGCATGAGCGCCTTGAAACACCTTGAATTCAGTCAGCGCGACGGCACCTTGATGCTGCGCCAATCAACCTTGCAATGAGGCACGCATGAGCGAAACCCTCGATCTGAGCCTGGACGG